>CETR01070486.1_pt1 | contig 104705 bp, 99 predicted proteins | sample 531281 | NCBI WGS metagenome assembly CETR01 (sample SAMEA2622568, study PRJEB7988) | marine metagenome | biome: marine biome (ENVO:00000447); feature: mesopelagic zone (ENVO:00000213); material: "saline water (ENVO:00002010), including plankton (ENVO:xxxxxxxx)" | depth 696 m
AAGCCTAGACTTTTTTGTTTCTTTTTTGGGCGATGCAAAAAAGAAAAAGATATAATAAGGAGTCAAGAATTAGGAGAGTTTTAAAAAGATTTTGAAATAAAGTAAAAAGCCAATCAGGAAATCAGTATGAAATCTATCAGCAGGCAAGAACATTAGGCTTAAGAAACGATTACTAAAATCCGCTTCATACCAATCTGAATTATCGGTCCAAATACTCATAAAGCGCAGCCAATTCTAAGGAGTCTAGAGTAGTTGCATAGGTATTTCTATGGTAGTCAATACCAAAATCCTTAATTTTTGAAATATCGATCGCTTCATTTTTAAAGCGCATCCATTTCCAAAGTACTGTAGAGTCTGTTGCTGCCAAAGCTGGCCCGGTTGCATCCTGATAATACTTATGACAGGCTGCACAATTTGCATTAAAAATAGCTTTTCCTAATCGTATGTTTTCATTGGTATCTTTCGAAATCGTACCGCATACAAAGGGAGGATCAACAGTACCACAATAACCAGTTTGAGTTCCATTCAAATCATATATGAAGCCGAAAACACCAACGCTAAAAAACAAAAAGCCACCAAGGGAAATCAGAATTTTATGTATTGGGTTGTTCATAGACTCAATTACGTTCCTGAAAATTAAAGTAAACGCTTTAGTTCCTCTACTAAATTCTGCATTTATAAACCCATTGCTATTATTCGCAGGTATAAAAACGCCGAACACCCAAAAAAAGCAATGACAAACTAATTTGGGTTCCTAAGGTTAATCGTACTTGGTATTTTTCCTTTTCAACCAAAAAACTTTTTACCATTTACCTCTTACCTTTTACTTAACCCCATTTCCCTATCTTTAAAATTCGAAAAACAACCAACCATGCTTAAACAAATACTGACACTAACCAGCATCGCCCTACTCACCGCCTGCGGAAGTCAAGAACCCCTGGTCAAAGCCGGAAGCTCACTACAACTGCTTTCAGACCGCTTCAGTTTTACCGAAGGCCCGGCTGCAGATGCTCAGGGTAATGTGTATTTTACAGATCAGCCCAACGATCGTATCTACAAATGGGATGCTACAACCGACAGTCTTACGGTTTTTATGGAAGGTGCGGGTCGTGCAAACGGACTCTATTTTGATGCTTCCGGGAATCTTTTGGCGGCTGCCGATAACCAATCTGAACTCTGGAAGATTTCGCCCCAAAAAGATGTACAAGTTTTGGTTACATCTTATGAAGACAAACGCCTTAACGGACCTAACGATATCTGGATCGCCCCAAACGGAAATCTCTATTTTACCGATCCGTTTTACAAAAGGCCGTATTGGGAGCATAGCGAAAAAGAAATCGAGGCCGAACAGGTGTATCTGCTAACTCCCGAGGGAGACCTGCGTATCGCCGCTACCGATTTTGTAAAACCCAACGGCATCATTGGCACGCCGGACGGAAAAACCCTGTATATAGCGGATATTGGTGCCAATAAAACCTATGTTTTTGATATTGCCGATAACGGAGATTTGATCAAAAAAAGGCTGTTTGTTGAACAGGGTTCAGACGGAATGACGCTAGACAGTAAGGGCAACGTGTACCTCACGGGTAAGGGTGTGACCATCTATGATCAACAGGGAACTAAAGTGCAACACATCGCTATACCCAAAGACTGGACAGCTAACGTTACCTTTGGCGGAAAAGACCGCAAAACATTATTTATTACCGCCCAGCAGGCGGTTTACCTGCTGGAGATGAATGTACAGGGCGCAAAGCCTTAAATCAATAAAATCAGGCGATTAAACTTTAGGTAATTCCCAGCCGTTGTTATACCGGGCGCTTACGAGTGCATCGGCCTCAGCATCGTTAAATGAACCGCTTGCGGCATCCCAATAGATTTTTTTACCGGTTTTAAAGGCGATATTGCCCATATGTGCGGTAATGGCGGCTACACTGCCGGTTTCTACCCCACAGGCCAGTGCGCCTTTATCATTATTGCGTATAGCGGTTACAAAGTTTTTAGCGTGATTTTCAAGGGCGTTGCCTTCGGGTCGGGTTAGTTCTACACGGTCTATTTTGGTTTTCCATTCCCCATCTTTACGTTCCCCTTCCGGGATGACTTCCCAGCCGCCACGGTTGACCACCAATGTGCCGTTATTGCCAATAAACGCGATACCTTCGGTACGGCCGTAAGGACCTCCATCAATACCCGTGGCGTGTTCCCACAGGAGGTTGTAGTTATCAAACTCATACACGGTTTGCAGCGTATCCGGCGTTTCGGAAGCATCATCGGGATAGGCCAGTTTTCCACCAGAGGCGAGAATAGATTTTGGCGCTTTAGCCCCCATCGCAAACAGGGCGATGTCGAGTTCATGAACTCCCCAGTCGGTCATCAAGCCGCCTGCATAATCCCAAAACCAGCGGAAATTAAAATGAAAACGGTTTTCATTAAACGGACGCTCAGGTGCGGGACCCAGCCACATAGCATAATCCACTCCAGGAGGCGGAGTCGTATTGGGCTTTTCCGGAACAGGATTCATCCAACCCTGATACGCCCAGCATTTTACGAGTCGGATTTGCCCCAGCTTACCCGATTGCACATACTTAATCGCCTCATCATATTGTTGTCCGCTGCGCTGCCACTGCCCTACCTGCACCAGCTGGTCTGAAGCATTCGCTGCTTTGAGCATCACATTGCACTCTTCAATACTATTGGCCAGGGGTTTCTCTACATATACGTGCTTTCCGGCCTGCAGGGCGTCTACCATATTCAAACAATGCCAATGGTCTGGCGTGCCGATAATCACAGCGTCGATATCCTTATTTTCTAAAAGTTTGCGGTAATCGGTATAGACTTTTGGGGCTTTCCCGGTAAGTTCCTTTACTTCAGCACTACGGCGGTCGAGCACGCGTTGATCTACATCGGCTAAAGCGACACAGGTCACATTAGGCAATTTCAAATGCGCCCGCATATTTGACCAGCCCATCCCGTTACAACCAATTACGGCAAAGTTCATTCGATCATTTGCTCCAAAAATAGAAATGGGGTTAGCTAAAAGAGAACCTGGCAGGCTAAGGCCGGCAGTAGCTAATGTGGTTTGCTGTAAAAATTTGCGTCTGGGAAGATTGCTCATAGTTGAAGATTAAAAATTAACCTCAACAATATAGTCAATTTTACTATATCGATTTCTTTACAAACGAATTTTGAACTTCATTCTCTTAAAGAACCATGTTTAGAAAATTGATAAAGAAGAGTTTGGCATCTGTAAATGCTAATGTTAGCAATTGAATTTGAATTGGGGAGGGTATTTTATTCTTTAGCCTTTTTTTTCTTCAGCATAGCAAGAAGTACCCTTTATCCTCATCCCCAACCCTTCTCCTCCCAAAGCGTTGGGAGCAAAGGGAGTTTGATTCTTACTGCTCGTAGCTTTCAGACTAAGAAACACTATTCTTTAGTTCTCTTTTTCTTCAGTATAGCAAGAAGTTCCCGTTAAAAATTTTCGAAGCCTTGGAGAAAATTTAGGGTACTTATTGCGGTTTTGCCCCTTAGGGCAAAAATACCTAAGAAATGTGCCTCGCTAGATTATAATTAAGGATCTGAATTATTACTGGCACATTCTATCTGACCAAAACCAATAAGCAATACAGATTAAAAAGGCTCTTTTCTTTTGGTTCGTTTTCTTTGGACAAGCAAAGAAAATGAACAAGGTAATTTTATGATTAGATTACCATACAATCAGCACTTAAGCCAAGTCTGTGCGTTTTCATTTATTAGCATTATTCAGCCTATCTACTTACCATGGTGTCTCGACTGCGCTGGACCTGACATTAGAATACTAATTGTGAGCAATCAGTAAAAAGATATTTAGTTCTTTGTTCGGGTATAATTCAGAAAATTACCTCGTGACAAATACAGCAACTTCAGGTCATTTTCGGTAAGATCATCAATAGCATAATTCATAGTCTCACCCTCCTGTGTCAAAATTAGATATTGGGTGTCGGAATTTGAAGGCTCTCTATTAGGTAATTGATCTGTAATTTGCATCGTGTAAGGCTTTGGATCAAGGTCCATACCTTCATATCCCATAACCAGTTGCTCATCGTTTACTTCCAGATAGGATTTTGGATCATCGGTGCTGTACCAGGTGCCTTGCATCAAAGCCAGTTTTTCATCTGCTGCAGATTCAAATACGGGTTCGTTTTGTTGGCTTAGGCTATCGGGTTCAGAAGTTGATACCGTTTCTGTTTCTTCTACAGGCATTGCATCACCTTTTTTTCCGGTGGAAGGTTTACAGGAAATTATCAAAACCGCAAATACAATCAGGTAACGTGTCATAGTTTGGTATTAAAATCTTTCCGAAGCTAGTTTATAAAGCCATAAAGGAAACAAACTTTAAAATTTAATTAGGATAAAAAATAGAAGACCAGTATGAAAATTAGAATCCAAAAAATCACGCCAAAGAAGCGGATGTTCTGTACCTGAAGTATTTTTTTACCGAGGACTTAGGCGTCGAAACACTCAAATTCCTAACTTTAGAAAAATCCAATGGTGTACACTTTCCGTTTTACAGTCTTCATTTTTATTCTGCTTTTTTGGTGTAATCTTCCAGTGATTGGCCAGGAAAATTCCGTCTTCGATAAAATTCTTGGGGCTGATCAATCAAAAACTCTGGACACGCTTGTTACTGACTTTGAAAATAATTTTCTAAAGAAAAATTATCCCGATCTTAAAACTACAGATGCCTACCGTCAATTTTTAATGGATTTACGAGGTCAAAAAGAATTTGCCTTTGGTATTTCAAAAGAAGCTCGAAAACGTTTCGCAGCAAGTAAACTGCGCAATGAAATCTACGAATACCCCGACTCGGTATGGGTTTTACCTAATAGTACTTATGATAAAATCGAATCGGATTCAATTACCATTCTCAGGAATGACTACCCTTATATCAAAACAAGATATAAATATGAAGGGGCTGATGGCTCTTATGAATATACGTATTCAAGAGGTGTAAGAATTGAGCTTATGAACGAATCTAAATACGATTCGATCATAGCCGCAAAACTAAAACAGCCTGAATTTAATACTATAGGCAGCTATATTCAGGCATTGGAGGCCATTGAGGACTCCAGCGCATTTCTTACTGAATTCTACAAAATCAAAAAATCATCAGGTATCTTACATCCTTATATGGCCGGAGCATTTGTAACCCAGGGAGCAGATTTAGATAATGAAGTGATTAGGAAGATTATTGTTTTGGAGTTTGTTTATTAAAAATCTATTCTCTCAACTCTAATTTCTCATATCTCAATTCCTACATCTCCAATCTAATATCATCAATCTGCGCACTAGCACCGGCCTGGCCTTTTGCGTAAATCCCTATTGTGACTTTTCCATGCCGCACCTTTACCGATTCTAAAGTCACGGGAATCCATTCCGGGTGTTCGGCATCTAAGGCAATTTCAAAAGTTTGACCCCCGCTGTTCGCATAAAACAGTAGTTGCTTAAATCCGGGTGTATTCTTGATTTTTGCAGAAAGGGTATAGTTGCCATCTGGTAATACAACAAAAACGGTGGAGACGATATCCTGTATAATCCTGCGCTCAAAAGGAATGTCGTCACTAATATTCAGACTCTTTTCGCCTACCACTTTTTTACGGTCTTCGCGGGTGTTGAAGTAATTTAATACCGGCGAAGAGGAGTTTGTTGTAGAAATGGTATTTCCCTTGATAATTTGGGTATGCCAGCCGAGTAATTGTTCCTGCACGGGTTTGTTATTGCTGGGAATGTGGCGCCTGTCGGATTCAAAGCTTCCGTTTTTGACATAATTATTGGTTGTGGCGACTGTCCAGTTTCCGGTTTGCTCGTCGAGATTCCAGGCGTGTAGCGAATTGAAGTACGGCACTTCGCCTACAAAAGATAAGGGTACCCACTGGTTATAGCCCAGACCATTACCTGCAAACTCGGCCCAGCGGTCTCCGCAAAACAATACCGTTTCGTTTTCACTTCCATTTACCGTGTAAAAAAAGCCGGTTTGCGACACATGTGCATAATCCTGTTCGCTTCCGGGTATGATCTGCATATCATTAAGGGGTCTGTAGGGTCCGCGGATATCATCTGCTACCAGATAATAGGCAAAAGAGCCGTCCCAGCCGTAGATATTGGACGCCGCCATATAATACCTGCCCTTGTATTTAAACATACAATTGCCCTCGCGGCTGGCTCCTCTAAAAATTTCGGTAAGATCCAGTAAGTCTACCTGCCCGTCGCGTACGCCAATTTCTGAAATATAAATTTTGTTGCGCCCCTGCCCATACGAATATACCAGATAGGATTTACCGGTATCTTGATCGGTAAACACGGTTTGATCTCCGGTATTGGGAGTGCCTATACGCTCCGTCATATCGATATGTCGATGGACTTTAAAATCACCGAGTGCCGAATCGGCCAGAGCGATCATCACATTTTTTCCGTGTTGAATAAACAAGGCGTATTGATCGATTTCAGCTAAATAGGCTACGCCCATGCGCCCCAGCCAGGTAGGTCGTTCTTCATAATCTACTGCTTCAGGGGTAAGCACATGCTTTTCAAAAGTCCAGTTTACAAGGTCTGTAGAAGTATAGCAGGTAACCCCTTTAAAGTGATTGCGCTCCAAGGTAACGGAAGGATCGTCGCGATAGGTTTCCGCTTCAGCATAGTGTACCCCGTACCAGAAGTATTTAGGTTTTCCGCTCTGTGGATCTTCAAACCGAAAGATCCCGCCACCTTGAGCATAAATTGGCGTACCGTCTACGGTTTCCCAAAAGCTGTCATTGGTTATGGTTTGGTTTTGGGCACAGGCCGATTGGAACAGAATTGAACTTAATACAGTCAAAAAAATTAAAAAACGCATAAGCCATAGGTTTATACCTTACAATTTAAAAGGAGCTATTTATTATCTCATCCTGTGGTTGCCTGTTTTTCCAAGATAAGTAAATCCTAGTCCTGCAGCTCTTTGGTTTGCTCCAATATCCATTCAGTAACTTCGGCTAAAACCAAAGGCGAAAAGGTTTGTTCGATGGCTCCGTATTCATCCGGGGAACCGGTTTCGCTTTCCTGAAATAAATGATTGAGACCTGTATATTCTTTAACGGTAACCTCCTGATTGCCTCCCTGCTCCAGAGCGGCTTTAATTGCCGAAAGATTTTCGGTTGCCGGCACCTGTAAATCTGTTGACCCGTTTACCGCAAGTACAGGGCAGGTCACCTTTTGTAAATCTGTAGCAGGATTATGCTTTAAAAAATACATCATCCAGGGGTTAGCAAGTTTACTCACCTGTTGATTTACATAAGCTTCACGATCCATCTCTTCGGTAAACGCAACGGTCTCCTCCTCATCTATGAACTCATTGATTTTATCTGCCAACACTTTTTTTAATGCATCCCGGTTATCAAATTGCCGAACCAGAAAGAAAAGCTCTTTATTCCTAAGTTTTGATTTCGCAATGCGCTCCTCCGAAACTCCGGAGGCACGGGCAATGAGTTCTTCCTGCTTTAAAAGCAATGCATCTCCACTTATTCCTGTTCCTGCTAGCAAAACGATAAAAGCCACCTCTTTAGAATCTGCTGCAACCATAGGAGCAATGAGTCCGCCCTCACTGTGACCTACCAAACCTATTTTGGTTGAATCAATCTCTTGACGTGTTTTCAAATACTCCATTGCCGCTGCAGCATCGGTAGCAAAGTCTGCAGAGTTTGCCAGCGAAAAGAAACCTTTTGACTTTCCAACACCCCGATCGTCATAACGCAAAACCGCTATGCCATTACGGGTGAGGTAATCTGCAATTACCAGAAAAGGTTTATGCCCCAAAATTTCTTCATTTCGGTCTTGCGGTCCGCTTCCACTAATGAGAACCACCGCCGGGAAATTACCCTCGCCTTCAGGTAAGGTAAGCGTTCCGGCCAGATTAACTGCTGCCTTGTCGTTATGAAAAATAACCTCTTCTGCAGTGTAGGGAAAAGGCGCTTTTGGTTCCTGCGGCCGTTTGATTTCCTTTTTTGCAGCAGGCTCCCGGCCAAGTATTAAGGGTAACTTATTACCCATTTGAGTAAATGTGCCGGTAATTTTACCCTCTTCCAGAACCCCGGTATAGGAAGCGCCGATATTTGCCATTTGGAGCTTTAAGGTATCGCTTTTAAACCATATTGCCGACACCGGAAATCCAAAGCCATTCTGTGACGGACTGTCCATCTTTGCACTGTAGGTCGTGTCGGTTTTGGTGATATGAAAGACGAGCGGTAACTGAGTGCCCATCACTTCAAGCGAGCCGTACCAATCGCCCTTGATTTCCTGAGCAATTATTGAGTTCGTAATCGTAAAGAGTACCAGGAAAAAGCATATTTTATTCATAACCCTAAAGCATTTAGATTCGTGAAGTTATAACTATTAAAAATGAAAACTGAATTATGGGATACATTCTTCACTGGATATCTAATCTGATACAAACCTGAATCTTCCGAAATTTCGTGATCAGGTGAAGTTCTCAAGAATACTTCCACCCAAAGGAAATTGCGGGATCCCATCCTAAAATTCTATTTTTACATCTTATTGAATCAGACCATGAGCAAACCTCCCGAAATACGCCATGTCAACGTCACCCGCTACATCACGCCTTTGCGGGAAGGGGGTTCCTTACCCGCCGTTGCCGATGCCGACGATGGTTTTAAATATGTGGTGAAATTTAGAGGTGCAGGTCACGGTCCCAAAGCATTAATTGCTGAATTACTGGGCTGCGAAATCGCTCGTGTTTTGGGATTTAGAGTTCCAGAAGTGGTTTTTGCTCATCTGGACGAAGCCTTTGGCCGTACCGAAGCCGACGAGGAAATTCAGGATTTGCTGAAGTTTTCGCAGGGATTGAATATTGGTTTGCACTTTTTGTCGGGTGCAATCAATTTTGACCCCGTAGTGACCACGGTAGATGCGCAGCTGGCTTCTGAAATTGTTTGGTTTGATGCATTTATGACCAATATTGACCGGACCTTTCGCAATACCAATATGTTGATGTGGCATCGCGAACTCTGGCTGATTGATCACGGAGCGACCCTGTATTTTCACCACAGTTTTACCAATTGGGAAAAAAGTGCGGCTACGCCCTTTGCCCTCATAAAAGATCATGTGTTACTTCCGCAGGCATCGCAATTGAAAGAAGCTAACATAAAATTGAAAGCGGTACTTTCCGATGATATTCTACTCAACATTGTTAACCTCATCCCGGATGAATGGTTGCATTGGGAAGGTACAGATGAAAGTCCTGATGAGCTGCGTGAAGTCTACTTTCAGTTTTTAAAAACCCGACTAACCCTTTCTGAATTATTCACTAAAACCGCAACCGATGCACGACAAGCACTTGTATGAGTATGCGGTGATCCGCATCGTTCCCCAGGTGGAGCGCGAAGAGTTTTTTAATGTGGGCGTGGTGGTCTATTGCAAACGTCCACGTTTTATTGGGATGAAATTTCAGTTGGATGCGCAGAAGCTGGCTGCCTTTTGTCCCGAACTCGATGTGGAACAGGTTGAAAAAAACCTCAACGCCTTTAAAGCCATTTGCGCCGGTGCTCAAAACGGCGGACCCATAGCAAAACTGGAAGCTGCAGAACGTTTTCGCTGGTTAACGGCTACCCGAAGTTCGGTGATTCAAACTTCAAAGACTCATCCGGGATTTAGTGAAGATTTGGATGCAACGCTGGAGCAGTTGTTTGCAGATTTGGTGCTTTGAGGAATCACGATCTAAAATACCTATAAGAAACTGATGACTTTATTACTAAGTCCTTTTTCCCTTCATTATTTTGGACAGCTATATTAATAAATAGACTCCCAACTACTAGCCAAGTTTTTATTCTTTTGCTTTGAGACGGCAAAGCACGTCTTTGAGCGAGTTGATGCGGCTGGAAACCAAAAAAATCTAGGCTTACATGAGCTTCTCTAAATTTATTGCTCACTGCGCTGCATGCGCTTAACTCAGCCGGCGCAGCAACGTCAATTAAAACTATTTGTATGCGAGCGAGCTGTTAACTTCTATTCTTCTTCTCTTTCTTTTTTGCATCGCCCAAAAAAGAAACAAAAAACGCTAGGCTCACAAGACGGTATCTAAATTTATCGTTCGCTGCACTGCATACGCTTAACTCGGCCGCTCTGGCGGCCTCAAACAGAACCGCCTGCGACGTTACGCTCACTTCAAATTTAACGATACCTTCTTGTAGGCCGTTTCCAAAATCAGAACTAAGAATTCTATTCTTTAGCCTTCTTTTTCTTCAGTATAGCAAAAAGTCCCCGTTAAGAATTTTCGAAGCCTTGGAGAAAATTTAGGGGACTTGTTGCGGTTTTGCCCCTAAGGGCAAAAATACCTAAGAAAAAGTGTCTTTTCTTTGGACAAGCAAAGAAAAGTAAAGAGGAGTCTATGGAAATTCTAAAACATAAATCGTCACCAAGAAATTTTTAAAATTAAAAGAATTACCAGAATTACTCTTCAAACTCCAGCTTAAACAATGCAACCCCTTGTCTGGGCAGGTCTAAGCTTAACTCCAGATTTCCGTCTGTTACGTTCATCCAAACCGGAGAAGTAAACAACTGCAGTTGTCCGGCCTGTTCTAAGGCTTTTATCTGTTCCGGTGTTGGATTTTCCGGCGACCCCATTTCTTTATAAAGTGAATACGAATTACTGAATTCCTGATCCACGCGGTATTGATTAACCAGCACTTTTTGAGCAGGAATGTTTTTAAGATTAATTGTCACCGGACTTGCAGCAACTTCCAGATCGTCGCGATCGTGGTAATTGAAAACCATAACCGATGCGCCATCCTCACCAACCGAAGCCAAGGCGTTTACATCGGGATTTTCGCGTACACTTTTTGACCTGACTTTTTTATAATCATACTCCAGATCACCGGATACGGCCACCTGAGTATCGTGCATCATCCCAAACATTCTAAACACATTCAGTACTGGTTTATCCACCCCATTTGTCGCCATATCTCGAAACCCGGCATACCAGGCCTGATCTTCAAATTCAAATCCCCAGGTCACTGCTCCTTTCAGGTTTACCCCATAGGCTCGTGCCAAATCATATTTTCGTGCAAAAGATGCAGCGGTATAACTGCTATACATCGTTCCGTTTCTATACGCATTTTCGGGATAATCATCTTCCGAACATGCCGCACAGCCTTCAGGGTCAGACTCACCAATTATGATGGGCAAATCTTTTAGTGTAGGATACGAAGCCACCACCTCAAAACCTTTAGCCAGATCGTTAAGCTGCGAACCCATATTCATCTGAATATGACTGTCAACCAACTTAGGGCTTCCTTTTGCGTGGTAGGTAATAAAGTCTAGCGGTGCTCCTGTTTCTCCAGTTGCATAGTTTTTACCTGAAATGATATGGTCTAGAAAGGTGCGTAAAAATGCTTCGGCTTTATCCCAGCCCGGCCCTGTTGTTTCAGGTCCGCCCATTTTCGCCGTAGGCAAGGCTCTTTTAACCGCATCTGCCGTGTAATCGTAAAGTTTAATGTATTCTTCGGTCGTGCCACGCCAGTAGCCAATGTTGGGTTCGTTCCACAATTCCCAGTACCAGCTTTCTACTTCTTCTTTTCCGTAGCGCGCTACCGAATGTTTTACCCACTGATACACCAGTTCTGCCCACTTGTTGTAATCGTTTGGCGGGTAGGCCCATCCCGTATAAATATCATCATAATCTGCTCCCGGTTTCCAATGGTGTCGGTAAGGCTGAGGCTTTGTCGATAAGGCTTCGGGCATAAAACCTATTTGTGCCAGGGGCTTCATTCCGCGTTCGATATAGGTATCAAAAATCCTGTCGATTATCGTCCAGTCGTAAATAGGGTTTCCGTCTTCATCTTCGGTATAGGCATTGGTTGAACCCCATTTTAAAGCGGCTTCTCCATCTCCCGTAACCAGCAAGCTATGAGCACGCACATACACCGGGACTTTACTCAATTCTGAAATTTCAGTCAGCAATTTTTTTCCATCTTTCATATACGTATAATTGGGTTCATCATACCCCCAAAACGCCCAAATGGGTTTTAACTCGCCCAATTTGGCATCAAAATCCACCCCGATTTCTACAGGTTGAATATTATCATACTGGGAAAATACGCTGGAAAAACTACAGACGAAGAGGAGAAAGAAGGCGAAGGTTTTCATAAAAGGCTGGATTAAATACATAACTAAAACTTCGTTAAGTTACTTAAAATGTTTCGATTACACTTATTCTAAATTTTTCAAAAAACAAAAAGCCCTTTCTAGGCGAAAGGGCTTTTGTATTTATATAAGAATCGAATACTTAATCCTGAAACAACAACGGTACAAAGTCTGAAAGATAAACCCTCCAGTTACGCCAGATATGCCCGCCCTCACTTTCGGTATAGGTATAGGGCATATTTATAGAATCAAGGGTTTTCAAAAAATCCTGATTGGCTTCATACAGAAAGTCAGTTTCACCAATCGCAATCCAGTACAGCTTGTACCCGTTATCTCTTTCGGTTTTGAGTTTTTCTTCAAAATCAGCATAAACACCTTCCCCGCTTTGATCCCCCCGCGGCATAATCGCTGCGGAAAACAGTCCTATATAATCAAAGGTATCCGGATAAAAATTAGAGATATGCAGGGAATGATAGCCACCCATAGACAAGCCGGCAATGGCCCGATTTGCTTTGTTTGCTTTTACGCGATAGTTTGATTCTACAAAGTTGATGATTTCATCAAAATTGGCTTCATACACGCCATTCATCGTTTGCGGCACCATAAACTGCGGAGTATAATATCCGGCACTTCCCGCTCCGGGAGCTGCGTCCTGAATAACATTTCCGTTAGGCATCACGACAAGCATAGGTTTTGCCTTTCCTTCAGCAATCAGATTATCCATTATTTGAGCGGTACGCCCCAGCGTGAGCCAGGCTTCTTCATCCCCACCGGCACCGTGTAGTAGATACAACACGGGATATTCAGCTTCTGAAGTTTCATAACCCGGTGGTGTGTAGATGCTGATTTTGCGATCCATTCCTAAACCTTCAGACTCATACCAGCGGCTGGCCACGGTACCGTGCGGTACATCCTGCACGCGGTATAAATTGGCTTGCTCTCCGGGAACGATAAATATATTCATCACCGAAGCGACATCACGAACCAAAAAAGGATTCGCAGGGTCGGTGGTTTTAAAGCCGTCAATGATAAAGGCATAATTATACAACTCAGGAGCTAAAGCTTCTGTGGTAAACGACCAGATTCCTTTTTCATTTTTGGTAAGTAATGCTTTGCCGGGGCCATCCATTTTTCCCATAGGCGTGTCTACTTTAACACTGGGCAAAAAGTCACCGGTCACAAACACACTATCTGCCTGCGGAGCATTAAGCCTAAAGATTACTGTTTTATCGGGGTGGATTTCAGGTGAACTGATCTGCTGCCCGTTAAACAACGATTCCTGTGCCGATAAAATCCCGAAGCTTAGTGCAAATACGAGAAGAATATAGTTTTTCATTAGAAGTAATTTACTTTTTAAAAAATAAAGAGGCTTTTCGCCCAAAAGTTTAAAGATACACATTTGATAAAGCTCTTAAATTGACAATTATCAAAAATATCTTGCCTCAACAATCGCTTTATAAGGGTTAAAAATCCGACAAAAACTTAATCGCTGTTGCCGGATTCTTTAATTAAAATCAGCTGATCGTTCTGATTAAAACCTATAGGTAATCTTTCCTCTTAAATAAAACGGAGTTCCCGGCGTAAAATGGATTTCTTCTACCGGTGCCGCTTCATTAAAAAGTCGGCTTTCGGTGGCGAATTGGGTTTCATTCCAGTCCACATCAAACAGGTTTTCTACGATCACACCCAGCGTCCAGTTTTTAATGGAATAATTCACGTTGAAGTCGGTCACAAAATAACCTTCGGCTACAATAGAATTGTCTTCATTAGCTGCCCGATCGCCCAGCCAGCGGTAACCAAGAGTCCCGGAAAAGCCTTCCAGATTATCAACACTTAAGCCTCCGGATGAGGTAAACTTTGGTGCCAGTGGGATGTAATCCTGCCCTTCCGGCTCTTCAGTGCTTCGGGCGTAGGTATAATTGACATCGCTGTAGAGGTACAACCAGTCGAGCACCTGATAGCGCGCACCCACTTCAACTCCCATTCTGCGCGTCTTTCCGCTGGGTTCTACAATTCCGGCATCGCCTACGTAAACAAATTCCTGATCCAGAAAAAGCGTCCATAAGGTCGCATTAAAGGCCAGCCGGTCTATAGGTTTTACCAAAGTTCCCAGATCCAGATTGTAGGCCGCAGGGAGAATTTCTTCCCCGCTATTGTCCACAACCACACGTGTGTCATTCGAGTGGAAACCTACACCGGTTTTCAGGAACAACTGCCAGTTTTTAGAAGCCGAAAAAATGGTACTAAATTTAGGACTGAAAGCGACTTTAGATTCGCTCTGATTGTCATAGGTTTCGGTTAACCTGTTGTAATAGTCAAACTTGAAGTAATCTAAACGCAATGCCGGGTTAAAGGTAAATCTGCCGGTTTTGAATTCGGTATTAATAAAACCAAAAGCATTGAGTTCGTCTACATCACCCAGAGCCAGTCGATCCAAAAGGGTCTGGCGGTTGAGCGTACGCGACAAGCTCACCTCATCTACATTATCAAAGCGAAAACCTACACCGGCATCGTAGTTAAACGTGCCCGCTCCCAGCGGCAGATGATGACGCGAATATACACTCTGCAAACCTGCGATGAAGCGCTCTTCCTGCTGTTTGATTTGATCGCCGTTTATAGGGTCTTCTAAAAAGAAGGTAAAGTTAGAATAGAGTTCAAAATCGTAATGCGATACATACGCATTGGTTTTTAATACGGCGTCGTGCTCCAGATTTTTAAGGTGCTGCAGTGTCAGGTTGGTACGGCTGGTTTGTCCACCTTCGGTATCATCAATTGCTCCAAACCTACCAATCAATCCCTGATCTACGGCACGCTGGGGAATCTGACCCGAAGCATCCCACTTGCTTTGAAAATGCGAAGCCGTCAGCGTGATTTTATCGGCATTGGGGTTGGTATACGTATACCTTCCGAGGACATTAAAGCGGTTAAAGTTCTGTGGACTGTCAAAGGGGCCATCGGTCAAATACATTTCTGAAGCCAGATACGCCGAGTGCTTGTCATCATCAATCAGGTTGAACATGCCGGTAAGTCGGGAGGTATTAAACTGCCCGGCTTCGAGCGAAATGCTACTGGCATCGAGGCTCTCCTTTAATCGCAGGTCTACGTACCCGGCCGTATTGAAATTACCTTTATCTGCATAGTATGAGCCTTTACCAAAATCTATGTTTTCAATAGTCTCCGGGATTACAAAATGTAAATCAGCATAGCCCTGCCCGTGGGCATGCGATACCATATTCACAGGCATTCCATCTACGCTGATGGCCACATCGGTACCGTGATCTACATCAAAACCTCTTAGGAAAATCTGCTCGGCTTTACCGCCACCGGCGTGTTGCCCGATGAATAATCCCGGTACTCTGCGTAAAATCTCCTGAGATGATTTTACCGGATTCAGTTTTAAGTCTACGGCAACCACCTGGCTTAAGCTGTTCACTTCTGAAGTAAGCACGACCTGGTCTAATGAGGTACTGCTTTCGGTTAAAGCAATTTGAATGGGATCCTTTAGCCAGGATGTGCTTACACTGCGCGTTACGGTGCTAAAACCCAGTCGGGAAAAAGCAATAGAATCCTGTAACTCTACATCGGGTAGGCTAAAAAAACCTTTGGCATTGGTATGGGTGTGCTTCCCACGAGTAAGATTGTATATGTTCACGTTTTCCAAAGGCCTGCCAGCCTCATTAGTTACTGTTCCTGTTAGGTTTTGGGCACTTAATTGCGTACAAGCCAACAGAACTAGTATTAAATAGTATTTCATAAGTGTATTTAAGAATAATGAAAGAATGCGCCGCCACGGGCGCGCAGAAACATATGCACGCTTCACCAGAAGCCCGGACAGCAAGAGATGTTTCCCTTTAAACAGTTTAAAGGGAAGTAAAAAAATTAAACAGACTTATAGCTGAGGCGGGGGTACGGGAATACGCAATGCGATTGATTTCTGAATATGAAGGTAAAAAGCATAACCCCTATGGGTATGAATTGAATATTGCCTAAAAACCAGATTGGTTTGTTGGGTTTGCAAATGCTCCTGTATTTTAAAGCTAAGTTGATTTTTTTCCTCTTCCTTTTTAAAATCGTCTTCGAAAGGCTCTAACACCTGCTTAATATATTCTAAAGTACGGTGATCGTGACCAGCTTCGGCCAGGAGTTCATCGGCAGATAAAAAACCGTGTTCGTGAGCGCTGGAAGTGATGTGATAGAACTCGTGTTCCAAATCGTGCGCCCATGCTAAAATACCCTGCTGCACCGGGGCCAGAATGTAAATCAATGCCAGCAAAACCGAACCGGAAATTGCGAGAATTGACTTTACAAAAGGCTGCCCCATAGCATAAATTTAAAGCGACAAAACTAAAGCCCCAAAATTAAAAACTTATCGATTTGAGGTTATTTTTTAAAAGTCCCTATGTGCCAGAGAATTCCGGAAGGATCGTGTACAAAATATTCTGAGCCCCAATCATCATGTACTAGTTCTGAAACCCGCACACCTTTAAATCTTTGAGGCAGATTTAAGGATTGAATATGCTTTAAATGCGCTTCCAGATTTTCAACTTCTAAAAAAATCATGGTGTTGTCTACCCAATCTTTGACATAAGCATCCTGCAGGTAAAAGCCGAAATCACCCTTTTTAAACAAAGCCATTTTAGGCGGAAGCAGGACTTCTTCAAAACCCATCTCGCGATAAAAAGCCCGCGAAATCTCAAAATCTTTTGATCCTATGAATGGGCGAATGGATTTGGAGCTAGTATTCAACACTATTTTTTTATAATCTTTGTATGAAACAGTAAATTACTTTTAGTCCTGACCTTTAAAAAGTAGATTCCGGTATTAAGATCTCTTAGGTCTATAAACTCAGAATCAAATTGACCAAGAACTCTTCCAGTTATATCGAAAATCTCAATACTGCCAATTTGATTATTTTCAATTTGAACTTTAGCGGTGTTTAAAGTTGGATTCGGAAAAACTGAAACGTTATTCTTAAGAGCGTTGAATTGTATATCATCAACACTAAGATAGAATTCTGGTAATTCATATTTGTGAATGAAGCCTCGTCTCCACCCATACTCGTTGAAAGTATGAATCCTATTGCCAAAGTTACCAACCAATATTAAATTACCATTTAGGTCAAATTGAGGTCGAGAGATAACTCCTTTCTTTATAGGCTTAAAGATATCTATTACGTCACCTTTTGAATCAAATATTCTATAACTGTTATCAAATCTACTAATGAGAAAAACAAGATTTTTATAAGTTACGAGATGGGGATTGTAAATTTCTATAGAATCTAATTCCTTAAGTAGGTTTAATGACGTATCTAATAAGCGAAGATTATTGTTTCCGTAAGACACTAGAAAGTTTCCGTTATCATAACGAACAAAATCTACTACACCGTCATCATCACGCACTTTGAAATATTTATAATCATTATCAACCGTAAGTTTTGATAAACGCTTATCTATGGTAAAATTGGTTACAAAATATAAACTGCCATCTTCATAAACCTTGGCGTCGGCCAAGCCATAATTAGGTGTTAAATTGCGGGTATAAACTTTATCCCCATTTTTGTAGATATGAATTAAATCGTCGTAATTTCCCGAAAACTCTTCTTGCGTATAGAAATAGTAATCGTCGTTTACAAAAGCGAATTTTATTACATTCTCGTGACCTATATTAATTTCCTCTTTTAATTCGCCACTAATTTTGTCAAGTATTCTTACAAAACTTGAATTTTCGTAACCAAAAAAATCCTGAGACATGTAAACATAATCCTCATGCACTTCAAATTCATCGGCCAGGTAACTTTCACTTAAAAATTCAAATTCTCCTGATGGCGAAAGCCTGTATAGACTGTGACCATACCCAAAATAATCTCCAGGTCTAGCCCAATTAAAATATAGGTTATTGATATCATCAAAATAATAATTGGTTTCTCGACCTCCAAAACTCACGATTTGAAATACCTCTTCTGGAATATTTTTCTCCCATAGTTTGTTTAGGTCTTGGTCATATTTAATAATTCTTAGACTAAGTGGGGGATCTGCTCCTCCAATTCCTAAAAATTCAGGTCCAAGGTTTTCTTTTACCAATACCAAATAATTGCCATCCTGATCTATTATTAACTTTTGTTGCTGTACTGAAGACGTTCCCGTTCCCGAATATGTGAATTGATTTATTAAACCTTCGGTTCCTAATAATTCAAGATGAATATCGTCCTGAGTAGCAAAATCTGATTCTAGAAACATTTTTTCAAACGAGGTGCCAGAGACTACAATATTTTGATTCTCTGTTTTTGTTAGATCTGAAATTGAAAAATTAGCACTCGTAGTTAAAGTATTTAACAAATTAAGTTGACCATCAAATTGCATTATCTCCCCTGTGTTTTTGAGTATTATGAGATTTTTGCTTTCTTGATCAAATTTAGATCCCTGCAGACCTTCGATCAAAAGAGATTTTACAGAATTTACTGCCCCTATATCATTCAGTTTGCTAAGCGTCAGATAATCTGATTCTTTATCGAATGTAATTAAGGTTAGACTATTATCTGAATCAATATAATTACCTATCAAACTATAGTTTTCCGCAAGAAAAGATGTATATAAAATATCTCCTAAATTGTTGGTTTTTGTTATGGCTATTTCCTGATTATAATAGCCTTCAATTTGTGGCTTTACTATATATAAATTGTCATTCTCATCAATAAATAATTCAAATTCACTTAAGTTCTGATTAAATGCATCAACAATAAATTTTTCTTGTTGATTTAACTTTTTATGGAGGTGATTATCGCTAAAAATAATATCAAGATAATATTCTGTGTCTCCATTATCACTGTCTTGTCGAACCAGTATATAGAACTTCCCATCTCTATATATTGATTGAAGCGCATCATTTTTTATTGTTTTTGAAAAATTTTGATGCAGTTTACCTTCAGGGTCTATTGAAAGATACACGACATCCGAAATACCATCCTGAGTAGAATACTCTATATATTCGGGATTATATAGAATGCCGAGGTTGTCATTTTCAAAGAACGTATATAAATGTCTGTAATTTATATATTCTGGATCTTCTATATCTCCAATAGTCTGAGACCACAATAATTCACCAGTTGAATTGAATTTCAAAACAAAAATTATCCCACTAGAAGGAGATCCATCAAATAAGCTCCTACAAATTAAAATGAGATTCTGATTAGAGTCTAAATAATATTCTAGTGGCACATCGTAAGATAGGGGTGTGGGTAGTGAGTATGTTTTTTGCCACTTAAAATTTAAAAGATCATCAAACTTGGTAATTAAAATATCTGTAAAAGTAGAATCATTCTCAGTAGTCCCAATATTATATATATCTCCTGATCTATCCGAAATCGTAAAAGATGAAATATCTCTATTGGTATGATGGCTTAAACCAAATGACTGGCTTTTTACAGGAGAAAGAACTTCTTGAGAGAAGGTATCATGGGTTTGAAAAAGTAAAAGAAATAAGAGAAAGACTTGCTTCATTAATATTTATAAAAGTAGGGGTAATATACTAAATCTTACAACTTCTCAATCACCCGCTCTGGATAATCAGTAATAATACCGTCAACGTTTAATGCAATTATGGCATCAATATCTTCCGGTTCGTTGACCGTCCACGGGATGACTTTTAAACCTGCTTCGTGAATTTTATTAACCTCAGCCGAATCAAGCTGTTTGAAATACGGACTGTAAATCTGTGGTTTAAAAGAAAGTATATCTAAGTTGTCTCGAAATTTTCCATCCTCAACCAAATACGCCAGTTCGATATCGGGATACTGGTTATGCATCACCTCAAGAATCTGGGGGTCAAACGACTGAATATTCACCAAATTTTCAGCTTTACTTTCCTGAATAACCTGCATTACTAAATCTACAAATTCTCTGGGTTCCGGTTGATAGAAACCGTATTCTTCAGGAACCGACTTGATCTCAATATTGAATTTTACCGGTTTTAAATTTTCAGCTTTAATCGTAGCTGCTACCGTATCAAAAACCTCACTTAATAAAGGTTTATAGGTCTTTATCTTCTGTTGCTGTGGAAAACGCGTATTTCCTTTTGAACCGCCGTCAAATTGCTTGATTTCAGCATAATCCATTTGGTACAAATTGTACTTTTTTTCGTCTTCCTTAGGAATAGAATCTCCTTCTGGCGTCAACATATACAGGGGTAACATCACCGGCTCGTGACTTACCACAACCTGCTTATCTTTAGATATCACCACATCGAGCTCCAACACATCAACTCCTTTGCGAAGAGCTCCCAAAAAGGCAGGAATGGAATTTTCGGGCAGGTTGCCCCGCTCCCCGCGATGGCCCTGTACCTGAATTTGCGGTTTGTTTTTCATCGCGGTAGTTGTTGTCTTTTTCTCTTTACAGGCTGTAATAATTAAAGCTAGCAAAAACAGTGTTTTAAACGTGAACTTGTACATATTTAAAAATACGCATTGTCCCTTAACTGTTTAATCTTAAAATGAGTTTTTAAGTGCTACCTCAACAATAGTTGCCGGTTCGCCGTGGCCTTCGTTGGAGATAAACAGTCTGCCTTCGGGAGTAAAGGTTATCCCTTCAGGTTGCGGAAAATCATCTTTATCGAGTTCAAAAACGGTTTTGACAGCTCCGCTTTTATCCATAATCAGCAATTTGGGATCGGCTCCTTCCAAAATGTAAATCGCTCCGGTTTTTGGGTTTACAGCAATATCTGAAGGCCGGAAGGTGCGCTTTTCTTTTTTCTTCTCAAAGTCTTTGAGCGCTTTATCTTCCATATCCAGTTTGAGCTTAGAAAAAGGCAAAAGCTTTTTAGCAACTACATCAAAGGCGTAAATCTCTTTTTCAGTTTCAGAATCCTTTCCTTCATCTTTTGCCATAAAAAGCAAGCGTTTGTGAGCCCCATCATAGGTGAGTGATTCTACATTATTGTCGTCATCCAGTGGAGTTTGATAGGTTTTAACTTCAGGATTATCGCTGGTATAGTTGGTTATTTCAAAAAGCAATCCATCGCTGCGCATTACATAGGCAGTGTTTTCTACAACTGCCACTCCCTCGTAATCGCCATCATCGGCGAACTCCAAAGTGCTTACAACTTCAGACTGCTTTAAGTCGTAAATAAAAATAAGTCCGTTTTCATCTTCAATTGCCGCTACCTGATTTGCTCCTAACCAGGATATTCCCGAGATCTCATCCAGCTCATCAGGTAATTCCCAGGTTTTGATGACCCGGTATGGCTTGTTTTTCTTGAACTCTTCAGACTTCATCTTACAAAAGCTGAAAAGGCTAAACAGTCCGAGTAGTATAAAAAGAAATCGAATGGGATATTTTAGTGTTTTCATAGCTGTAATTTTTTCGCGAAGGCGAAAGGACTGTAACGTCATTCAAAGTTCGCAACTCCGGCTTTAAGAACTCTTAAAACGGTGCAAATGTTAGACCGCAATCCTATATCTTTTGGAGTTCTGCATCTAATTGCGGTAATAATTGAAAATTAAATGGTGTAGGCAAAAGAATTTTCGAGTATTCCTAATAATATCAAACCTCATCCGGCAGCTTAACTCTGGGAGCTATAGGTTTAGTACTTTTGCCAATTCAAGCAAAGCTCTCGTGAAGAACTTACTCCAGTTTTTTAGAAATCATTTTAATTCAGCCGGTTTTGGCTGGATACTTACCTTTCTTTCGAGCTTTGGGCAAACCTTTTTAATCTCGCTATACGTACCGGCAATCATAGAAACTTTTCAAATTTCTGAAGGAACTTTTGGTAGTATTTATGCATTGGGAACGGTAATCGCTTCGGTCATTCTAATCACCGTTGGGCATACTATTGATCACAAACCGGTTAAAAAGGTCGTTTTCTTTAATATCGTCGGCCTTATCGTATCCTGCCTGCTGCTAAGTTTTTCGCCTGTTCACATCAGCCTTCTCATTCTGGCGATGATTGGTTTGCGGCTTACCGGGCAGGGAATGATGAGCCATATAAGCCAGACCGTGATGTCACGGTATTTTGGAGAGAACCGGGGTAAGGCCTTGAGTGTCGCTGCTCTGGGTTTTCCGATGGGCGAAGCTATTTTCCCAATACTGATAACTTCAATTATTCTGGCCTTTGGTTTTGAGGTTGCTGCGCTAGCCAGTGCCGGAATTTTGCTCGTCTACCTTATTTCGTTGTCTTTTAAAGATCTTAGTTATTTTGATGAAAAAGAGCAGGTCGCTAAACGACCATCCTTTAAAGTTCTGGCTAAAGATTTTGGTGGAATTATTAAAGACAAACGTTTTATTGTCCTGATGCCTTCAACCTTTGCCTTAGCATTTACTTCTACTGCTATATTCTTTTACCAATATGTATTTGTAGAAGAAAAGGGCTGGTCGGTTTCACTCTATGCCGCATTTTTCACGGGGTATGCGGTGACCCGGTTTTTGATGTCTATCGTAGGCGGACTCTGGGTTGACCGGTTTACGGCCAAACGATTGTATCGCTATTTTTTGATTCCGCAGGCGTTGGGTTTACTTCCTTTTGCATTTATGGACAGTATTGGCGGAGCCCTCATTTTTCTCATTCTAACCGGCATCACCACCGGCCTGGCAGGCACCGTAAAATCTGCTGTTTTGGCTGAAGTATATGGTACCGAAAAATTAGGAGCGGTAAACAGCCTGTTCTCGATGTCTATGATTTTAAGTACAGCATTGGCGCCCTTGCTCATTGGTTATCTCATCGATCAGGGTGTGGCCTTTCCCTATCTGATTCTGGTTCTTTTCGGGGTAGTAGTTCTGGCTACGTTGAATGCGCAACGCTTGAGAAAAATCCCGAAAAAGACTGCAGAAGCCTAACCTATGGTTTTTGCCAAACCGTTAAGCTGTCGTTGTTAACACTAAAAAGATAATGTTTTAAACCCTCTGAGCTTTTTAGAGTTATCAAATCCCGAACCTCGCCGTATACCTTAGCCTTGATTGGTTTGTTTTTAAAGTGATTGTCTTTGGTATTAACGAGCAGGTTTCCGGTAGATGCGTCCAATCGTCCCAATCGTAAATTGAGCTGGTAGATATTACCACCGGTAATGAGGTCTGGGTAGTTATCCTGATTCACATCAGTTACTGCAATGGCGTGAATGCTTGACGCCTGAGCCTCGGGCGGAAGCTCATATTTAACAAAGCCCTCTTCAGTATTTAAAAAATAACAACTAGCCAATGTGTTTACCTGCAGTTTCTGAGCTGAATTTAATTTTTCCTGCCCAAAAAGTTCTGAAACCGAGGCTTGTGCAAAATCCTTAAATGAGAGGTATTTCTTATTGATCTGTGGGATTTGTTTTACGAGTTCGTTTTTGCTGTTAAAAGGGGTCTCAACACCGTTGTGATAGTAGGTCACAACGGGCTCAACAGCAGCATTGCCATTAAAGTCATTTAAATACAGGGTAATGGGATTTTGTTCATCGGCCTGCCAAAGGGAATTTAAGCCCCAGTTTCCGGCAACAATATCCAGGCGACCGTCGTTATTAATATCTACAACTTCCAGACAATTCCAAAAACCGGTACTGTCCGTCAGCACCTCATCTTCCAAAAGGTGAAATCCTTCCGGTTTGTTTAAATAAATCTGTAATCCCGTCCAGTAGCCGGCAGTAATTAAATCGAGTTTACCATCCCCATTGATATCGGCCCATTTCGCATCCATAATTTGACCGGCATTTTGTAAAAATTGCAATTCTTCCGCTTCCTCAAAATTACCTGCCCCATCATTTTTAAACAGGTAATGTTTTGGCATAAAGCCAAATTTACCCGGTACCGAAGAAGCTGCTACAAAAAGGTCGGTATCCCCGTCGTTGTCGTAATCTGCTGCCGCGATCGCTGAAGCATTTAGATTTATTCCTTTAAAGTTTTGTGTATCCCGGGTAAACTCACCTTCATCATTTCTAAAATACAGCAGAGGTCGCGAAATGCTGTAGGCGTCGGCTTCATTGCCGCCATATCCCACAAAAAGATCAGCATCTCCATCCCCGTCTGTATCGGTGAGTACGGGTACAATCCCCTCAAGGCTCGAAAAGCCTTCGAGACCGGGCTGTTTATCCTGAATAAAACTTCCGTCCTTTTGCTGTAAAAACACTTTGGTACCCTGTCCCTTTCCTCCGGCTATCACGAGATCTTCGAGACCGTTAGCATTTAAGTCGGCTTTAGCCATTTTAGGCCCCTGATTGGTAAGCATAAAAGGAATAAGCGGTTCAAAATCGAATGCGTTGAACCAATTTTCACGGTGTTTAAAATCAATAGAAGTTGCGGCATTGACTAGCAAACCTGGTTTATTAGAAACTTTTCGTTCGTAGAAATTTCCGGAAGCCTCCTGCTGGTCGAGCATCAACGTTTGATCTGCTGCGACATCTTTTAAGATTTGGTAGCTTTTATCAGGGTATACAACAAGAAGCGAGTCTAACTGCACTTGAGCACCCAGGCCCAGATGTAAACCGGGAGCCACCGCAGAAATATAACCTCTACTCAGATTCTGCTCCTGTCGCAGTTGGAAATTTTTCGCGTAGGCGAAAACTTTAGCGCCAATTGCCTGTGTGTTACTATCGCTTCCTTTGAATTTTATTTTCAAATAGTGCATGCCGTCTGCTGAATGGGTGTTCACCATAATCTGAGCCGGTTCATTCACATTATTGATTACTAAATCGAGATCCCCATCATTATCCAGATCGTTATAAATAGCACCGTTGCTAAACGAATTTTCTTTTTTATACCAGTCTCCTGACATTTCCTGAAAAACCAATCCATCTTTGTTTTTATAGATGTAATTTGGTGTGCGTTTTTGCGGAAGACGCTCTGTAAACTTTAAATCTTCAGTGCGCATACTATCTGAAATGATACCGGGTTTCATATCAGAATTCAGAAAATTCACAAAATCCTTATCATTGGTCGCGCCATAAATCCCACTGGTGATAAAAATATCTTTGAGTCCGTCGTTATCCAGATCAGCAATCAGTCCCGCCCAGGACCAGTCGGTCGCAGCAACACCGGCCATAAACGACAGGTCTTTAAAATGCATATCCCCATCATTATAGTGCAGCCCGTTTCTGATAAATTGGGGATGGTATTTCATCTCCAGAAAGGATTTATACTGCCGGTAACCAATGTCACTCTCCGAAGTGATGCGGGTTTCTAAATCATCGGGCAACATGTCAAGCGTTAAAATATCGAGATTGAGATCGTTATTAAGATCAGCAATATCATTCCCCATCGAAAAATTTGAGGTATGCGGGAAAGCTTCCGGATGGGTCTGAAAATAATCTATAAACGTACCGTCCTGCTGATTGATGTAGAAGTAATCGTTTTCGAAAAAATCATTGCTCACGTATATATCGGGCCATCCGTCATCGTTTACATCGCTAACAGCGACACCCAGCCCAAAACCAATTTCACTGCTGTAAATGCCAGCGCTTTCGCTTACATCTACAAAGTGCATCTCGTCATTGCGGTATAAACGTCCGCCAGCCAGGCTGTCGCGCTCCAACCGCTTTTTAGAGTCCACGTAAATACTGGCCGGGTCAACCGAGTATTGCAGCATATACATGTCTAAATCTCCATCCAGATCGTAATCAAAAAAAGCGGCCTGATGATTAAACCCAACCAGATCGAGACCGTAATCTGCTGCCTGTTCTTTGAATTTTGGAATACCAGATTCATCAACTCCCTGATTTACATAAAGCAGATTGGTACCACGCATACGCATATGTTTTCCCAATCGGGACACATAAATATCCAGAAGTCCATCGGCATTAATATCAACAGTAGTCACGCCGGTAGACCAGCCCTCAGGAGCTGTAATACCAGAAGCCTCTGAAACATTCTCAAAATGTAAATCTCCGTTATTAAGGTAAAGGTGATCGTTTTCCTGATTGCTCACGAAATAGAGATCATCAAAGCCATCGTTGTTAAAATCTCCTGCAGCAACGCCAGAACCGGTATAGAAGTACAGGTAGTTAAGCGCATTCCATTCCGGTGTATTAGTAAGGGTGTTTTTAAAGTGAATTCCACTTTCGGCCGAAGTAAGATTTTTAAAACGGTAATCTACTTCCTGCTCGTTTGAACACGAAAGCAGAACAAAAAAACAGAAAGCGATGCCAAAAAACTTCATAGTGGAAATACTCTTTAAGAAGAACAAATGCAAATATCCCAATTTAAGGGAATTATATCATTTTTTAGGGAGTTAAGCCGAAAAGCTAGACATACTGTACTCTTTCAATTAATTTTACCATTGTAATGTGTTGAAGCATTAATTACCTTACGATATGCTGTCAAAATATAAACTACACCGGGTTTGCTTTTTTCTTATAATCTTCACCTCGCTGAGTTATGGTCAGAATTTCTTTCCGCCAGTAGCAAATTACAGCACGCGAGATTACAACGCGGCAAGTCAAAATTGGGGCCTAAGCACCAATAGAGATGGTGTGTTATTTGTAGCTAACAATGAAGGTTTGCTGCGTTTTGACGGTCAACGCTGGGAAGTCTTTACCCTACCCAACCATACTACTATACGTTCGGTTTTTTGCCAGGGCGACCGCATCTACACCGGTTCCTATGAGGAATTTGGTTACTGGACTACCACAAATACGGGTGATTTGAAGTACACCTCTCTCACACATCTCATCAACACCACCTTTCAAAATGAAGAGTTTTGGCAAATTGGGGCTGTTAGAGAGACGATTTACTTTCGGTCTTTTGGCAAGTTTTATACTTATCTGGATGAAAAAATTCAGGCTCACGAACCGGGATTTGTCATCACTGCGATGACCCAGCAAAATGAGGAATTATACCTGGGTGCTAATGATGGAAAAATCTACAGCTACAAATCTGACAAAATTGATACGCTTACCACGGCGACCTCCAACCAGAGCGCCATTATTGAACTCAGCAGTTTTAACGGAAAAATTCTAGCTGGCACCCGTAGAAACGGTCTTTTTGTATATGAAAATAACAGCCTTAAGTCCTTGGGTAATGCTGCTTTGACTCAATTTCTTGAAACCAATGAGCTCAATAAAATACAACCGGTCAATGACGAACTCCTGATTTTGGGAACTGTAAAAGGAGGTATCGCCTATTACAACACCCGCACCGGGAGTTTAAAAAATCATTATAGACAAAACGGACTGCAAAATAATACCGTGCTTTCGCTTCATAAAGCCGGCTCTAAAATCTGGATAGGTCTTGATAATGGTATTGATCTGGTCCTTCCTGATACTGCAGTACAATACTTTCTAGACAACTCAGGTGAGTTGGGAGCGGTTTATGATCTGGCATTCTTCAATGGAGCCACCTACGCCGGGACCAATACTGGGGTTCATAAAATCACCGATGACAGCATCAGTTTTATACCGGGCTCCCAGGGCCAGGTCTGGAGTTTCACTACGATTGACGACAGACTTTTTATCAATCACAATCTGGGTTTATTTGAGCTAAAAAATGATAAGCTTGAGTTGATAACGGGTAGCTCAGGAAGTTATGGGCTCATCCAAATCCCGCAAACCAGCCAATACCTAAATTACACCTACAACGGTCTTCGCAGATTTCATTTTGAGCAAAAACAATTAGAAATCTTACCTCTTAACGACCCCAAACCAGGACCCGTAGAAAGGGTACTCTTTGAAAACAGTACAAATTTTTGGGCTGCTCATCCCTATAAAGGTTTTTACCGAGCAGAACTTGATTTGGCCAGGCAAAAAACAACTATTGCAGAAACTTATGATAATCTTGGTGAACTATCGGCTTATAAAACCCATATTCATCAAATAAAAGGTCAAATTGCTTTTTATAATGCAGGTGATTGGTATCGCTACAACAGTATAAATGACACCCTCGAAAGCTTTGAAGAGCTACAAAGCTACAATTCTTATGCTCTCATTAGTAAACAAAATAATTTCTACTGGTTTAAAAACCGAAAAGGCAATGGCCTCGTTTACACCAACTTTAAACAAGACAGTTTATTTATGGTAGAGCCCTTACTGGAGAGTCGCATCGTAAAAAACTACGAGAATATTATACAGCAGAACGATAGTATCTTTTACGTCACATTAAACGAAGGTTATGGTCGTATTAATCTGGCGCGGCTCAAAGCAGATCATAATTCGGGTAGTGTACAGCCTCCGTTACTTACGGGACTTAAAACAGGAGGAGATATACGAGAGGTAACATCAACAACATTTGATATTCCCTATAAAGAAGCTGCCAACTTAAGTGTACTCGTTGCTGCACCGGCTTTGCAGGATCCTAGCTTTTACTATGAATTATCTAACGGTATGAAAGGCCAGTTTAGCAAAGTCTTATCTTTTCAAAATCTAACTACTGGCGATTATATCTTAAGCATTTGGTCTTATGATAAAGGGGCGCGAAGTGATCAACCCCTTACTTTAAACTTCACAGTACAAAGACCGTGGTATCTGGCAAATCTTATGCTGGTAATCTATGTGATTCTGCTTTTGGGCGTTGTTGTACTCATTGCTTATATAAACAGACAAAAACTGAATAAACATCGCAGAGAACTTGAGCTTAAACTCATTAAAGAACAAGACCGTAGAAATCAGATCGCAGAGCGCAATAAACTCTTACAGGAAATTAACGCAAAGCGTAAAGAACTTGCCAACACAACCTATCTGGCAGCTAAAAGAAACAGCAGTCTTATTGATATTAAAAACGAGTTGGAAGAAGTTAAAGAAAAAGGTGGTAATCCCAAAAAAGTATCAAACATTCAAAACAAAATCAATCACATCATAGATGCCAAAGACAACTGGAAGGTTTTTGAAACAACATTTAAGGAAATTAATGATGAATTCTTTCAAAAACTATTGGAAGATCATCCCGCTTTGAGTTCAAAAGATTTGAAACTCTGTGCCTATTTAAAAATGAATCTGGCCACTAAAGAAATTGCTCCTTTAATGGCTATTTCGGTTCGGGGAGTAGAAATTCACCGCTACCGATTACGCAAAAAGCTGGGTCTTAAAAGCGGTAAGAATTTGTCAAAATTCCTAATCAAAAATTATTAAATTCTCATACATCAATAGCTCATTTTTGCATTTTAGACTTTCTCAATACTACATCAAACCTATTTCGCAAACGTTGTAAATTTTACTTTTTATATATTAATCAACTGTAAATCAGATTTTTAATTTGAATTAACAGTTTGATGTATTTGTTATGTAGTTCTTTTGGATTTTTAGTCCCCTATATTCACCCCAGAATTTCTAAAAACCAATTCAAAACGTAAAGTATATGAAATGTAAAATTAGCTTTTTGCTTTTCCTGAGTCTGTTTACATTCTCCTTGACTGCCCAGGAAACTAAAACCATTACGGGTACCGTAACTGACACCCGAGATGTGCCTTTACCAGGTGCCGAATTAAAAGTAGTTGATAAAGAAAATTATACGACTACAGATTTTGATGGCAACTTTTCACTTAATGTGGCGGTTGGAGATCAAATACGAATTACGTATTTAGGCTTTCAGACGCAAACGTTTTCTGTGACTAATGACGACACTTATACTTTAGTGTTGCAAGATCAGGCTAGCGAACTTGATGAAGTTGTTGTCGTAGGTTATGGTAATCAAAAACGTTCTGACATCACAGGTGCTATTGTATCTGTTGATAGTGAAGAGATTACTAAACAACCTGCTAACAACGCTATTCAGTCCGTACAGGGTAAAGTGGCAGGTGTAAATATTATCGCTAATGACGCTCCCGGCGCTACTCCTACCGTTTTAATGCGTGGTCTGGGTACTGCTGAAGGTGGTCGATCACCATTCTATGTTGTAGATGGGCAGCCTTTAACAGATATCAGAAGCATAAATCCAAATGATATTGAGTCTATTGACTTTTTAAAAGGTGCTTCTTATGCCAACATATATGGTATACGTGCAGCAAATGGGGTTATTTTAATTACTACCAAAAAAGGTAAGAAAGGGAAACCGGTATTTTCTTTTGAATCGTATTATGGTGCCAAAACTATTCTTAATAGAGTTGAAATGGCAGGGGCTGATGATTTTATTACATATTTCAACGAAGGGCAAACTTCTATTGGTTCATTTTTATTACAGCCCAATCAGGAATTTAATACAGACTGGTACGATGAATTATTGCAAACAGGACTTATTACAAATAATAGTTTTTCAGTATCCGGGGCTTCTGACAACATAGACTACTTTTTAAGCTATAATCTCTTTGAAGAACAGGGGATTTTAGAAGGTCAGAAATTTCAACGTGGTACCATTCGAAATAACAACACCTATCACCTCTTTGATGATAGAGTACGTATTATTCAAAATCTGAACATTGCGTATACTAATGAAACTCCAAAGCCTTTTGGTGCTTTCAATCGTGCCTACGGTCAGATCCCACTTGTTCCCGTACGCTATGACAATGGACGTTTCGGTCGTCCATATGTAAACACGACTACAGGTATTGTGACCTTTGAGGCCGCTCCTGGTGAGTCGGTACAGGTACTCAATAACGCAGGGAACCCCGTAAACGACGTTTTTTATGCTGATCAACAAATCAATACTACTACTCTGCAGGGTCAGATTGCAGCAGAGTTTGATATTACAGATGACTTAATGCTTACAACGCGATTTGGTGCCACCAAATCTTACGCTACTAATAGAAGTTTTAATGATATTAGAGACCAATGGCTTAATGCAGATCCGCGTAGAACAGAAGAATTTTTTGATTTGCAGCGTACCGACCCAGATGGAGACGGGATTGTATCAACCGAATTTGCAAACAATTCCTATGCAATACGAAGAACGGAATCTTATCGTTGGAACGTTGAAGGCTTCTTAACCTACACCAAAGAATTTAATAAGCATAATATAAGTGCTACAGTTGGTTTGAGCCGAGAGAACTATCAGGGAGGTGAATTTACCTATGCTCAGGCTTATGATGTACGCCCACAACGCAACCTTCGTAATTTGGGTGATCAAACTTCGCAGCTTTTTCAGGATATCGCAGATGGAGACACTTTTCAAAGTACTAACCTACAGTCCTATTTTGGTCGCTTTGAGTATAATTATGATCAGCGTTACTACGTACGTGGTGTTGTTAGAAGAGATGGCACCAGCGATTTTTTCACAGGTGACAACAATCAGTTTGGTATTTTCCCGGCAGTTAGTGTAGGTTGGACCTTGACTAATGAAGGCTTTATGGATAACACGGATTTTCTGGACAATCTAAAGCTTTTTGCTGGTTGGGGACAATTAGGAAATCAGTCTGTACCGTTTAATATTCAACAAATAAATTCCGGATCAGGAAGTCGAAATACCAATTATGTATTTGGCCCTGCCCAAAGTCTTATCGTTGGTGCTGCATTGGGCTCACCAGCCAGACCGATCTCCTGGGAGGTTACCGAAGAATGGGAAGTAGGTTTTGATTTTGCTTTACTTAATAGGCGTTTGAGCGGTACCATCGACTATTATAATCGTTTAAATACCAATGCTATTCTTAATGTTAGACCGGTAAGAAATTCTGAATTTTTAAATAACTTTTTTGATGAAGCGGCAGAAATTTCAAACTCTGGTTTTGAATTTCTTGTCAACTGGCAGGATAATATTGGTTCCGACTTTAGCTACAACATCGGCTTGAACTTCTCAACAAATAAAAACGAGGTTCAAAATGTTAAGGCGGCTTATGATGGTGCAATCGGCGGTAGTTTGAATAATGGTATTATTACAAAGCGTCTTAAAGAGGGTGAACCTGTATTTGCCTGGTGGATGTATGAAACAGACGGTATTTGGCAATCGCAGGACGAAATTGACAACAACGCTTCTTTAGGTACTGCTGAACCTGGACATCTGCGTTATGTAGATCAGAATGACGATGGCTTGATAGATGACAGAGATAAGACCTATCAAGGGTCCTATATTCCCACATTTAATTACGGTATCAATTTAGGCGTAAACTATAAGAGTTTTGACCTTAGTATAACTGGTTTTGGAGTGGGCGGCAATTACGTCTATAATGGTTTGAACAGCGTCTACAATATTGGTAACAATATTCCACAGAGTATGTTTGAAAATCGCTGGACACCCGAGAACGGCGGAAACACTATACCTGGGGCAAATAGAGATAATGAAGCATCTACATTCTATCTGGAAAAAGGTGACTATTTCAGAATAAACAACCTTACTCTGGGATATACTCTTCCTGAGATTTCAATAATCAATAATGCGAGACTGTATGTTACACTCCAGAATCCGTTTATGTTCACCCAATATTCTGGCTTTACTCCAGAATTAAATCAAGATGGTGATCCTACAGGTACTACTGGTATAGAACTCTCAGCATACCCCACAACCCGTTCCTTTATTGTTGGAGCAAGCTTTAAATTATAATATCAAAAAATAAGAACTATGAATAGTAAATTAAAACTAGGTATATTTCAAGCCGTATTGGTCTGTTGCCTTATCAGTTGCGATGATTTTGTTCAGGATGTAGAAATAGTTGATGAAATCGCTGAAGACAGTGAAGAAAACTTTGAACCTACAGACTTTGTAACCGGGATTTACGGGATGCATACCGATTTTGTTTATGCATTTCCCTATCTGGGCATTACAGATATGATATCTGATAACTCAGACAAAGGAAGTTCTCCCGGAGATACTGGTGCAGACAAAAACCTTCTGGATGGTTTAACGTATACTTCTACAGCACCATCTATCCGGGATATGTGGACCCAGTGGTATAAAACTATTGGTCGCGCTTCTCAGGCTATTGAATTCACTCAACTCTATGAAGGACAAAGTTCTGCACCCAAAGAACGTCTAATAGGAGAAGCAAAATTTTTACGTGCACTTAATTATTTCTGGCTGGTACGTGCTTTTGGGCCTGTGCCAATTCAGAGTCAGGACCTTGTAGAACGTGCGCCGGTAGAAGAAGTTTACGCCTTGATTGAGCAGGATCTTAACGATGCAATTCAAGCACTACCAATTAAAAGCGCTTACTCAAGTCAGGATATAGGGAGAGCAACTAAAGGTTCTGCACAGGGACTTTTGGCGAAAGTGTATTTGTATCAGGAAAAATGGCAAGAGGCCGCTGATATGGCTAATACCGTGATGACTTCAGGACAATATGATCTGGAGCCTGATTATGCTACCGTTTGGAGAGAATCTACAGAAAACGGCCCAGAATCTATTTTTGAAATTCAGGCGCGTGGAGATCAACCTGCTCACGGTGTCAATCAATATTCTCAGGTACAGGGTGCTCGTGGAGCGGAAGGCTGGGGATGGGGTTTCAACACACCATCTAAAAATCTGGAAGATGCATTTAATGCAGAAGGAGATGTAATCAGAAGGGATGCTACCATCATTTTTGCCGGAGAGACCCTTTGGGATGGTAGACAGGTTAATCCTGCAGCTGCTAATCCGCGTTACAATGAGAAAGCCTACTCCTCGGCGAATGCAGGTCAAAGCGATGGTGATAAGAACATCCGCGTACTGCGTTTTGCAGAAATTCTCTTGATACGTGCCGAAGCTTTAAATGAATTGGGGCAATCCTCGGCTGCTTTAACCCCATTAAACCGGGTACGCAGTCGCGTGAATTTACCAGCCGTTACTACTACAGATCAGGGGCAATTGAGACGCGCTATCTGGAAAGAAAGACGCCTGGAACTTGCTATGGAACATGATCGCTGGTTTGATCTTATTCGTACCGGTCAGGCGGCAGAAGCTATGGCAGCAGATGGTAAGACGTTTGAAGAACGTATGACACTTTTCCCGATCCCTAACGAGCAATTATTACAAACACCTGAAATGACTCAAAACCCGGGCTGGTAATAGTCCTCAAAAAAAGTATATGAGATTTTTTTTAATTGGATTGGTTCTTTTATCCCTGCCAGGATGTAAAGAATCTAAAACAGAAAATCAGAATCAGGAAGTCGCTACAACGACTTCCGATTCGGTTTCTGATGAAGCATTGTTAGACTCGGTACAAAAACAGACCATCAATTATTTTTGGGATGGCGCCAATGCAGATTCAGGTCTTGCTCCCGAACGTATTCATATGGATGGCATTTACCCATCAAATGATAAAAATGTGGTTACCATAGGCGGTACCGGTTTTGGCCTGATGGCTATTTTGGCTGGTGTGGAGCGTGGTTTTATTCCTAAAGACTCAGCCTTTGTACGTTTTCAAAAAATGGTCAATTTTCTGGAGAAAGCAGACCGTTTTCACGGCGCCTGGCCGCATTGGCTAGACGGCACAACAGGTAAGGTAAAACCCTTCAGCAAAAATGATGATGGGGGTGACCTGGTAGAAACTGCATTTTTAGTACAGGGTATGTTAGCCGTAGCCGAATATTACCGGGACGGTAATGAAACCGAAAAAGCACTATCCTCTCAAATTGATAAAATGTGGGAAGAAGTAGAATGGGACTGGTACACGCAAGGTAAAGACGTGTTGTACTGGCACTGGTCTCCTAATGTAGGCTGGAAAATGAATTTCCCTGTGGGAGGTTATAATGAGGCTTTGGTGATGTATGTTTTAGCAGCAGCTTCGCCTACGCATCCTATTTCTAAAAGCGTTTATGAAAAAGGCTGGGCGCTTGATGGAGGGATTGCAAAAGACACCTCTATGTATGGCATTCGTACCATACTCAATCACTACCAGCATAATGACAAGGCCATAGTTGGTCCGCTGTTTTGGGCACATTATTCGTATTTAGGCTTAGACCCTAAAGGTCTAACCGATCAATACGCAGATTACTGGAAGCTCAATGTAAACCACGCGAAAATTCAATATGAATATGCTGTAGAAAACCCCGAAAACTACAAGGGCTATGGCCCTGATCTATGGGGCTTAACTTCCAGCTATTCTATCAACGGCTACGCAGGTCATCGCCCCGGCGTAGATCTTGGTGTTATTTCACCAACCGCAGCCTTATCGTCAATGCCTTACACCCCTAAAGAAAGTCAGGCGTTTTTAAGACACCTCTATACTGATTTACCTCAGTTTATTGGAGTTTATGGCCCTTATGATGCCTTTAGCCTTCAGGATGATTGGTATTTACCTAGGTACTTGGCTATCGATCAGGGCCCTATCCCTGTGATGATCGAAAACTATCGAAGCGGTTTACTCTGGGATTTATTTATGAAGAATGAAGATGTCCTTAACGGACTCAAAAAACTCGGATTTAAAAGCCCGTACTTAGAAAAAGAATAATGATTAAGCTAACGATTTTAGTACTAAGCATTTTAGGTATGCTGGGCTGCTCTAGTGACAGCTCAGACCCCATACCCGAACCTCCAATTGAGGAACCCGGCGGAGAAAATGGTGGGGAAAATTCTCCTCCAGATGACCAACTTACCGATGCTGAACTACTGGATCTTGCGCAAAGCGAAACCTTCAAGTATTTCTGGGATTATGCCAATGCCGAATCGGGTGCAGCGAAAGAACGCTACATTCCTGCAAATCCTACCCGGGACCAGCAAATAGTTGCTTCAGGTGGCACCGGGTTTGGACTAATGGGAATTCTGGTGGGGATTGAACGTAATTTTATTTCAAGAACTGAAGGTTTTAACCGACTTTCAAAAATCATTAATTTTCTTGAAGGAGCAGACCGTTTCCACGGTGCCTGGCCGCATTGGATCAACGGTACTACGGGAGCTGTGATTCCCTTTAGCACTTTAGATGACGGTGCAGATTTAGTAGAGACTTCTTTTGTTGCTCAGGGATTAATAACTGTTGGGGAATATTTCAAAAATGGTTCTTCCGAAGAACAGGATCTGGCTCAAAAAGCCTTTGAATTGATAGACGGCATTGAATGGAATTGGTTTACACAAGGCGAAAACGTGCTGTATTGGCACTGGAGCCCTGATAATGAGTTTGCTATAAATCTTAGGTTACAAGGCTATAATGAGACCCTAATTACTTATGTAATGGCAGCTGCTTCCAAAGATTTTTCCATTGCGCCTGAAGTCTACAATCAGGGCTGGGCACAAAACGGAGGTATCAAATCTTCAGCTGTAGCTTACGGTTATCCACTTGAAGTGAAACACGCCGGAGCAGAGCAAACCGGAGGTCCTCTTTTTTGGGCGCATTATTCCTATTTGGGTCTAAATCCTTTTGGTTTATCAGATGCTTATGTAAATTATGAGACCGCTACAGTAAATCACACTTTAAGCAATTATGCCTATTGCGTCGAAAACCCAAAAAACTGGCCGGGATATGGTTCTAATCTTTGGGGCCTAACTGCCAGCTATACCATCAATACCGATGGAAGTCTGGGGTATACCGCCCACAGTCCGGGTAATGACACAGGGGTAATCACGCCAACTGCAGCGCTAAGTTCATTTCCGTATACGCCTGAAAAATCAATGGCTGCTTTGCGCAGGTTTTACGAATTGGAGAATATTCTGCTTGGGCCCGCCGGATTTTACGATGCGTTCAGTCCGGCTCAAAATTATGAAGTGGCCGAAGCCTACCTGGCCATTGACCAGGGCCCAATTTTGGTTATGATCGAAAATCATCGAAGCGGTCTGCTCTGGAGGTTGTTTATGCAAAACGAACGTGTACAGGCTGGTCTTGATAAACTAAATTTCACCTATACCGTACCTCAATAAAATTCAATGAAAAACCAAATTACATTAATTATAGCATTACTGGCTTCGACTGTTATGCTGGCTCAGGATAGCTTTGAACGTGCCGTCTATCACAGCGATAGTGATAGTTTACAATATCGAATTCAATATCCGTTAAACTACGACGAGACTAAGCAATATCCGCTGGTTTTGTTTTTACACGGTGCCGGAGAACGTGGTTCTGACAATGAAACTCAACTTACACATGGAGCTCAGGTGTTTACGAATACCGGTAATCGCAATGCATTTCCCGCAATCGTGATTTTTCCGCAATGTCCTAAAGACTCCTATTGGGCCAATGTTGATGTAGACCGAAGTACCTATCCCATCGGTATCACCTTTCACCCCGATAAAAAACCCACACCCCATTTACAGATGGCTGCAGACCTGGTCAATTCTTTTATAAAAGAGGGAAAGGTTGACACTTCAAGAGTGTACATCGCGGGGCTCTCAATGGGCGGAATGGGTACTTATGAAATGGTGCAGCGCAACCCGGAAACTTTTGCAGCTGCGATTGCCATTTGTGGTGCCGGAAGCACTAGCGAAGTACCAAACTACGCTTTAAACACTCCGTTTTGGGTCATTCACGGCGCAGACGACAATGTGGTAAAACCCACCTACAGTCTGCAAATGGCAGAAGCCATGCTCGAAGCAGGTGCAAAACCGAGAGTTACTGTTTACGAAAACGCCAATCACAACAGTTGGGACCCGGCCTTTGCTGAGCCCGATTTCCTTTTGTGGCTTTTTAGTCACACCAAATAAAAATTGAAAGTCCAAAAAAAATTGAAAATGAAGACAATACATTCCCGATACATTTTAATAGTACTCCTCTGTATTTCAGTACATGCGATTGGTCAGAAAAGACAGGCGATTCCTGAAGTAGAGGCTTTATTAAAAAAAATGACCCTTGAAGAAAAAATAGGGCAGCTCAATTTGCTTACTCCCGGTGGTGGTGTCGCTACCGGCTCTGTGGTTAGTAAAAATGTAGAAGAAAAGATTAAAGCCGGAAATGTAGGCGGTCTTTTTGGAGTTTCCGGTCCTGATAAAATCAGACAGGCACAGGAAATCGCTGTTAAAAACACGCGCTTAGGCATTCCGCTGCTTATTGGATCTGATGTGATTCACGGGTACAAAACTACTTTCCCAATCCCGCTGGGACTTTCAAGCAGTTGGGATATGGAATTGATTGAAAAAACCGCCCGGATTGCTGCTCAGGAATCTACTGCAGATGGGATAAACTGGAATTTTTCACCCATGGTAGACATAGCACGCGATCCTCGCTGGGGCCGTATTGCTGAAGGCGCGGGTGAAGACCCGTATCTGGGTTCTCAAATTGCCAAGGCTATGGTAGAAGGCTACCAGCAAGATGATCTTGCTGCCGAAAATACCATGATTGCGACCGTAAAGCATTTTGCGCTTTATGGTGCTGCAGAAGGGGGTCGCGATTACAACACCACCGATATGAGCCGCGTAAAAATGTTCAATGAATACTTACCTCCCTACAAAGCCGCGATTGATGCCGGTGCCGAGAGTGTTATGAGTTCATTTAACGACGTAGATGGTGTTCCTGCGAGTGGTAACAAATGGTTATTGACTACGCTATTGCGTGACCGTTGGGGCTTTGACGGCTTTGTGGTTTCGGATTACACCTCTGTTAATGAGATGATCGCGCACGGAATGGGTGATCTACAGGCGGTTTCTGCGCTTTCCATAAATGCAGGTCTCGATATGGATATGGTAGGTGAAGGCTTTCTAACCACCCTTAAAAAATCGGTTGAAGAAGGTAAAGTCACCGAAGAAACCATTACAAATGCCTGCCGCCGCATTTTGGAGGCTAAATACAGACTGGGCCTATTTGAAGATCCTTATAAATATTCAGATTCTAAACGACCTCAGCGCGATATTCTAACCGATGCAAACAAGGTCGTTGCCCGCGAGGCAGCGCGTAAATCTTTCGTTTTACTTAAAAATGAAAACAATACGCTTCCGCTCGCTAAAAATGCTAAAATCGCATTGGTTGGTCCGCTTGCAAATAGCAAAAACAATATGCTGGGCACCTGGGCACCAACCGGAAATCCACAACTTTCAATTCCTATTTTAGAAGGACTAAAAAATGGAGCTCCAGATGCTCAAATCACTTACGCTAAAGGTGCTAATATCTCTAATGATTCCGCTTTCGCGAAAAAAGTAAACGTCTTTGGTCCGCGAATTGAAATCTCAGAGGAAAGTCCGGAAGGTCTTTTAGCAGAAGCACTTCTTGCTGCAAAAAATGCTGATATAGTTGTTGCTGTGGTAGGTGAAGCCACCGAAATGAGTGGTGAAGCCGGAAGCCGTACCGATATCACAATCCCGGAAAGTCAAAAGCATTTGATACGCGAACTCGTAAAAACCGGAAAACCGGTAGTACTTGTTTTGATGAGTGGCCGCCCACTTGTCATCACTGAAGAAATGGATTTGCCGGTAAGCATTTTACAGGTTTGGCATCCCGGTATTGAAGCCGGCAATGCAGTTGCTGATGTGGTTTTTGGAGATTACAATCCATCCGGAAAGTTAACAGCCAGCTGGCCACGTAACGTAGGGCAGATTCCGGTATATCACAGTATGAAGAATACGGGACGTCCCGCTCCGGGTCCTGAGTTTGAAAAATTCAAATCCCAATATCTGGACTCCCCTAATGCGCCTTTGCTTCCGTTTGGTTACGGACTAAGCTATACTTCATTTGAGTATAAAAATCTTTCATTAGCCAAAAAAGAAATTAACCAGGATGAATCTCTGGAAATACAGGTTGACGTGACCAATACCGGTGACCGAGACGGCGAAGAAGTAGTGCAGTTATACCTGCACGATAAAGTACGTAGTCTTACCCCGCCGGTGCGCACACTGAAAGGATTTGAAAAAGTGTTTTTAAAGAAAGGGGAAACTAAAACAGTTACCCTAACTTTAGAAGCAGACGATCTCAAATTCTACAATGGGGCGCTCGATTTTGTTGCCGAACCGGGTGAATTTGAAATCTTTGTAGGCGGAAACAGCAATGCTTCCCTAAAAGATACTTTTACTTTAAACTAAAATTAGCCAGGATGATACGTCAAATCTGCATATTCGCGACTCTTGTTTTTTCGGTCTTTTCCCTGGGAGCACAGCAAAAATATAGAGGTCAGGTCTATGCAGATTTGGTAAAATCCACGCACACCTATACAGACACGCTGAAGCTGGATTTTTACACAGCAGCTCATAATAAAGATGACAGCACGCGACCGTTAATCTTGCTGGTTCACGGTGGTGGATTTTCAGGAGGGAAACGAGATAACCCACAAGAAACAAAGTTCTCGGAAACTATGACTTCCAAGGGTTATGCTGTAGCTTCTATAAGCTATCATCTTACGCGAAAAGGTAAACCAACCGGTTTTGGTTGTGATTGCCCCGCTTCCGAAAAAATGGAGACTTTTAAACAAACCACCGCAGATATTCTTGATGCGATACGTTACCTGAAGTCCAATTCGGATTTCAGTTTTGATCACAACAAGATCATTTTAGCAGGTAGCAGCGCCGGTGCCGAAGGAATTTTAAACACCGCCTATATGTCGCAACATCCTGATTTTAAAAATCTGGGTGATTACCCAAAAATTGCTGCAGTAATCTCGTTTGCAGGAGCTGTGGTTGATGCCCGCTACATCACTTCAGATAATGCGGTTCCCGGTTTTTTTATTCATGGAGATGCTGATAATTTGGTTCCCTATTCGAGCGCTCCGCATCATTTTTGTCCGTATTTGAAAGCTGGTTTTTTACCGCTGGACGGTGATGCTTTTGTTGCAGAAAAGCTGAAAGAGCTAGACGCTTCCTATAGCCTACTTACCGCACCCGGCGGCAATCACGACTGGGCCGGTTTTGGTTATAAGTACACCGATGAGATCGCAGCTTTTATAAATGCTGTGGTCAACCAGAATCAACTGATTCAAAATGAAGAAAACCTCGCGAAAATTTAATCCATGAAAACCGCTTTTTCCACTTTACTTCTGTTGCTTACACTGCTATCCTGTAAAGAGCAAAATAAAAAGCAAGAGGTTGCCGAAGCTCAACCCAAAAAGCCCAACATTATCTTTATCATGTCTGATGATCATGCATTTCAGGCAATAAGTGCATATAATCATCCGGTAAGTCAGTTGGCTCCTACCCCTAACATTGATCGTATCGCAGATCAGGGTATGCGTATGGATCGGGCGTACGTAACCAACTCCATTTGCGGTCCCAGCCGGGCGGTGATCTTAACCGGTAAGCACAGCCACATCAACGGTTTTCGGCAAAATGGCGATCGGTTTGATGGCGATCAACCTACACTTCCTAAAAAACTGAAAGAATTGGGTTACACCACAGCAATGCTGGGGAAATGGCATTTACACGGCTATCCACAAGGTTTTGATTACTGGAACATTATTAAAGATCAGGGCAATTACTACAATCCCGATTTTATTAAAGAAGGGGACACTACCCGGATAGAGGGCTATGCGACAGATATCATTACCGAAGATGCATTGCAGTGGCTGAGTAAGCAACGCGACACGAGCAAACCCTTTTTTATGATGGTTCATCACAAAGCACCGCATCGCAACTGGATGCCGGCTTTACGACATACGACAAAATACGACTCGGTCACGTTCCCTTTGCCGGACACCTATTTTACAGATCACGCCGGTTCACTTGCTTCCAAAGAGCAATTGCAAACGGTTTATAAAGATATGTATGAGGGGCACGATCTGAAAATGACCAAAAAATTAGGGAGCCCGGAACTGGCGCATAATCCTTGGACTACTGATTTTGACCGAATGACTCCTGCGCAACGCGAAGCCTGGGATAAAGCCTACCAACCTAAAAATGATGCTTTTCATAAAGCTGACCTACACGGTAGAGCCCTTGATGAATGGAAGGGCCAGCGCTACCTACGCGACTATATGGCGACTATTGCTGCCGTAGATGAAGGCGTAGGCCAGATTCTTGATTATCTGGAAGCTCACAATCTGGATGAAAATACCATAGTGGTTTACACCTCGGATCAGGGCTTTTATCTGGGTGAAAAAGGCTTTTTTGACAAGCGTTTTATGTATGAAGAGTCGTACCGCACGCCACTTCTGATTCAATACCCAAAAGCCATCAAAGCCGGAAGTCAAAGCGACGCTTTGGTGCAAAACCTTGATTTTGCACAAACCTTTTTAGATTATGCTGAAGGAGATTCTCTGGCGATTGATATGCAGGGGCAATCGTTAAGACCAGTTCTCGAGCAACAAATAGCCGATACCGATTTTAGGGATGTACTCTACTACCATTATTACGATTTCCCGGCTTTTCATATGGTCAAAAAACACTATGGTGTAAGCACCAGACGTTATAAACTGATGCATTTTTATGACGATATTGATACCTGGGAGTTTTACGATTTGGAAAGCGATCCCCAGGAAATTCAGAATAAAATTGACGACCCTGCCTATACCGATATCATTGCGGACCTGCATAAAAAGCTGGACTCAATTCAGGAAGCTTATGGCGTTACTGAAAAAGAATTTGAACAAGCTCCTAAAAAACAGGTTGATCAGGCCTATAAAAACTTTGAGCGCTTGCGAGGCACCCCAATGCAATAGCTTAACACTAGGGTAACCCTGGTATAGATTGTATTTTTAAGCCATTGTCTTAATTTTCGATTTTTAAAAGTATACTTATGAAATTCCCGCTTCTTTTTATTTTGCTTTTTACTCTACACCTGTTACCCGCGCAGGAAATAAGCTTAATGTCTTATAATATTAGATTAGCTACCGAATCTGACGGTGACAACGCCTGGAGTAAACGCAAAGAATTTTTAACGAGTCAGGTGCTTTTTTACGCCCCGGATGTGATGGGTGTACAGGAAGCATTACCGGAGCAAATGGCGTATTTGGATGAAAACCTTACCGGATATAAACACGTGGGCATAGGCCGTGAAGGTGAAAACAAAGGCGAGTTTTCTGCTTTATTTTACAATGCCGAAAAACTTGAGGTGCTTGAAAGTGATACCTTTTGGCTTTCCACTACGCCCGAAAAAATCTCTACCGGCTGGGATGCTGCATTGCCGCGTATTTGCACCTATGCCTTATTTCAGGATAAAGAGACTAAAACCCGGTTTTGGGTTTTTAATACCCATTTTGATCACGTTGGGGTTGAAGCGCGTAAATACAGTGCGCAGCTTATTCTTGATAAAATCAAAGCATTAAACACCTTAAATTACCCGGTATTTGTAACCGGCGACTTTAATCTGGAACCCGATTCTGAACCTATTGCTGTTTTAGAAAACGAATTGAATGATACTGCAAAAATAAGTTTAAGTGGTTCGTTTGGCCCGGAAGGAACGTTTAATGGCTTTCATTTTGACGAACCGGTCACCCGCAGAATCGACTATATATTTACGGGAAAAACGAGTCCGGTTAAAGTATTGAAGCACGCCACACTAAGTGATTCGAAAAATTTGCATTACGCTTCAGACCATTTACCGGTTTATACTTTAGTAGAAATTCAACCCTAAAAATGGAGATTACAGCATAAAAATCAAAAAAGTAATGCTATTTTTGTGCTTCATTCAGAAAACATTTCGGCCTTGCCGATCGTTATAAAAATGTTGTGTTGTCTTCCGGTAACGGAAGATTGGTTTTGTAGTGAAACCTTTGAGAAGCTTTTCCACCTTAGGCGGAGAGGCTTTTTTGTTTTAGGACCCTAAAATTTCTTCTATGTGTTTTAACTCAGTTTCAGAAAATGCTAGATTATTAAGTGCATCCAGGTTATTTTGCAACTGTTCTACTTTGCTTACACCTACCAAAACCGAAGTTACCCGGGTATCTTTCAGCAGCCAGCTAATGGCCATTTGAGCCAGACTTTGATTGCGATCCTGAGCCAAAGCGTTTAGTTTTTTAACTTTATCCAAAAGCTCGGGAGTGATTCGATCTTTAGAAAGGTAAATGGAGTTTGCCGCACGCGAATCTTCAGGGATTCCTTTTAGGTATTTATCGGTAAGCAGGCCCTGCTGCAGCGGTGAAAACACCACACTACCCAAACCGGTATCTTCCAGAGCATCAAGTAAACCGTCTTCTACCCAACGGTCAAACATATTGTATCGCGGCTGATGCACCAGAAAAGGCGTTCCCATTTTTTTTAGAATTTCAGCAGCCTCACGGGTACGTTCTGCCCCATAATTAGAAATACCGGCATACAGCGCTTTACCCGATCTTACGATTTGATCAAGTGCACCCATGGTCTCTTCCAATGGTGTTTCAGGATCCGGGCGATGGTGGTAAAAAACATCTACATAATCAAGCCCCATACGTTTTAAAGACTGGTCACAGCTTGAGATTAAATACTTTCGGGAACCCCAATCCCCGTAGGGTCCCGGCCACATATCGTAACCCGCTTTTGAAGAAATAATCAGTTCGTCCCTATAGGGTTGAAAATCTTCTTTATAAATACGCCCAAAATTGGTTTCTGCAGTTCCATAAGGAGGTCCGTAATTGTTAGCCAGATCAAAATGGGTGATGCCCTTGTCAAAGGCAGTCCTTAAAATAGATCTTGCGTTGGTTAAATCTGCCGAATCCCCAAAGTTGTGCCATAACCCTAACGAAATCATAGGAAGCTTGATTCCACTTACTCCGCAGCGGCGGTATTGCATAGTGTCATAGCGTTGTTCTGATGGCGTATATTTTTTGAGGATATTCATTTTCTTTAGTTTGGTTTAGATTTTCAAAAAAGGAATGCGTGCTAAAAATAAACATTTTTTGAAGCTTACTTTGAAGAAGTCAATCTCAACTTAGCGTTTATTCCAATTAAAATTTTAAATCTTCCTGCTCTCTTAAGATTCCAACTTTTGAATATTCATTAACTTCCAGACTTCAAATTTAGTTTCAGAATATTATGATTCAAAAGTTCCGTCTTCAAATACTCTTAGTTGCCTTTATTGGAATATATGCAACGCTTTCTGCTCAAACCTCGTCCCTTTCCGTAGAAAAAATCATGCAAGATCCTAAATGGATGGGCACTTTCCCCGAAAATGTAAACTGGGACACCCAAAGCAAAACCATCTATTTTGACTACAATCCCGAGGGCAACCCTGCTGACAGCCTCTACAAAATAAGTCTTAATAATCTGGATAAGATTCAAAAAGTAAGTCTGGCCGAGCGTAAGGCGATGCCTAGCCGATACGGGAGCTGGAATGCCGACCACACTAAAAAATTGTATACCGAAAACGGAGCGCTTTGGCTTTACGACCTCAACAACGACAGCTCCAAAGAATTTATTGATCTGGGAAGCCGTCTGGGTAGTTATACGTTTTTAGCCGATGAAAATGAAATCGCTTTTGAATACGATAATAATGCCTATGTTTTAGATACCAAAGCAGGGACGCTAAGTAAAATAACAAACATCCGTGAAGGTAAAGCTCCTGAGCAGAAAGAGAAGAAACTATCGGAAAAAGACCAGTGGTTGAAAGATGAGAACTTAAGTCTTTTACAAATCGTACGCGAGCGTGAAGAACAAGATTCGATTTCTAAAGCCTACCGGGAAATGACCGCAGATGACGAGCCCTATACTTTTTATGCAGGTGATGAATCTATAAGCGGTTTACAGGTGAGCCCCAAAGCCGATTTTGTAACAATTATGCTGATGAAAAGGGATCGGGGCGAAAGCACTAACGTCCCCAATTATGTAGATGCCAGCGGCTATACCCAGGATTTACGGGCACGCAGCAAAGTGGGCGACGATAACACCGAAAATTCCCTCGCCGTCTATAACATTAAAAAAGACACGGTTTACAGCGTAGATACGTCAAAACTACCGGGCATCAAAGATCTCCCTGATTATACTAAAGACTACCCGGAAAAAGAATGGGAAGAACAGGAACGTGGGGTTATTATCTCACAAGCTATGTTCTCTGATGATGGTAGCAAAGCCATTGTAAATATCAGATCTAAAGACAACAAAGACCGGTGGATTGCTTTGCTCAATCTTGAAGATGGAAGCCTCAAAACTTTAGATCGCCAGCGCGATGAAGCCTGGATTGCCGGGCCGGGAATCGGTTGGTCCTTTGGTGGTGGAACGCTGGGCTGGTTACCAGACAACAGGCATATCTATTTTCAATCTGAAGAAAGCGGTTATTCGCACCTCTACCTGCTAGACGTTACCACCGGAAGCAAAAAAGCCCTAACCGAAGGGGAATTTGAGGTTTTTGATCCGTTTTTGTCTAACAACAAAAAATCCTGGTTTTTAACCACTTCAGAAGTAAATCCTGGAGAACGTCATTTTTATAAAATGCCGGTTATGGGTGGAAAAATGGAAAAACTCACCAGCATGCCCGGCAATAATGAAGTGAGCCTGTCTCCTGATGAAAAGTATATGGCGATTCGTCATTCTTACAGCAATAAACCCTGGGAATTATACCTAAAGAAAACCGGTTCAAAATCCGAAGCAAAACAACTTACTTCAGGACAGTCCGAAGCTTTTAAAGCTTACAACTGGCGCGTACCGCAAAACATCAGTTTTGAGGCTGCAGATGGCGCGATGGTACCTGCACGGCTTTATGTTCCGGATGCTTCGGTTAAAAACAACGCTGCCGTGGTGTTTGTTCATGGTGCCGGCTATTTACAAAACGCACACAAATGGTGGTCAACTTATTTTAGAGAGTATATGTTTAATAATATGCTTACCGATTTAGGCTACACCGTAATTGATATTGATTACCGTGCCAGCTCGGGTTATGGTCGCGACTGGAGAACCGGTATTTACCGCCATATGGGCGGAAAGGATTTGTCTGATCATGTTGATGGAGTAAATTACCTTATAGAAAACTACGATATCGATCCTGATAAAGTAGGGATTTACGGCGGAAGCTACGGCGGTTTTATCACGCTTATGGCCTTATTTACCGAAGCCGATACGTTTAAAGCCGGTGCTGCTTTGCGATCGGTAACAGACTGGGCGCATTACAATCACGGGTATACATCAAATATTCTTAACGAACCTGCACAGGACCCCATTGCGTACAAGCGCTCCTCGCCTATTTATTTCGCCGAAGGCTTAAAAGGTGATTTACTAATAGAGCACGGGATGGTAGATACCAACGTACATTTTCAGGATGTGGTAAGATTAACCCAAAGATTGATCGAACTGGGTAAAAACAATTGGGAACTTGCGGTGTATCCGGTAGAAGACCACAGTTTTGTGGAGCCCAGCAGTTGGACCGATGAGTATAAGCGTATTCTAAAGCTTTTTAACGAAAGTCTTTTGAACAAAGAATAGATACCTGAAAACCCAAGGATTAGTGTTCGGGATCGCTTTTAAAGGGCACCAGCTTTCGGTAGCGTACCTCCACAAAAACGTAGAAGGAGTAGATGATAAAACCAATAGCGATAAAACCTAGAGTCCAGTTGCCAAATAAATATTCCATTACCGAAAAGGCTGCCTCTTTATTGGTATCCTCAAGATCCCGCCTCGTAAAAGCCGAGTCCCACAGTAAAAAGGAAGCGATGCCCAGCGTAATACCACGTGAGGCATACCCTATCATTCCGCAGCTTAAAATGAGTTTCCTGTAAAATGGTTTTACGCTTTCAATGTTGATGGTCCTGGCAAACTTTCGGGAAATAGCTATATAAAACTCATTTAGTGTGGCGCCCAGCATACCTACTGCGATAGCCATAACCGTAAACTTACCCAAATCAGATTGAATGAGGTGTTGCACATCGGTCTCCTTCAACCACGAAGAGGTTTGCGGATTTAGCGCTACCAGCATTGCACTCACAGCCAAAAAGGCATAAACCAGGCCTCCAAAACCAAAACCGATGCGTTCAGCGATTCCGGCTAAATCGTTTCCATATCCTCGCCGGTCGGCAATACTTTCAAAGACGCGCCAAAACACATAACCCGACAAGGCTGCAGCCCACACAATCAACAGAGCTCTTCCCAGGGCATTTTCAGCTAAAAAATTCATAAGAGTAAAACTTCCGGCTTTAAAACCGCCCAAATTAAATGCGGCCATGGTGGTAAGGACTCCAATAGCCAAAAAAAGAACGGCTTTAGCAAAAAGACCTGCCCGGGCGTAAAATAGAAATTTTGTATTCAAGTGATTGTTGGGTGTAATGCAATTAAAAAGCTAAACTACTCAACCCGAATACAAAAGACTGATAAAGAAGTGTTATTTAGGATATTGAATTTGTAAAAAACGAAATCCGCAGGTTTTAATAATTAAAACCAAAGAAACCTTCGGTTACCTGTATAGTTCCTGCTCCTTGAGCGGTAAACTCAAAAGTGCCACCTACCGATTTTTGACTTCTATTATTTGAAATGATTGTAACCGTGCCAGACTGCACCTGAGGATTAAATGCTCCTGAAATATAAGACGCCTGATAGGGGCTGCTCACATTAAAATCGGTAAGATCATAAACACCGGGCTGTATATTACGCGGAAAACGCAAACGTATAATTACGGAGGTAGTACTACCCACTCCGGTTAAAATGCCATTCCCCTCAGAAGCATAGCTAACCTCAGGACTAAAGGTGTTTCCTTGAATTTTGCAGCCAAAAGCGCTCTCGACAACTGGTATGATTACAGGTGGCGGTGGCTCTTTAAAGAAAGGCACCTCATAAAAATAGCCTCGTGTAAAATATACCTCGGTAGTATCTGCCGGTGCTACTGCCCTAAACCGAAACGACCCGGTATATAAGCTGTCATCAACCTGTTCAACAACAACCTCCCCTTCTCCATCAAAACGCGTGCTGTATTGCTTACCATCTACCTCGTAGAAATCGGCTATTGCTTGAGAATTTGCATTAAGATCAAAAACACCCGTGCCGTAAGCGGGTAATTTAAGATCTACGCGTTCTCCATTAAGACTGCCTGTGATGATCACCTCATTGGCATCGGTTAATTGAGCTCGGGTGCCTGCAGCCTTAAAAAAAAGCGTGTCTTTAATAGCTTGAAATGCAGGAGTATTGAAGGTGACTTCGTCTGCACAAGACACCAGCAACAGACTCAAAATAGCAAAAAGAAAAGGTCTGATCATTAACTGCATAATTAAAGGGCTGCAAATTACTAATTTTACAAGCTTTAAACGCGTTGATAAACAGAAAATTGTAGTATATTTGCGCCCTCAATAAAAACTGCAATCTGCTTAGCGTTAAGCAGAGGGCTTATTTTTAAATTATAACCGGGGTCGGGTACCCCAAAAATTAATTTTTATGCCAGTAAAAATCAGATTACAAAGACACGGTAAAAAAGGAAAACCTTTTTACTGGGTAGTAGCCGCAGACACGCGTGCTAAACGTGATGGTAAATTCTTAGAAAAACTAGGAACTTACAATCCAAACACCAATCCTGCGACTATTGACCTGGACGTAGATTCATCTGTAAAATGGTTGCAGAACGGGGCTCAGCCTACCGAAACTGCAAAACGTTTACTTTCTTACACTGGGGTATTGCTTAAAAATCACCTTGCTGGTGGTGTGCGTAAAGGCGCATTAACCGAAGAGCAGGCTGAAGAAAAATTCAATGCATGGGTAGAAGAAAAAGCATCTAAAATTGATGCTAAAAAAGAAAACCTTTCTAAAGCAGACGAAAAAGCACGTAAAGAGGCATTAGCAGCTGAAAAAGCAGCAAATGAAGCTCGTATCGCTGCAAATCAGCCTGAGCCGGAAGAAGAAGTAGTAGAAGAGGCCCCAGAAGCCGAAGCTGCCGATGAAGAAGCTCCTGCTGCTGAAGAGAACAACGAAGAAGAAGCTAAGTAATAATCGCTCACGATGCGCAAAGAAGAATGTTTCTATCTGGGCAAAATCGTGCGAAAATTCAGCTTTAAAGGTGAGTTGCTAGCTAAGCTAGATACAGACGAACCTGAGGTTTACGAAGAATTGGAATCAGTTTTTGTCGAATTTAACGGCAATCTGGTTCCTTTTTTTATTCGTAGTGCCCAACTGCATAAATCTACCCTGCTCCGCATTGATTTTGAAGATGTAAATACCGAAGAAGATGCAGACGATCTGATCAATGCAGAACTCTACCTGCCGCTTTCTATGTTACCCAAACTCGAAGGCAATCAATTTTACTACCACGAGGTTATTGGGTTTACCGTTAAAGATGTTTACTTCGGCCAAGTGGGCACCATTACCGGTATCAACGACAACACCGCACAGGCACTGTTTGAAATTGATCACAAGGGAAAAGAGGTACTTATTCCCATAAACGATGACTTTATTAAGAAGGTTGACCGCAGTACCAAAACCATTACCCTAGACACTCCTGAAGGATTGATTGCTATTTATTTATAATAGTACCAGATGGTCTTGCGTAAGGGATAGCAGCGTAAAGCCCACAGTCCCGAAAAATCGGGACGAGGACTTATAGCGGAAAGCCCGACCCAAAGGGTCACGTCCAAAAAAGCAATTTCCATTTTAAATCATCATCTGTGTCTAAACCCTTTAAATTCAAGCAATTTACCGTTAATCAGGATCGCTGTGCGATGAAAATAGGCACAGACGGAGTTTTGCTTGGTGCGTGGACTCCCGTAGATCAAAACCCATTTGCAGTATTAGATATTGGTACGGGAACAGGCGTTATCGCGCTGATGCTCGCACAGCGTTATAATGCCGAAGTGATTGACGCCCTGGAGCTTGACGAAGACGCCTACGAGCAGGCTGTTGACAATTTTGAGGCCTCGCCCTGGGGAGACCGTCTGTTTTGCTATCACGCGCATCTCTATGAGTTTGCTACTGAGATTGAAGATACCTACGATCTCATTGTGTGTAATCCGCCGTATTTTGAAGGAAGCACACAGCTCGAAGAACAGCAAGGCTCTGCCCGTGAGCAGGCCCGTTTTGAAGATGCCATGCCCTTTGAATTGCTGGTTGCTTCAGTAAACCAGCTTTTGGAGGAAACAGGTATATTTTGTGTGATCATTCCGCGGGTGCGGGAAGAAGAATTTATTAGCCTGGCGGCGAAAGCAAACCTGTATCCGCTTCAGATTACTAATGTTCAGGGAAATCCTGAAGTACCCGCAAAGCGTTCGCTCATCTCCTTCTCCCGAAACTCCAAAGCTTCCGTACAAAAAGAGACCCTCATTATCGAAACAGGGCGGCATCAGTACACAGATGCCTATCAAAACCTGGTTAAGGATTTTTATCTTAAAATGTAGCGAAACTATCCTGCTGAAATTTCAATTTTGAGTAGCACAAGTTTTAGCATTTTTCTAAATTTAGCAGAATTAATACAGCTTTCTTTACATCATTTTTAGTGAAAGCTTGCAAAACTTTAAAGATTAATAACAGCGCTTATGAAACCTGATCTTTTTGAATCACCCGATTACTATAATATTGATGACCTCTTAACCGACGAACACAAACTCGTGCGCAGCGCAGCACGCGACTGGGTTAAGCGTGAAGTTTCGCCTATTATAGAAGAAGCGGCTCAAAAAGCAGAATTTCCCAAACAAATCATTGGCGGTCTCGCTGAAATTGGTGCTTTTGGCCCCTACATCCCCGAAGAATACGGCGGCGCGGGTCTTGATCAAATAAGCTACGGACTCATTATGCAGGAGATTGAACGCGGAGACAGCGGGGTGCGCTCTACAGCTTCGGTACAGTCGTCGCTGGTGATGTATCCTATTTATAAATTTGGTTCTGAAGAACAGCGCAAAAAATACTTACCCAAACTCGCAAGCGGTGAGTTTATGGGCTGTTTTGGCCTAACTGAACCCGACCACGGCTCAAATCCCGGAGGGATGGTCACAAACTTTAAAGATGCAGGCGATCACTATATTTTAAACGGTGCTAAAATGTGGATTTCCAATTCGCCATTTGCCGACATCGCTGTGGTATGGGCAAAAAGTGAAGAAGGCCGCATTCACGGACTCATCGTTGAGCGTGGGATGGAAGGCTTTTCGACCCCTGAGACCCATAACAAATGGTCTTTGCGTGCCAGCGCTACCGGCGAACTCATTTTTGACAATGTAAAAGTGCCCAAAGAAAATTTGTTACCTAATAAATCAGGATTAGGTGCACCTTTAATGTGTTTAGATTCCGCTCGTTTTGGCATCGCCTGGGGTGCCATTGGTGCTGCAATGGATTGCTACGATACCGCTTTGCGCTACGCGAAAGAACGTAAACAATTTGGTAAACCTATTGGTGCTTTTCAGCTGCAGCAGAAAAAACTGGCAGAAATGATCACCGAAATCACCAAAGCCCAACTTCTCGCCTGGCGCCTGGGGAACTTACGTAATGAAGGCAAAGCTACTTCGGCTCAAATCTCTATGGCTAAGCGCAACAATGTAGATATGGCCTTAAAAATTGCACGCGATGCCCGTCAAATCCTTGGCGGAATGGGCATTACCGGAGAATACAGCATTATGCGTCATATGATGAATCTGGAAAGTGTGGTAACCTACGAGGGTACGCATGACATCCACCTGTTGATTACAGGGCTCGACATTACCGGCCTGAATGCTTTTAAGTAATTGCATGATAGATATTATCTAATCGAAATGTACAGGTGTATTGCTGACGTTTATTAATTTTGCAAAAAATTAATTGCGATGATACAGGATATAGAAAAAGCGATTGCACCTTTTCAGGAAGAGCTTCTTAATCACAGTCTCTATAAAAAACTGAAAACTCCTGCCGATTTAAAAACATTTATGCAGCATCACGTCTTTGCTGTATGGGATTTTATGTCTCTGCTTAAATCCTTGCAATACGATTTGACCAAAGTTTCAACGCCCTGGTATCCGCTGGGAAATCCGGAAGTACGCTACCTTATCAACGAGATTGTTCTGGCCGAAGAGACAGACATCAATTTAGAAGGAAAGCGCCAAAGTCATTTTGAGATGTATCTGGATGCTATGCAAAAATCAGAAGCTTCTCTGGAACAGATCAACTCCTTCCTGAGTCACATTACCCACGGGACTGATATTTTCCTGGTTATTGCCGTAAGTGAAATCCCCGATAGCGTTAAAGAGTTTTTACGCTTTACATTTGAAACCATTTCTGAAGGAAAACCGCATAAAATCGCTGCTGCTTTCACCTTCGGCCGGGAAGACCTCATCCCCGACATGTTTACCCAAATCATAGGGAACATCATGAAGAACTTCCCAAAAGAAGATCTTACTTTATTTAAATACTATTTTGACCGCCACATTGAGCTTGACGGTGACGAGCACGGGCCTATGGCTCTAAAAATGATTGAAGAGCTTTGCGGTACAGACATGATGAAGTGGGAAGAAGCCCGTCAAACAGCGGTTACCGCACTTAAAAAGCGTATCATTTTATGGAATGGTATAGAGAAGGAAATCAACACTAAAGTAACTGCATAAATACGCATATCGTATATTTAAAGTATTGTATACGATAGCAGATGTCTTCAAGAAGCCGTTTTGACCGGGCATTTAAAAATGCCAAAGTAATTCCGTTTAACAATACGGATAAGTTTATCCTTTTTAGCGATTGTCATCGCGGCGATAACAGCGGGGCCGATGATTTTGCAAACAACCGCAACATTTACTTTCACGCCCTGCAGCAATACTATAAAAACGGATTTACCTATTGCGAGCTGGGAGATGGAGACGAGCTTTGGGAAAACCTGAACTTTTCTACGCTTTATGAATCGCATAGGAATGTCTACGAGCTGATGCATAAATTTTATCTGGAAAACCGCCTGCATCTGATTTGGGGTAATCATGATATGATTTATAAAAATCCGTCTCAGGTCAAGAAAAATTTGCACTCCCATTTTGACCGAAGAACCGGGGAAGATAAACCCCTGTTCCCAGGGGTAAAAGTTCACGAAGCCATTATTTTAAAGCACGAACAAACCGGGCAGGAACTTTTTTTATGCCACGGCCATCAGGCAGACTGGATGAATTATATAGGCTGGCGTTTTAATCGTTTTATGGTAAGGGTGCTGTGGCGACCCCTACAAGGTGCCGGCATTTCAGACCCTACGAGTCCAGCCAAGAACTATTTGGAACTGATTAAGGTAGAACGACGCACTAAAAAATGGATTGTAGAGCGCAACAACCAGTTTACCATAACCGGTCACACGCACCGCCCGCGTTTTCCCGAGCCGGGAGATATCGCCTACTTTAATGACGGTAGCTGTGTACACCCCCGAAGCATTACGGGCCTAGAGCTTGAGAACGGATTTATTTCACTCATCAAATGGCAAATAGCCACTACTGATGACGGGGTGCTAAAAATCGTTCGCATTTTACTGGAAGGCCCTCAAAAGATTATCGATTATAAAACTGATTGAGCTTATATCTCGTAGATTTAGTATGAAAGCTATAGTATATTACTTGTCATTTACATTTACATTATTATTATTGAGCTGTGGAGCGGCAGATGACCCTGTTGCTTTTCGGGAATCTGAATCTGAAACCCCTTCTCAAAATCCGGAATCCAATCCAGCTGATGGTGAATTAAGCGGAACCTATAATTACCTGGCTCTGGGAGATAGTTATACCATAGGGGAAAGCGTATGCGAGACCTGTAATTACCCGATGCAGCTCAAAGCAGCTTTTGAAGCCGAAACTGAAACACAACTGGAAACTAAAATTATTGCCCGTACCGGCTGGCGTACCGAAAGTTTAATACAGGCCATCAAAGCTGAAAACCCAGGACAAAATCAGGATTTGGTCACCTTACTAATAGGGGTCAACAATCAATATCAGGGGGGAAGCCTTGAAATCTATAAAACAGAGTTTAAAGATTTATTGGGAACAGCAGTAAAGCTGGCTAAAGGCGACCGGGATCGGGTGGTTGTGATTTCAATTCCCGATTATGCTTTTACGCCGTTTGGACAAAGCACCAGCAATCCGGAACAAATATCTACCGAAATTGATGCGTTTAACAAAGCAGCTGAAGAGATTACTACTTCTTCTGACGTAAGCTTTTTAACTATTACCGATATTACCCGAAAAGGCCTCGATGATCCAGAACTTGTTGCTTCTGACGGACTTCATCCCTCCAAGAAAGCTTATGCACAATTTGTAGAACGCCTGCTTCCAATTGCTGTGGAAATTCTTAAAACGAATTAAACCGGATTTCTGAAAGTTTCAGTTTAACTCTCCGGAGCCAGCTTGACTTCAAGTCCGTTAAGGTCTGGAGTAATTGGAATCTGGCAGCCCAGACGGCTGTTGTCTTCTACGTGAAAAGCTTCCGAAAGCATAGCCTCCTCATCGTAACCCATTTCATTCAGCTTATGATCGGAAAGCACATAACACTGGCAGGAAGCGCACATCGCCATACCACCACAGGTTCCTTCAACCGGAAGTTCGTACATTTTACATACTTCCATTAGGTTTAGATTCATATCTGTTGGAGCTTCAAGCGCGTGAGCGACTCCTTCCCGATCAATTACGGTGATTGTGATGTCTTGCATGACAAATACGATTATGCCTTAAGGCGATTTATGAGACTCACATAAGGTAAGTCATTTCAGAGCGCAAAATTAAGAAAAAGTACGGATTAAGCCCTTTTAAAGTCTAGTGATTTAATAGGATTTGATATTATACATCGCAAATGCGCACGCCTTCCTGTAAAGCGGCAAGCTTATCTTCATAAGTTGGGATAAATTCCTGCGCTACGTAGCCGTCATAACCCGTCTCCAGAATAGCTTTCATAATTGCCGGATAATTCAATTCCTGGCTGGCATTAATTTCATTTCTACCCGGAACACCACCCGTATGATAATGCGCGATATACTGGTTATAATCCCGTATGGTATGTATCACATCGCCTTCCATAATTTGCATATGGTAAATGTCGTAGAGTAGTTTAAAATTATCTGAACCTATACGCTCACACAATTGAGCGCCCCATGCGGTATGATCACATTGATAATCTTTATGGTCAACCTTGCTGTTTAGTAATTCCATAATTAAGACAACGTCATTTTCTTCGGCTTGCTTTACAAGAGGCTGAAGACCTTCAGCACAATTAGCGATTCCTTCTTCATCAGATAAATCTCGCCTGTTCCCTGAAAATACAATGACGTTTTTTATTCCTTTGGCTGCTGCCTTATCAATAAGTTTAGCATATTGAGCCTGCAGGTCTGCGTGATTCGCAGGATCATTAAAACCATTTTCAATATTGGCAAAGGTATCTGTAGCCACTGAACATTTTAAACCGTGATTCTCAGCGACCTCCCACTCTTCAGGCCTAAGCAAGTCAATACCTTTTAGTCCTAATTCAGCGGCTCCCTGGGCAAAATTATCTAAAGGCATATCTCCGTAGCACCAATAACAGGCCGCGTGATTGATATTCCCTTTTAAAGCTGTTTGCTCCTCGCCTAAGTTTTCCTGTGCTTGTTCCTTTTTTTCATTATTACAACTTAGCGCTGAAAGCCCCAAACTTGCGCCCGATGTTGCCAATGCTATATTTTTTAAGGCAGTACGTCTTCCTTTAGAATGACCCATAATCCAGATTTTAAACCTCTAAATATATTATTAAATGTTCGTATTAAGTTTAAAATAGGACATAAAAAAACTGCCCGGGCTATTGCCGGACAGTTCAATAAATGGTTGAATATTGGGTCTAAGCGGTAATATTAATCACCTCTTCGATTTGTGGCGCATGTTTCTTGATGGTCATTTCGACGCCGCTTTTCAGAGTCATTTGGTTAACACTACAACCTACACAAGCTCCTTCAAGTTGTACTTTAACGGTGCGCCCGTCTTCAATAGACAGCAAAGCAATATCGCCGCCGTCACTCTGTAAGAAAGGACGTATTTCCTGCAGTGCCTCTTCTACCTTGCCTCTTAGTTCTAAATCTGTCATATACATTTATTTTACTGCGGCACAGCCGGCCATTGTCGTAATTTTAACCGCCTCGGTAGGAGGTAAATCGGTATTGCGTTTAACAAGCTGCTCTACACTGTTACGAGTCATTTCTTCAAAAGCTTCAGCTAATATAGTATTTTCCTGTAATGCAGCAGGTCTTCCCACATCACCAGCTTCCCGAATGCTTTGTACCAAAGGAATCTGAGCCAAAAGTGGAACGTTCAAGTCTTCGGCCAGATTGCGTGCTCCTTCTTTTCCGAAAATGAAGTACTTATTATCAGGCAATTCTTCAGGTGTAAACCAGGCCATATTTTCTACGATTCCAAGAACCGGAACGTTTATACTTTCCTGCTGAAACATCGCCACGCCTTTTTTGGCATCTGCTAAGGCTACATTTTGTGGAGTACTCACCACGACAGCACCGGTAATCGGCATCGCCTGCACAATGCTCAGGTGAATATCGCCGGTACCCGGAGGCAAATCAACCAAAAGAAAATCAAGCTCTCCCCAGGCTGCATCAAAAATCATCTGGTTAAGCGCTTTTGAAGCCATAGGCCCACGCCATACCACCGCCTGATCAGGACGGGTAAAAAAGCCTATTGAAAGCACTTTTACTCCATAACTCTCTACAGGTTTCATCTTTTGCTTGCCGTCTACTTTTACAGAAAGGGGTTTTTCTTCCTGCACGTCAAACATCATCGGGATTGATGGTCCGTAAATATCAGCATCCAATATCCCCACCTTGAAGCCCATCTGTTGAAGGCTCACAGCAAGGTTTGCGGTGATGGTAGACTTACCTACACCTCCTTTACCGGAGGCTACTGCGATAATATTTTGAATTCCGGGAATAGGTTTCCCTTTGATTTCGTTTTTCTGTTGCTTTTCAGGAGCGTCAACCTTGACGTTTACTTTTACTTTAGCCTTCTGATGCACTTCTGCGTGAATGGCTTTCATAATCTCAACTTCGGTTTTTTTCTTGGCCTGAAGACTTGGGTTTTTTATGGTTACATCTACGATGACCTCATCGCCAAAAGTAACTACGTTAGTCACGGCACCACTACTTACCATATCTTCACCTTCGCCGGGTACGCTGATGGTTTTTAAAGCTTCTAAAAGGGCTTGTTTTTCTAATTTCACAACTTCTTAATTAGATTAATTCTAAAATGCAAATATAGGCCGAAAACTTCAGAAACTAAAAGACTTATTGGCCTTTGCTGCGGACATTAAATAAGCGCGGAAACGGTATAAATTCTAGGAGAAACCCAGCTCAGTTACAGGGTCCCAAAACTTCTCATCAAAGTCTTGCAATTTATCTTCTTCAACCTCGTGGCCTTCACTCTCCAGCAGTTGCTGCATCAGGTTGGTTCCGGGAAAATGATGTTTGCCTGTGAGCAAGCCGTTGCGGTTAAGTACCCGGTGTGCCGGTACATCTTCGCGGTTTACCGAACCATTAAGCGCATAACCCACCATACGGGCACTGCCAGCAGCCCCTAGATACCGGGCAATAGCTCCATACGAAGTCACTCTGCCGTGCGGAATACGCCTGGTCACCTCATAAACCCGGTTAAAAAAGTTAAGTGTTTCAGGCTTTGGCATTCTACATTCTGAATAAAGTGATGAGCACCAGTACAATCATAAGTACCGCCATAAAATAATTGGAGTATTTGGCAAAGTTACGAGGCTCGTGCTGTATGCGGTTAAAACCTACTACATAGACATAAAGTGAGGTAAAGGTGCCGGCGGCGGCGGCCAGCACAAACAAACCAACCTCAAGAATACCCTCCTGGCCTTTACTGGTAATATGTAAAGCCGCACTTAAAGCACAAAAATACGGAAGCGGCAACACATTGATGGTCGCTACAAAAACGCCTTTCCAAAAACTACGTCTACCGCTATGTTTGGGGATTTCAACTTCTTTGACCTTATTCTTTTTTGCTTTGATGAAGAAATACACCGCCAGGATTCCAAAAATTACAATCCCGGTGCGAAATAGCGTATTGCGCACAGTCTCATTACTAAAGATATAACGCGCCAGAAGCACTGCAAAAAAAGCCTGAAGCATTACCACAACCGAAGCTCCTATTGCAACCAAAACCCCATTGCGCATCCCACGATGCACGCAGGTTTTTGCCACAGACATATTTACCAGTCCCGGAGGCAATACTCCCAGAAGTGCAGCAAAATAGGTTATAAAGAAGAGCTTGGTTATTTCCAAAGGCGGTTAATTGATCTTAAACTTGATATAGGTAATCGCTTTATCCTGATCAAGATACTGTTTTTCATAAAAAGTCTTGATATCAACCACTTCTTTTGGAGCCATATGGTTGCTGTAAATATCATGATGCGCATAAAGCACCTCGTGACCTAAACCATGAAGCAAGCCCAAGGTATACCCGTGCATAAACTCTGAATCGGTTTTAAGATGCATAAGTCCGTCTGGCTTTAAAATAGTCTTGTAGCGCTCCAGAAATTCAGGATTGGTCATGCGGTGTTTGGTGCGCTTGTATTTAATTTGCGGGTCAGGAAAAGTGATCCAGATTTCTGAAACTTCATTGGCCGCAAAAGCCTGATCTACCAGTTCAATTTGTGTACGCAAAAAGCCGGCGTTAGGAATATTTTCTTCCAGTGCCGTTTTCGCACCTCGCCAAAAACGAGCGCCTTTAATATCAATACCCAAAAAGTTTTTATCGGGGAAACGCTGCGCCAAACCTACCGTGTACTCGCCCTTACCACAACCCAACTCGAGCACCAGAGGTTTATCACTTTTAAAGAAATCGCGATTCCAGTTGCCTTTAAGTTGAAAGTTTCCGCCGGTGATCTCCTCACGGGTGGGCTGAACTACATTGCTAAACGTCTCATTTTCCCTGAAACGCTTCAGTTTATTTTTGCTTCCCAAAGTATAAGTATTAAAAACGGCTTCAAATATACGGGTACTCCTCCAAATGCCGTTATCAAGCTAAAACTAATCTCCGGGATATTCAGTTAACACCTTTTTTGAGCTGAAAAATCTTTGGCTAAAATGTGGTTTAACTAACTAAAAGTCAGAATTCTGTTTAAAATATCCCTATATTTTAATAGTTTGATAATCTATAGGAAACATTTAAGTATCAGTGAAGTTCCATTTTTGCATCCGTGAATACTCAAAAAAACATACTTGTTGCACCGCTTAATTGGGGACTGGGTCACGCCACGCGTTGCATCCCGCTGATCTATGCCCTGTTTGAAGAGGGTTTTAATGTTATTTTGGGCAGCGACGGGGCGGCTTTAAAATTATTGCAAAAAGAATTTCCGCAGCTAAAAAGCATTGAGTTACCTTCTTACGATATCAAATACGCTAAAAACGGCAAGAGCTTTAAATGGAAAATGCTTTTGCGCAGCCCTAAAGTTTTAAAGGCCATTCGCAAGGAGCGCGACCTCCTCAAAACCCTTGTCAGGAAGAACGAAATTGACGGAGTTTTATCAGACAATCGTTTGGGATTATATCATGCAGACATCCCCACGGTTTTTATGACCCATCAGCTTCAGGTATTAAGTGGAAAAACAACCCGCATCACCTCTGCCTTACACCGCAATTACATCCGTAAATTTGATGAATGCTGGGTGCCCGATTTTGATGGAAAAATCAATTTAAGCGGAAAATTGGGACATCCTAAAAAGTTTGATATTCCGGTAAAATACATTGGTGCTTTATCCCGCCTTGAAAAAAAAGAGGTAGCTCCTTCATACGATGTTATGGTGCTGCTTAGTGGGCCCGAACCCCAACGGAGCGAACTTGAAGAAATCTTACTTCACGAACTGAAACATTACAACGGGCAGGTTCTTTTTATACGTGGTGTGGTTGAAGCTGAACAACACATCAAGCGTCAGGGACAGATCAAGCTTGTAAATTTTATGGAAACTCAGGATTTGCAAAAAGCCATTTGTGCCAGTGATATCATCATAAGCCGCTCTGGCTACACCACAATAATGGATTTGCTTAAACTAGGTAAAAAAGCTCTTTTTATACCCACACCCGGGCAGACCGAACAGGAATATCTGGCGCGAAGACTAGAGGCTAAAGGCATCATTCCTTTTGCCGCACAGGAACGTTTCAGCCTTAAAGACTTAAGTAAGGTTAAACTGTATTCAGGTTTTGGGACTCTACTCTCCGACTACCGTGTCGACAACGGGCTTTCTAGAGAGCTCTTCAGCCTTTTCAAGGGTGAACGAAAACTCAGATCCCACTCCAAAGTCGCTTTCAACATAAATCTTTTCGTCATGGGCTTCAATGATATGTTTGACGATAGAAAGCCCGAGTCCTGACCCACCTTCACGTCTTGAACCACTCTTATCTACACGGTAAAAACGTTCAAAAAGCCTTGGAATATGTTCCGAAGCAATACCCTCGCCATTGTCTGTAACCCGAACGATTACTTTATTCTGAATTAGGTTTTCAATGGTGACTTCAGTGGTACCGTCCTGCTTTCCGTATTTGATTGAATTTACGATGAGGTTGGTAAGCAGCTGTTGTATGCGCTCCCGATCTGCATTTACCATCACGGGTTTGTTGTCTGTTCGTTCAAAGGTGAGCGTGATATTTTTTTTGGACGCTTTCATTTCGAGCAGCTCAAAAGTATGCTGTACCAGCTCTACCATATCAAAATACTCATAACGCAGGTTGAGATCGCCTACCTCAAGCTTAGCAATCATATCGAGGTCGCTTACCAAGTAAACCAGTCGTTCTACAGCCGCAGCAGCACGCTTCAGGTACTTTTTTAAAATGGTCTTGTCTTTCATCGCTCCGTCAAGCAAGGTGAGAATGTAGCCCTGTGTGGTAAATAATGGCGTTTTGAGCTCGTGAGCCACATTACCCATAAATTCCTTTCGGTACTCTTCGCGAATTTTCAAAGATTCAATTTCCAGCTTTTTACTGGCAGCAAAACGTTCGACCTCTTTGGTAAGCGTAGACATATCTGTAGTGATCTGTCCACGTTTAAGCGTGGTCACATCAAGCAGGGAAACGTCATCGTAAATCTTTTTAACGCGCTTGTAAATAAAGCGTTCAACCCGAACCTGAATCAGAAAAACAGATAAGACAAAACATACGGGTATAAAACAAAGCAGGAAAACCCAGTCAAATGCATTTTTTATATAGAAAAAAACGCTCACAAAGAGCGTTAGACAGACCGTTATATACATCGATGAGAAGATCGCAAAACGGTATGATTTTTTAAAACTGGCTGCCATTTACACTACAAATTTATAGCCTACTCCTTTAATGGTTTTAAACTTCTTATTGCCTATTTTTTCGCGCAGCTTACGTATGTGAACGTCAATAGTGCGGCCACCTACCACAACTTCATTGCCCCAGACTTTATCGAGTATATCCTCACGTTTAAAAACTTTACCGGGTTTTGAAGCCAACAGGGAAAGCAATTCAAACTCTTTGCGAGGTAAAATCATCTCTTTCTTGTCTTTGATGATTTTATATTCTTCGCGATTGATGATGAGATCTCCAATTTTCAAAGAAGCGTTAGTCTCTTCTTCTTCCTTAAGTCTGCGCAGTAATGCTTTTACCTTACTCACTAAGACCTTAGGCTTAATCGGTTTGGTAATATAATCATCGGCACCTGCATCATATCCGGCCACCTGTGAATAGTCTTCGCCGCGGGCCGTTAGAAAGGTGATAATGGTCTCCTCCTGGCCTGGTAGCTTGCGTATTTGCTCACAAGCCTCAATCCCATCCATTTCGGGCATCATCACGTCAAGAATGATAAGATGCGGATTGTGCTTCTTGGTCATCTTCACCCCTTCTTTGCCGTTTGAAGCAGTGAGCACCTGATAGCCCTCGTTGCTCAGGTTGTAGCCTATGATCTCCAGAATATCCGGTTCATCATCAACGAGCAAAATCTTTATCTCTTTTTTCTTCATAAGTCTAAAAGATTTAATGTAGTCGTAAAGATAAGTTTTAAATCGGGCTGCGCGCGGCTTGTTAAGATTAGTAACATTAAAATAAAATAACAGTTTGTTTAAAAATAATAAATGTTCGATTGGTTTTCAATTTAAATACCTTTGCTGTCCTATTTTATTCTATGTTGCCCCAACGCATTTTTGACATTAAAACTCCGGCCGATTTTAATCTGGCAGCGCTGGAATCCTTCCACTATCAATGGGAGCACAACCCGGTTTACCGGCAATTTTGCGAGCACCTCAACATCAAACCGGAAGCTATTACCCGGCCTGAAGACATTCCTTTTTTACCCATTCAGTTTTTTAAAGAATTTACCATTACCGCTTCGCAAAAACCCGTACAAACTGTTTTTAGCAGCAGCGGCACCACCGGAAGCATCACGAGTAAACATCATGTTGTTGATCTGGATTTATACGAAAAAAGCTTTCGCAAAAGCTTTAAACTGCATTATGGTGATGTGACCAATTATACCATTCTCGCCTTGCTGCCGGCCTATTTGGAGCGCACCGGCTCTTCACTCATTTATATGGTTGACCGACTAATCAAAGACAGCCGTAAGGAAAATAGCGGGTTTTACCTGCATAACTATAAGGATTTGAGCGAAAAATTGATCGCTTTAGATGCCGCGGGCGAAAAGATTCTGCTGATAGGAGTCTCTTTTGCTTTGCTTGATCTGGTGGAGGAGTATGATTTTAATCTGAAACACACCATCGTGATGGAAACCGGAGGGATGAAAGGTCGCCGGAAGGAACTCATACGTGAAGAACTGCATGCCATTTTGAAGGAAGGTTTTGGCGTTGATGCCATACATAGTGAGTACGGAATGACTGAGCTGCTCTCTCAGGGCTACTCTGCCGGAAACGGAATTTTCACACTACCCCCGTGGATGCAGATTTATATGCGGGATACCGAAGATGCCCTGCAACTCGTAGAACCCGGAAAAACAGGCGGAATCAACGTGATCGATCTCGCCAATCACTATTCCTGTCCCTTTATCGCTACACAGGATTTAGGCAAAAAAATTGATGAAAAGCACTTCGAAATCCTGGGCCGTTTTGATGCTTCAGACGTGCGGGGTTGCAACCTGATGGTATTGTAAAAATTTTTATAGAATCGTGTAAGTAAAAAAGGATATAACCGACTTAATAACTGTTCATAATTGGTTGGTTAGTTAAGTTGGAAAACCCGGTTACTTGTAGTTAGTAAGTGCCGGGTTTTTTAGTGCTTTCCTTTTTTAACTAAACCTGTATCTGTCTCTCTATCTGCTGATTCAGCGAAATAAAAGTCTCTGTACGGGAAACACCGTCAATTGCCTGAATCTTTTTGTTAAGCAAATGCATCAAGTGCTCGTTGTTTTTACATAGGATTTTGATAAAAATAGACCAGTTTCCGGTGGTGTAATGACATTCTATAACTTCCGGTATTTCTTCAAGTTGCTTTACCGCCTTGGGGTTGCTCACTGCACGATCCAAGTAAATCCCAATAAAGGCCATCGTGTTGTAACCCAAAATTTTTGGGTCTATGATAAAACGCGAACCAGTGATGAGTTTAGCTTTCTCAAGCTTTCGCAAACGCTGGTGAATGGCAGCACCCGAGATACCTACTTTACGGGCGATTTCTAAAATGGGTTTACGCGCATCGTTCATCAACTCGCGTAAGATGATTTTGTCTATACCATCTATTGCAATTTCTTCGTTTACAATTTTCATAAATTGAAATTTGAAACTAAAATAGACAATAAACTAAAAAAATAACACTTCAAGCATCAGAAACACTTCAGCTATCAAGTTACAGGTCTATTGATGATGCGGATTGTAACCTAAATAAGGCACTTCGTATTCTTTAAAACGAATTCCATATTCGGTGAGTTCGTCAAGAATGGGTTGATAAACTTCCCGATCGATGGGCAACTGCACGCCGGGTTTGGTAATTTGTCCATTTAAAATTTTAAGAGCCGCAATGCCTACAGGCAAGCCAACCGTTTTGGCCATGGCGGTATAGGTTTGATTTTCGCCTTCAAGCACCATCGTAGCGTCTATCTGTTTTTTCTCGCCGTCCAGCTCATACCCAAATTTATGATACATCACAATCATATCCTTATCCTCGGGAGCGAGCGTCCATTGATCTTCAAGAATGCGTTGCAGGCATTGCGCCGGACTTGCATTTTTTAATCCTAGCTGTTTGTGATCGTTAAACAGGTCGAGTTCCAGCAATTTATCCCAAAGCAAATCATCCTGATCTATTTTTAAACCATGTCGCAGTTTCAGCTCCACCGAATCGGTTGGAGAATAGGGTAGAAAGAGGTTTGTAAACTCCCGATACGACATCGTTTCGGTATCCTGCAAAGTGTAACTATCATCAGTCATTCCTAATTGAACAAAAAGGTTCCAGGCTCTGGAGAAACCTACCTTGCGTATAGTGCCCCGGTATAACGTCAAAATATCGTCAAGTCCGTAGATGCTTCGGTATTTGAGTGAGTTTCGGTTTGCGTAAGCTTCAAATCTTCCGTAACCTTCCACATCCAGAAATTCGGTACGTCTAAACAAACGGTGATAGGGGATATACTTATAAGTTCCTTCCTGAATAAATTCCGCAGCGCCACCCTGCCCGGCAAGCACTACATTACGTGGATTCCAGGTAAATTTATAGTTCCATAAATTGGTATCGCTTTGCGGAGCGACCAGACCCCCGCAAAACGACTCAAAAAGCAACATCTTTCCGCCGGCATCACCTATTCGGTCTATAACCTGCATCGCGCTCATATGATCAATGCCGGGATCAAGACCTATTTCATTCATAAAAACGAGACCTTTAGCTTTCACTTCGTCATCAAGCGACAGCATTGCATCACTTATATAAGACGCGGTTACCATGCTTTTGCCAAACTTCAAACAATCGCGCGCCACTTCAATATGCAGTGCAGCGGGCAGCATACTAATAATAATATCAGCCTCGTTAATACATTTTTCACGGGCGGCAGCATCATCAATACTCAGCTGCACCGCTTGAGTATTGGGGTGCGTAGCACAGGCCTTATTCGCCTGCTCCAAAATACGATCTGCCACCAGCAGCTGCAGGTGTTCATCCTGTGATTTGTTGCAAAGGTATTTTATGAGTTGGGCGGTTGACTTTCCGGCACCAATTATTAAGATTTTTCGCATAGGAATGTAGTATTTTTGCCAAAGTTTAATTTACACAATTGCACTGCATAAAATGGATGTTTTTAAGCATTCTGTAAATGCCACGAATCAGGTTTTATAAATCTAAACATTGCACCAGAGCAATTGACTAAACATTTTGCGTACGATGAAAAAGAATATGCTCATTACCGGTTCACTTTTAGGCCTTCTTGCCGTCATCCTTGGCGCGTTTGGTGCACATGGTTTAAAAGAAAGCCTTACGCCCGAAGCACTAAACTCCTTTGAAACCGGTGTGCGCTACCAGATGTACCATGCCATTCTCATGCTTGTGGCGGCTGCGAGCTTTTCGATCCCTGAAAAAGCACTAAAAGCACTTTTTTACCTCTTGCTCAGCGGCACGATTCTCTTTAGCGGATCGATCTATTTACTCACCACAAAACCCCTCACCGGCATCGATATTAGTGTTGTCGCCTGGGTGACTCCCATAGGCGGAGCTTTGCTGATTGCGGGCTGGGCGTTACTGATCTTCAATTTTATCAAATTCACAAAATAATTAGTTAAAATTAGAAAATTGAATTTATTATTGCCGTAGTTTTGCGGTGTATTTATTAAAAATTCAATTTTATGGCTTTATCCGCCCTATTTACGAAAACGATTTCGTTATCACAATACGGAATCAAAAATGCAAAAATCGCCTACCAACTGGACCCCGAAGAGCTGCACAGCATCTGTGTAGAAAAGGGTCAGGGAACAACCACCTCTACAGGTGCGCTGGCCATCAACACCGGTACATTTACCGGAAGGTCCCCAAAAGACCGTTTTATTGTAATTGATGAGCATACCCGCGATCAGGTTTGGTGGGGAACGATTAATATTCCTTTTGATAAAACCAAATTTGAACAGTTGCGCAACCGCATGCTAACCTATCTTTCAGACCGAAAACTTTTTGTGCGTGATGCCTTTGCAAGTGCAGATGAGCGTTACCGCTTAGGCATTCGTGTAATCAACGAAAACGCCTGGTCTAATTTATTTGCTTATAATATGTTTCTGCGTCCCAGCGAAGCAGAACTTGACAATTTTAAAGAAGACTGGCTTATCCTCAATGCCCCCGGATTTAAAGCAAATCCGGAGCTCGACGGTACACGCCAAGAGAATTTTGCCATCATCAGTTTTGAAGAAAAAACCGTTTTAATTGGTGGTACCGGTTATACCGGTGAAATCAAGAAAAGTATTTTTTCTGTACTGAACTTTCTGCTTCCGGTAACTCAGGAAACCCTACCTATGCACTGCTCGGCTAACGTGGGCGAAAACGGGGAAACCGCTGTGTTTTTTGGACTTTCAGGCACCGGTAAAACAACTCTGAGTGCAGACCCGAACCGCAAACTTATAGGTGATGATGAACATGGCTGGACACCAGATAACACCATTTTTAATTTTGAAGGCGGTTGCTACGCGAAAGTGATCAATCTCTCGCAAGAACAGGAACCGGATATTTTTGAAGCTATTAAAGAAGGGGCACTGCTTGAAAATGTCGTGATGGATGATAACGGGGAGGTAGATTACACCAATACTTCAATCACACAAAATACCCGTGTGAGTTACCCCATTCACCACATTAGCAACATTCAGACTCCATCCAACGGAAAAAACCCAAAGAATATCTTTTTCCTTACTGCAGATGCTTTTGGCGTATTACCTCCTATTTCTAAACTTACTCCGGGACAGGCGGCTTATCATTTTATAAGTGGCTATACCGCAAAAGTAGCAGGTACTGAAGCGGGCGTTAACGAACCTGTACCTTCATTTTCAGCCTGTTTTGGAGCTCCCTTTATGCCACTTCATCCTACCGTTTATGCCGAAATGCTCAGCGAAAAGATGAAAGAAGCAGGAGTGAATGTCTGGCTCATCAATACCGGATGGACCGGCGGACCTTACGGAGTAGGCAAGCGTATGGCTTTAAAATACACCCGCGCCATGATCAATGCCGCGTTAAGCGGCGCTTTGGGCGAAGTAAATGCTGAAGATTACCACATTCATTCGGTATTTGGTGTAGCTCAACCCCGCAAATGTCCGGGAGTACCTGATAGCGTTTTGAGCCCCAGACAAACATGGAATAATGACGAAGGTTATTACAAAACTGCTCATAAACTTGCCGCAGCCTTTAAAACAAATTTCAAAAAATTTGAAGCTTATGCCAGCGATGAGATTATGGCCGGGCAACCGCCATTAGGCTAGATCTATTATAATTAACAAAAAAAGACCGTTCAGTATTGCTGAACGGTCTTTTTATATTTTAAGAAGTGGGTATGCTATTTTTTATTATTCACCTCGTCGATGTACTTCTCTAAAGCCATAGTCATCGAAGGCGTTTCTGGCGTAGGCGCCATAATGTTTACCTTGAGACCGGCCTCTTCTACCGCGCGTACGGTTGAGTTTCCAAAAACCGCGATACGGGTATCATTCTGCTTAAAGTCCGGGAAATTTTCAAATAAAGACTTGATTCCGCTAGGGCTAAAGAAAACCAAAATATCGTAAGTCACATCTTTAAGGTGTGACAGGTCACTAGTTACGGTTTTGTAAAAAATACCACGATCCCAGTTAAGATTCAGTTCTTCAAGTACCTTAGGCACTTCGGGTTTTAAAGAGTCTGAAGAAGGCAGTAAAAACTTCTCATTCTTATACTTTTTAAGCGTAGGCCCAAGTTCGGTGAAAGTACGTTTACCTACATAAATCTTACGTTTACGATAGACCACATACTTTTGCAGGTAATAAGCCACGGCTTCACTTTGACAGAAATACTTCAAAGAATCGGGCACTTTGTAGCGCATTTCTTCTGCAATTCTGAAAAAATTATCAACCGCATTACGGCTGGTAAGAATGATCGCCGTGTACTTGTTCAGGTCTATTTTTTGATGTCTAACTTCTTTGCCTGAAACCCCTTCGACATGAATGAAAGGAATAAAATCAACTTTTACTTTTTTCTTTTCTTGTAACTCAAAGTAGGGAGAATTTTCAACCTTTGGTTCTGGTTGTGAAACCAAAATAGTTTTCACTTTCATAGACATTCTTCTTGTTTTTAGCGCAGCACTTCACTAAATAGCTTATATAAAATGAAGTAGGGTGCGATTTCGAGAGCGCAAAGGTACAAAATAAAATAAAACAGATTATTCAAAATCAATTTTTCATACCTGCGCAAGGTATTGAAAAGACTGATCAAGTTAAGTAACAAAAAAACACCTATGATAATCTGAAATACCAAAAGAGAAGGCTTTACCGCATAAACAAAAAGTGCATTAATGGGAATTAGTAAAAGAGCAAAATAGCTGCGGTAGCTCAGCTTATAAAATTGATACGCATTGAGGTGATTCTCTCCCTTAAAAAGCACACCTAAAGTACGCTCTGTAAAAAATTTAAGTGATACGAATACCACGTAAACCAAAGCTATCCGTATGTATCCAACAAGCGGAGTTAAACTGGCAAGCGTTTCATATTTTTGAGCAACCAGAAAAAGAAAAAGAGAAACAGATAAAAACTGTACCGTAAATAAGATTAGGTTAAAAGGATGCTCAAATTGAATGTCTTTACTTGACTTAAGCAGGTATTTTTCGTTCAGGGGCAGTTCGCTAAAATCAACAAATTTTGATTCATAAGCTACGCGGGCAACAGCAATTAGCACCAGGCAACCCACCAGCACAAGGGTTATCCAGTCGTTACTTACTAAGCTTCGCTCTATTGCCTGCACGTCAAATTTTTTGAGAGGTTAAAATTAGCATAAAACGCAGAGTTTGGCCTCTGACCTCTATTATTAATATTCAAAATAAGTACATTTGCGCTTAAATCACTTGAGATGGCAAGTTCGCTCGTCATAATCCCCACCTATAACGAAGCAGAAAATATTGAAAAGCTGGTGCGTAATATTTTTGCGCAGCAACGGGCTTTTGAGGTGCTGGTTGTTGATGATAACTCACCAGATGGCACAGCAGCTTTGGTTAAAAATCTACAGGAGGAATTTAAAGGGCGTGTACACCTTTTAGAGCGACCCGGTAAAAATGGCCTGGGCACTGCTTACATTGCCGGTTTCAAATGGGCGTTAAATCGTGATTACTCCTATATTTTTGAGATGGATGCTGATTTTTCACATGCTCCAAACGATTTGGTGCGCCTGTATAATGCTTGCGCAAAGGGTGGATCAGACCTGGCTATAGGCTCACGTTATATAACCGGGGTAAATGTGGTTAACTGGCCCATGGGAAGGGTGTTGATGTCCTATATTGCGTCTAAATACGTGCGGTTTATCACCGGGATGGATATAGCAGATACAACGGCAGGATTTATATGTTACAGACGCAGCGTTTTGGAAAAAATAAATCTGGATAAAATTAAATTTGTGGGTTACGCTTTTCAGATTGAAATGAAATTCAAAGCCCATCTTCTGGGTTTTAAGATTACCGAAGTTCCTGTTATTTTTGTAGACCGTACCAAAGGTACGAGCAAAATGAGCAGTAGTATTTTTAGCGAAGCGGTTTTTGGGGTAATTACTATGAAAATGAAAAGTCTTTTTAAACGTTACGATATCTAAGAAATGGAAAAAGTTTTAATAAAGGATGCGCATATCGTAAATGAAGGAAGCATCACTCACGGAGATGTATATATTGAAGATGGCATCATCAAAGAAATCAACAGCAGCATCAGCGTAAAATCACCAGATGTGCACATTTTTGATGCTGAAGGACGGCATTTACTACCCGGTGTTATTGACGACCAGGTGCATTTTAGAGAACCCGGTCTTACCCATAAAGCGGATATAGGTTCAGAATCTGCAGCGGCGGTGGCAGGTGGCATTACCTCTTTTATTGAAATGCCCAACACCAACCCACAGACCACGACTATAGAAAAGCTCGAAGAAAAGTTCGCCATCGCGGCAAAAAGCTCGTATGCTAACTACTCGTTTATGTTTGGTGGCACTAATGACAATATTGAGGAAATTAAAAAGCTTGATAAGAAAGCCTGTGCCGGCCTGAAGTTATTTTTAGGAAGCTCTACCGGAAATATGCTCGTAGATAATGAAAATGTGCTACGCGAAATCTTCAAAAGCACAGATATGGTTATCTCTGTGCATTGTGAGGATGAAGAAACCATACGCAAGAATATGGAAATCTATACCGGCCGTTACGGTGATGATATTCCTATCAATATGCACCCCATCATTCGCAGTGAAGAAGCCTGTTACCTGTCTTCTTCAAAAGCCATTGCCCTTGCTAAAGAAACCGGCGCACGTTTGCACGTGTTCCACCTTTCCACTGCGAAAGAAATGGATTTGTTTACTAACAAAATTCCGCTCAAAGACAAAAAAATTACAGCTGAAGTCTGTATTCACCATCTTTGGTTTTCTGATGCTGATTATGATGAGAAAGGCACATTAATTAAATGGAATCCTGCAGTTAAAACACAAAGCGATCAGGATGCGCTTTGGGAGGCATTATTAGACAACCGCCTGGATGTGATTGCAACAGACCACGCACCCCATACGCTTAAAGAAAAGCAAAATGTGTATACCAAAGCACCCAGCGGCGGACCCCTCGTACAGCACGCCCTTCCGGCTATGTTAGAAATGTATCACGAAGAAAAAATAAGCCTTGAAAAAATAGTAGAAAAAATGTGCCACAATCCGGCCATACTTTTTGATGTTGAGAAACGCGGTTTTATCAAGCCCGGTTATTACGCCGATTTGGTTCTGGTAGACCTTAACAACCCCTGGACGGTGACTAAAGAAAACATTTTATACAAGTGCAAATGGTCTCCTTTTGAAGGAAGCACCTTTAAATCACGCATTTCACACACGTTTGTAAACGGAAAACTGGCCTACAAAAACTTTAAGGTATACGATGAACGATACGGCCAGCGTTTAACCTTTGACCGATAATGCGTAAACTAAGCCTCCTGATACTTGTATTCCTGTCCTTTATGGCCTGCCAAAATGTAGAACGGCCCGAAAAGCCCGATGCTTTTATTGACAAGGATAAAATGATTGATATTCTCTATGACGTCAGCATCATACGCTCACTAAAGACCTATAACATCAATGAGATGCGTACCCTTGACATCAGGCCTGAGAGCTATATCTATGACAAATATGATATAGACAGCACCCAGCTTGCTGATAATATCAGCTATTATGCTGTTGATTTTAATGAATATGCCGCAATGTGGGAAAAAGTACGGGAACGGTTGGCAGCCAAACAGGAAGAAGTTGAAGAAGAGATCACCAAAGGCGATAGTTTACAGCGGGTTAAATCAAAACCGATTCCTGACTCTCTAAGATCACGGGATTTACCCAATAAGGACAGACCTAAAGCGCTTCAAAAAAATGATTCGCTGGTTGAGCCTGTTAGCGGTTAAAATGACGCGCTACACGATTTAATGTTTCAGAAAGTGGTGTGTATTCAAAATTCAATTCTTCTTTCAGCTTTGCTGAACTGTAAACGCTTTTTGAATACGCAGATCGTGCAGTGTTTCTAAACAGTTTCCGCTTTTTACCAAATAAACCGGCCAGCCAATCCAGTCGCCAGGCCAATTCGAGTTGCCATTTCTTCAACATTTTTGAAGGAGGTTGCACCCCAAATGTTTCAGCGATTTTTTGAAAAAAATCTTTAAATTTCAAATTATCTCCCACTAAAATGTAACGCTCATTTTTGATGCTGCTTTGCATTAATTGCATTAAAGCCCTAACGACATCCTGTACATCTACAAATCCACTTGCTCCCGGCACATTATAGCGGAGTCCTTTTTTGATCTGTTTAAAAAAAGTACCACTACCAGAATTGTAGAATCCTTCTCCTAAAATCACTCCCGGATTTACAAGTACTGCATCGAGTCCTTCTTCGGTTCCACGCCAGACTTCCAATTCTGAAGCAAACTTTGAAATACTGTAAACGCTGTTATCTTTATTGGCTTCCCAATGTGTTTCTTCGGTAATTGCTTTTTTGGCTTCTCCCAAAGCAGCTACTGAACTTACATACCCGAATTTTTTAATTCCAAACTCCAGGCTCAAATTGACCATATTGGCCGTGCCTTCTACATTGATTTTTTGAAGTCGGTTAAAGCGTTTTGGGTTAAAAGAAATAAGTGCTGCACAATGATACACATACTCCACATCCCGAAAAGCTTCAGTCAGGGCAGGAATATCGGTCACATCTGTCTCGACCCAACTTATGGTTTCAAAAGTAGCAGGAGTTGCATCAGGTTGCTCATTTTTCCAGCGGAACAAATCGGCTACCGCCTCGATATTTTTACGGGTTCTGTAGGTGGCACGTATGTTTTTTTCGCCTTGCGCAATCAACGCATACAACAGATGCGAACCCACTAAACCGGTACCTCCCGTGACTAAAATCATAGCGGCTAAGTTAACGATATTCTTACGTTCTTGCGGTGATGCTTTGGGCATTATATTTATCTTTGCAGGCTTATTAAAAGCAGGAATTGTCTAGCAAGCAGTTCTGAGTTATCAAACTGCCCTGATATTTCGGGGTTCAAAGTTTTTGAGAACCAGACAGTCTTCGACAGGCTCAGACTGACAATCAAAAACAAACGCAGAAAACAGCACTTATGATTACCAATTTTGTAGAAGAGCTTAAATGGCGCGGTATGATTCACGATGTGATGCCGGGCACCGAAGAACACCTGATGGAACAAATGCGCTCTGCGTATGTAGGGATTGACCCTACTGCAGACTCACTTCATATAGGTCACCTTGTAGGCGTTATGATGCTCAAACATTTTCAGGCAAGTGGCCACAGACCTATTGCTCTTGTTGGTGGCGCTACGGGTATGATTGGTGATCCTTCCGGGAAATCGGATGAGCGTAATCTGCTTGATGAGGAGACTCTGCGCCACAATCAACAGGCCATTAAAGAACAACTTTCACGTTTTCTGGACTTTGAATCTGATGAAGCAAATGCGGCTCAGCTCGTAAATAATTACGACTGGATGAAAGACTTTAGTTTTCTGAGTTTTATACGCGATGTGGGGAAACACATCACGGTAAACTATATGATGGCGAAAGATTCGGTTAAGAAACGCCTATCAGCTGAATCTGCTGAAGGCATGAGTTTTACAGAGTTTACCTATCAACTCGTTCAGGGTTATGACTTTTTACACCTTTACCGCGAGAAAGATTTAACGCTTCAAATGGGCGGAAGCGATCAGTGGGGAAACATCACCACCGGGACCGAATTAGTACGCAGAATTGCCGGCGGAAAAGCCTATGCAATGACCTGCCCACTCATCACCAAAGCAGACGGAACCAAATTTGGAAAGACTGCCGGTGGCAATATCTGGTTAGATGCAGAACGCACTTCGCCTTATAAATTTTACCAGTACTGGCTGAATACCAGTGATGAAGATGCAGCTAAATACATCAAAATCTTCACCTTTTTAGGTAAAGGGGAAATTGAAAGCCTTATCGCTGAGCATCAGGAAGCGCCACATCAGCGTGCCTTGCAAAAACGCCTGGCCGAAGAAGTGACCCTAAGCACACACGGTTTGGAAAATTATGAGAATGCAGTTAAGGCTTCAGAAATTCTCTTCGGAAAGTCTACTGCCGCAAACCTAAAAGCGCTTAACGAAAAAACCTTTTTAGATGTTTTTGACGGCGTACCGCAAGCGGAAGTAAGCCGTGGCGAGATTGAAGCCGGTCTGGATATTGTAGCCGCATTAGCCGAAAAAACCGGTTTCTTGCAATCAAACGGGGAAGCCAGACGTGCACTGAAACAAAACTCCATTTCGGTAAACCAAGAAAAAGTTGAAGATGGCTACACAGTTACTACTGAAGACCTCATCAACAACCGCTTTGTATTATTACAACGCGGCAAGAAAAATTACTTTGTGATTAGAATTCTTGATTAATTGAAATACATCAACATAAAAAAGCCTCAAATAGAATCGCTGTTTGAGGCTTTTTTTGTTTCCTGTCAGCTTAAGCCAGTTTCGCATTGCGTATGATGAACAAGCAAGTCAAAGATGACAAAATGTTAAAAGTAGTCACTATTCTGCTATAAGTTCTTGATACCTGATCCAATGATCCTGAATGAAAAATTTAAGTTGGTTATCCTGGTTTTGGGTTGTCAATTCAGCAATGTTAGTTTCTTCTATAAGGTAATATAAAAACCGGTTTAATTCGGCATCTTCAACTTCTAAACTTGCCTTTATATAGCTACTGTAGTGTTCTTTAAGAAAATCTAAGTTTTCAGATAGCCTTTCAATTTTTAGATAGCGTTTCATTCTTTTAGTTCTCCCTGAAATTTTATTAATGATAGGATCCAGTTGCAGGGAACCTCCTAAAATCGAGAGTAAGTGTATCATTTTAAAATCTCCGGTAGTGTACAAGCGCCTTTCATATCGCGTGGGTATTTCTACGGGATGATCTATTATTCCCAGATCATATGCATTAATGTGGCTAAAATCTTCAACTATAACATCATCTAATTCAATTGACATCTGGTTCAAATCAATTTTTAGCAGGTCGCTTGCAAAGTCACTTTCGCTTAAAACCAAAATAAAAAACTTATTATCGGCGTGCGCTACAGAAAGTGAATCACCTAAGCTTCCGTTAATTGCAAATGCGCCTTCTTCATCTGTTACTATTCGCTGGCCGCTAGCCAAATTTTCAATAATTACATCTGAAGCAACTTCGTCATTTATAGTTACGATTCCTTTTAAGAGTCTATTTTCCTGAGCATTGAGATTAAAAGCAAGAAATCCCAGGCAAAAAATAAGCAGGAAGCAATTGGCGTTTACAGGCATCATAGTTTTTTGATTGGTCAAAATAATTACGAACAGAAACCCCGCCTGTGACAAAAAACCCCTTCAACAGCATTTTATTGAAGGGGTTATTAAGTTTATAAAATTCTGGAATATTATCTTCTTCCGCCAAAAATCTGCAACGCGAAGTACAATAAGGTTGCCAGCGAACCGATCGCAGCCACCACATACGTACGTGCCGCCCATTTAAGCGCGTCTTTTGCACCGTCGTGTTCCTGACGCGTCAACATATTTGAAGACTCTAACCAGGCCAGTGCACGGTTACTGGCATCATACTCTACCGGAAGCGTAATAAATGCGAAGATCGTTCCCATTGCAAAAAGCCCTAAACCGATAAGCGCCACCGTCATTCCAAGGCCAGAACCAATGATTGACATCAACACTACACCCCCAATAATCACAAACATAGACATCCGCGAAGCTACGCTAACTACAGGTACCAATTTAGAACGCATGGTTAACCAACTGTAGGCTTTTGCATGTTGCACGGCATGCCCGCATTCGTGTGCTGCTACTGCAGCCGCAGCGGCATTACGCTGATTGTAAACCGGCTCACTCAAGTTTACCGTTTTATTGGCGGGATTGTAATGGTCGGTCAACTGGCCCTGTACTGAAATGACTTTTACGTCATTGATCCCGTTATCACTAAGCATCTTGCGGGCAATCTCAGCACCGCTCATCCCGTTTTGCAAGTGAATCTGCGAGTATTCTTTAAACTTGCTTTTTAATTTATTACTTACGGCCCAACTTACCAGTGCGATAATACCCACCAGAATGTAGTAACCCATATATCCTCCAAACATAATTTTTAAATTTTAGTGTATTAAAACTAAAGAATATTCAGCAATAAATACACCGAAAATCACATCTGCCTTTTTGGCGTAGCTTTAAATGAAGAATTCTACCGGTTTATATGGGAGATCAAAGGCTTCTGAGATTTCCTGATATACCACTTCGCCTTTAATGAGATTAAGCCCTTTCTGTAAATCAACATGGGCTTTGCAAGCTTCTACCCAGCCTTTCCCGGCAATTTTAAGCACATAAGGCAAGGTTACATTAGTCAAAGCTACGGTTGACGTGTAAGGCACGGCTCCCGGCATATTGGCCACACAATAATGCACCACATCATCTATAATAAATACGGGATCTTCGTGCGTGGTAGGTCGTGAGGTTTCTACACAACCTCCCTGATCTACTGCAACATCAACTATCACTGTCCCTGGTCGCATCTCTTTAAGCATGTCGCGTGTGATGAGTTTAGGCGCTTTGGCACCGGGAATGAGCACCCCACCTATAATCAGGTCGTGGGTTTTTATATGTCTGCGTATATTGAATTCGTTTGAAAACTCCGTCACCACGTGTGGGGGCATAATATCATTTACATAACGCAAACGTTTCATACTTATATCTAATATAGTCACGTGAGCCCCGAGACCTGCTGCCATTTTAGCGGCCTGAATTCCCACTACTCCGGCTCCTAGCACCAAAACCTTTCCGGGTGTTACTCCGGGTACACCACCCAGCAACACACCACGACCCTTGACGGGTTTTTCAAGATACCGGGCGCCTTGCTGTATCGCCATTCGGCCGGCGACTTCACTCATGGGGGTTAACAGGGGCAGACTGCGATCTGGTTCTTCGACCGTCTCGTAAGCGATACAGATACTCTTACTTTTAAGCATGGCCTGAGTGAGCACTTCACTTGAGGCAAAATGAAAATAGGTGAATACAATTTGATTCTCCCTGATCAGATGATATTCGGGCTCTATGGGCTCCTTGACTTTTACAATCATCTCGGCGATGTCGTACACCTCCTCAATCGTATCTAAAATCTGGGCGCCTGCTTCCTGATAAATGGCGTCTGTGAAACCACTGTGGTTTCCGGCATCTTTTTGAATGTACACCGTATGGCCGCGTTTGGTCAATTCAAAAGCGCCACCGGGCGTTATCCCTACCCGGTTTTCATTGTTTTTAATCTCCCTGGGAACTCCTATAATCATAATCTGTGCTTTGTGCAGAAAATTAAAGGTTCTTAAAAGGAGAGCCGGGTAGAATTCCTTAAAAACACAAGGCCTCTTTTGCGAATGTCTCATTTAACATCCTCAAAAAAGGCCTCTAAATAACTATAGAAAATGTCTCGTCAGGACCTGGTTTTGCCGTATTTGATCTTTAAAACAATAAGAACAATCACCAGTCCGCTGGTAACCACGTTGGCAGCAATCACCGCAATACTGCCGGTTTGCACGCCATAAAGAATCCACAGCAGCAAACCGCTTAAAAAGATAAAGTACATAGGCAGGGAGAGCCCGCTAACATCTTTGGTCTTATACGTGTGGTATACCTGTGGTGCAAATGCCGAAGTGGTCAGTACTGCGGCCACAAGACCCAATATTTCAATAAAATCGAAATCAAACATCAGCCTACAAAATTCACGATCTTCCCGGGAACGACGATGACTTTTTTAGGTTCGCGACCACCCAAATATTCCTTAGTTTTCTCGTGTGCACGTACTGCTTTCTCGATTTCTTCTTTAGAAAGATCCAGCGGAAGCTCCATCGTAAAGCGCATTTTTCCGTTAAATGAAATCGGGTATTCTTTGCTACTTTCTACCAAATGCTTGGCGTCAAACTCTGGAAACGGCGCCGTTGCAATCGAACCTTCGTTACCCAATAAACTCCACAACTCTTCTGCGATGTGTGGTGCATAAGGTGAAATTAAAACCGCCAAAGGTTCCAGCACTTCACGGCTGTTGCATTTTAACGCCGAAAGTTCATTAACCGCGATCATAAACGTAGATACCGAAGTATTAAAACTGAAGTTCTCAATATCTTCCTGTACCTTTTTGATAGTTTTATGAAGCACTTTCATCGCCTCTTTTGAAGCCGGCGCATCTGAAACTTCAAAGTCACCCAGATTTCCTGCTTTGTCCACCTGATGGTATAGTTTCCACAATTTTTTAAGGAAGTTATGTACGCCGGTGATCCCTGCCGTATTCCAGGGTTTTGCCTGCTCCAACGGACCTAAAAACATCTCGTACATACGCAGCGTATCGGCCCCGTATTCCTCACAAATATCATCGGGATTCACCACGTTGTATTTGGATTTAGACATTTTTTCGACTTCGCGGCCTACTGTGAACGTTTCATTATTTCCCGCAATCAACTGACGGCCATTATCTCCTAAAAATATTGCTTCATTGAATTCAGGTCTCCAATTTCTAAAACCATCAATATCCATTTCATCCGAATTATTCACTAATGAAACATCAACGTGCAGAGATTGAGGCTGACGATATTTTGCAGTAAGAACCTTGGAACCAAAATATCCTTTTAGGATTGAAAGCAAATCAGACTCAAACTCACTTTTCTCTATTTCATCCTTTTCCAATTTATCTTTTAATACTCCAGATATAATGACCTGATGACTTTTGACCAAATCTTCCAAATCAGAACTGCTGCCATCAAAACCTCCAACCTGAGAAAGTCTATACACAAAAGCACTCGTCCCCAAAATCATCCCCTGGTTGATCAGCTTTTTAAAAGGTTCTTCCACCGGTGCAAAGCCGCGGTCTTTTAAAAATTTCACCCAGAAGCGGCTATATAACAAGTGTCCGGTTGCGTGTTCGCTTCCGCCAATGTATAAATCCACATCCTGCCAGTACTCCATTGCTTCTTTTGAGGCAAAAGCTTCGTCACGCAAGGCTTTCTCCATATATCTGAAGAAATACCAGCTGCTTCCTGCCCAACCCGGCATCGTGTTCAGTTCGAGTGGGTAAACTCCGTTGTCCCCCTCTCGGTCTCCCCCCACGGGGGAGAGGTTTTCGTTGCTTACCACCTTATTTTGGTTGATATCCCAGGCCCAAACATCAGCACGGCCCAGCGGTGGTTCGCCTTCTTCGGTGGGTAAGTATTTTTCTACTTCGGGGAGTTCTAATGGCAGGTATTTCGCATCAATCATTTGCGGCATACCGTCCACATAATACACCGGGAAGGGTTCGCCCCAATAGCGTTGACGGCTAAACACCGCATCACGCAGGCGGTAATTGACTTTTCCTTTACCGGCATCAATTTTCTCCAATTCTTCAATCGCTTTAGGAAGCGCCTGCTTGTATGAAAGTCCGTTTAAGAAGTCAGAATCTTTAAGTGGCGTATTGTCCTTTTCGGCGTAAGCCTGCTCGCTGATATCAATTCCGTCAAAAATATTCTTAATCGGGATATTGAAATGTTTTGCAAAATCCCAGTCCCGCTGATCCCCGCAAGGCACCGCCATCACCGCACCAGTACCATAACCGGCCAGTACATAATCACCTATCCAGATCGGGATGGGCTCTTTAGTAAACGGATGCTCAGCATAAGCCCCGGTAAATGCTCCCGAAATGGTCTTGACATCAGCCATACGCTCGCGCTCGCTACGTTTAGCCGTCGCCTCTATATACGCATCAACCTCCGCTTTTTGCTCAGGTGTGGTAATCTCCTGTACCAGGTCCAACTCCGGCGCCAGGGTCATAAAGGTCACTCCAAAAATGGTGTCGGGACGGGTGGTGAAGACTTCAATCCCCCTAACCCCCAAAGGGGGAACAAACGCATCTAAACTTGCTGTGATCTGATCGATCACCTTTTGCAAATTATGAAGAACTTCTTCATTTTTAAACCGAATAACTTGATATCCTAAATCTTCTAGTACTTCTGTTCTTGCCTGATCTTTTTCCTGTTGATTATCGTGAACAGAACCGTCTACTTCAATTATAAGTTTCTTCGAAAGACATACAAAATCAACGATATATTCATCAATAACGTGTTGTCTCCTAAATTTTGAATCCAGCTTTTTTCCACTTAAAACTTCCCAAAGCAGCTGTTCTGCTTCAGTAGGCTGAGATCGCATTTTTTTTGCTTTTTCATTCAACAAAGCTGAATTATTTCCGCCGGTCTTGTATCCCGGCTTACTTGGAGTTCCCCCTTTGGGGGCTAGGGGGAATTTGACCATCGCTCCTTTACTTCTACCAATCCAGTTGGTTTGTGAATCTTTAAGCGGCTGTGGCCAGTCTATATTTTGCAAACCGTCTAATAAACGCTGTGCGTAGGCGCTGATACGCATACTCCACTGGGTCATTTTTTTTCGCACTACGGGATGCCCGCCACGTTCTGAAACGCCATTAACAATCTCATCGTTTGCCAAAACGGTACCCAAAGCCGGACACCAGTTCACTTCGGTTTCGGCCAGGTAGGTTAAGCGGTATTTTAGTAGTATTTCTTGTTTCGCTTTCGCGGAAGCGTTTTTCCAATCTTCAGCAGTAAAAGCTTCTACATCCTCATCGCACACGGCATTTACCGAAGCATTTCCTTCAGCTTCAAATTTGGCGATTAGTGTGTCAATGTGCTCCGCTTTGTTGATGTCGTTGTTATACCAACTTTCAAAAAGCTGAATAAAAATCCACTGTGTCCACTTGTAATACTCAGGATTCGACGTGCGCACCTCGCGACTCCAGTCAAATGAAAAACCGATTTTATCCAGTTGCTCACGGTAACGGGCAATATTGGTTTCGGTAGTGATTGCCGGGTGTTGCCCGGTTTGAATCGCATACTGCTCGGCCGGAAGTCCAAACGAGTCATATCCCTGCGGATGCAATACATTAAAGCCTTGATGACGCTTATAACGCGCGTAAATGTCACTGGCGATATACCCTAGCGGATGCCCTACGTGCAAGCCCGCTCCCGAGGGATAGGGAAACATATCAAGCACATAATATTTAGGCTTATCGCTGTTGTTTTGGGCTTCAAAAGTTTTGTGTTCTTTCCAAAACTGTTGCCACTTCTTTTCTATCGCGTTGAAATCGTAATTCATTACCGTGTATTGCTTTGCGCCAGGCGCATTTTTAATGAGCGGCAAATTTACGATTATTAAACTCCTATGCTAAAGTTTCTGAATGGTGGTTTGTCTGGTTTTGATATCAATTTTACCTAGAAATTCATCCTTGTAGGTATTTTCCGGATTTTCAACGTCAAATGACCCGACCGCTATTTCATAAACACCAGCTGCAAGCTTTTTAACATCAGCATATGGAAATCTATTCCTGCGGCGATTCTCGTGATAGGTTTTAATCAACGGACTTTCATGGAAGAGTTTAAGAGCCAGTTCCAGATTAGTCCGTTCAATCTGAAAATTCTCATTGTATCGTTCTTCTGGAAATTTGAAACCTTGCTTTTCTAATGCTGTCCAAACGGAATCGTTATGTGCTTTTATGTATTCGATTTCAGATTTAAACTCAGCATCTTCGTCGTAGGTCTCCCAAAAAACATCGCCTGTTTTGTGGATGATTTCAATTGGTAAACCCTGACCGGCAAATTCATGAGCTTTTGAATTCACGAGATTCCCTATTGTAAACATGGTCCACAATTCCAGAGAATCTGTAGTTTTCTGAGAGAATGCATACAAACAAAAAATCATCAGAACTATGAGGATAATGTTTTTCACTTATATAGAGTTTATAAAATAAGTGTATCAAAAAACATGCCTTTCATTTCTAGGAAATAACTTGGTAATTATATGTTATAAATGAAATTCTAAAAATCTTAGACTTGGATATAGTAACCAGAATTGATTTCGACGTTTTTATATTCTTAAAGGTCTTCATACAAAAAACCTAAAGGTTTCGTTTAAGAAGCACGAACTTTAGTATTTTTGCCCACTAGTGGTATTTAAATTGTAAACAGCAGTATGGCATCATCTTTTGAAAAATTTCAGCGTCGCAGATTGATCTCGTCCTATTTTTCGGTGATATTGAGTATAGCATTAGTGCTGTTTTTACTGGGAGTTTTGGGACTTTTGGTGCTCAACTCCAAGAAAGTAGCCGATCATTTTAAAGAACAAATCGCACTTACCATTTACCTGAAAGACGAAGCCAAAGAGGTTGAAATCAAACAACTTGAAAAAAGCCTTACACTTGCCAAGTACACCAAATCAACCCAATTTGTCTCTAAAGAGGAAGCTGCAGAAGAACACAGTAAGGAGATCGGTGAGAATTTTATGGATTTTCTGGGGTACAATCCGCTGCAAAACTCCATTGATGTGTACCTGAAAGCTGATTTTGTCGACGCAAACCGGGTTAAGGAAATTGCAGACGAACTGACTGCAAAGGACTTTGTAGACGAAGTGAACTATGACCAGCCACTCATTTCCCTGCTTAACGATAACATCAAAAAAATAAGTCTGTGGATTGTGATTATCAGCGGGGTGTTTACCCTGATTGCAGTCTTGCTTATAAACAGCGCCATTCGACTTTCGGTATATTCTAAACGTTTTACCATTAAAACCATGCAAATGGTAGGCGCTACCAAAGGCTTTATACGCCGGCCGTTTATCTGGCTGAGTATGAAACTCGGTATGGTTGGGGCGGTGATCGCTCTGGCCGGAATGGCAGCGGTTTTGTACTACCTCAACGAAACGTTTCCGGAGCTCGAATTACTGGCAGATCCTGTGATCCTGGCTATTCTGTTTGTGGGCGTGTTTGCGGCAAGTATTGTGATTACCTGGTTTAGCACGTTCCTGGCTACGCAACGGTTCCTGAATTTGAGAACAGACGAACTGTATTACTAGACGATAGATTTTAGACTAAAGACAAGAGAAAATAGACTCTTTTAACCTATAACCCTTTACAAATGGGAGAACAGAAACGAAAAAAACAAAACGAACTGCATCGGAGCAGTTTTATCTTTAAAAAGAAAAACTATCAGGTAATGTTGATAGGACTCGGTGTAATTGCACTTGGTTTTATATTGATGTCTGGCGGTGGTAGTGACGATCCCAATATCTTTAACCCTGAGATCTACAACTGGAGGCGTATACGCCTGGCTCCGGCTTTGGTGTTAATTGGGTTTGGGATTGAAGTGTATGCTATTTTATTGAATCCTGATAGCCATACTTCATCTAAAGTTCAAGGGGATACTGAAACCTTTCCTAAAGATAATCGCACCAAATAAATGGATATAATCGACGCGATAATACTGGGTATTATACAAGGGCTGACTGAGTTTTTACCGGTATCTTCAAGTGGTCACCTGGAACTGGGGAAAGCTATTCTGGGTGACAGCACCCTTCCCGAAGAAAGCCTGCTTTTTACTGTAGTACTTCATTTTGCAACGGCGCTCAGCACCATCGTAGTCTTTAGAAAAGACATTTTTGAGATCGTAAAAGGTCTTTTTCAGTTTAAATGGAATGAAGAAACCCAGTTTTCGGTAAAAATTGTGCTTTCTATGATTCCTGCGGTACTCATCGGGTTATTTTTCGAAGAGCAATTAGAATCCCTTTTTGGCGGAAATATTTTGTTCGTTGGTATGATGCTTATTATTACTGCATTATTACTTTGGCTTGCCGATAAAGCTAAAGACACCCAGAAGCCTGTAAGTTTTCAAAATGCTTTTACCATTGGTATTGCCCAGGCTATCGCTATGCTTCCTGGAATCTCACGAAGCGGAGCAACGATTTCGACTTCGGTATTATTAGGAAACGATAAAGCTAAAGCGGCTCGTTTTTCCTTTCTGATGGTCGTACCGCTAATTTTTGGCAAGATTGCTAAAGACATTTTAAGTGGTGACATCACAACTGAATCGGGGAACTTCACAACACTTTCCATTGGTTTTATTGCGGCATTTATAAGCGGACTTGTAGCCTGTACCTGGATGATCAAACTGGTCAAAAAAAGCAAGTTATCGTGGTTTGCAATCTACTGCCTTATTGTAGGTGTGATTGCGGTGGGCTTTGGCTATTACAACTTGTAACCCCAAAGAACAAGATCATACACATCATTTATGCAATTTTCCGAAGCAGATTTTAAAGAGGGGCAGGTTTTACTTTTTGACAAACCGCTAAACTGGACTTCCTTTCAACTGGTAAACAAAGTACGCTGGCTCATACGCAAAACCTATAACATCAAGAAAATTAAGGTTGGTCATGCCGGAACTTTAGACCCACTGGCGACCGGTCTTATGATCATCTGCACCGGAAAGTTCACCAAGCGTATTGAAGAATTTATGGGGCAGGAAAAAGAATACACAGGCACCATTGTAGTGGGCGCCACCACCCCTTCTTACGATTTGGAAACCGAAATTGACGCCACTTTCCCAACAGACCACCTCAGCGAGGAAGCCATTCACAAGGCGACTGCCCAATTTACCGGAAGTATTATGCAGCAACCTCCTATCTTTTCGGCCTTAAAAAAAGATGGGAAACGCCTGTACGAGTTCGCCCGGGAAGGAAAAAATGTAGATATCCCCAGTCGGGAAGTGCAGGTTTCGGCTTTTGAAATCACGCGTATCGCGCTTCCGGAAGTTGATTTTCGCATCAGCTGTAGTAAGGGCACCTACATCCGCTCGCTGGCTCACGATTTTGGTAAAGCCTTAAACAGCGGCGGGCATCTTTCCGCTTTGCGACGTACAAAAATTGGTGATTTTCAGGTAAAAAACGCGACCGATCTGGAAGCATTTGAAGCAGCTTTGAACGCGTCTGTTTCGTAAAGGCAATTCGGGCACGGCTCTTGCGTTTTGTTTAACAGCAAACCAACGCCTCTTTTTGTATTTTTACAGCCATGAAAATGACCTCTCAGGATAAAGCTATGTTGATCACCTTTAGCGGTGCAGCTTTTCTTTTTGTGGTTTTTTTATTTCTTACGATAAAACCTTACGACACTTCACAATTAGAAGAATTTATACCCATTCCCATCATTCAGGATGAGCCAGAAGAAGAACTAACTCCTGAAGAAATTGAGGAAGAAAAACAGTTGCAGTCTCAGCAAATCACCAATCAGGCGCAGAGCAGCAACCGGGAAATCCGTGAGGCCAACAGGTATTTTAGTCAACAAAACCGGCAGGATAATGCTTTAAAAACCGATTCGGAAACGCTTGAACCCTCTGAAGACACTGAGGGAGACGATGAAAACTTCCCCGATTACCAGCAGCGTATCGCATTATTGCGTCAAAAACGGAAAGAACAACAATCTGCCGGAGATTCTAAATCCTCTGAAAAAATTTCTAAGGTAAATACTTCAAACTATCGTCGCAGCACAGTTACGTATCAGCTTAAAGATCGCAATGCCATTCAAATCCCAAATCCCGTTTACACCTGTGATGCTACAGGTAAAGTGGTGATCAACATCGAAGTAAATGGCTCAGGTGGAATAATCCGGGCGTATTTCAACAAAAGCGCTTCAAGCACCTCAAACGGCTGTCTGGTAGATCAGGCTTTAGAATATGCAGAAAATGCTATTTTTAACAAAAGCGATCGCGCTACCCAACTGGGCTCGATTACATTCGAGTTTCAAGGTTAAGTACCCGAAGAATTTCGATCAATTCGCTTACAATCGATGCTCCCTTATCTTTATTGTACCAAAGCTGCAGCGATTCTCTAAATTCAGCCGTGATCTCACCATGTTGGGTCTTAAAATCCTCAACAAGCTTTTTTGCTGCCGCAGAACGCGAACCCCACGAGGCCAGAACTTCTTTGGTTTCCGGATCCTGAATAATCAATTTTGGAATTGCCCGGGCACCATTAGAGAGAAATGCATCCATAAGCTGTGGATGCTCGTCGCGTAATACCACCCTAAAGTCAATGGCCGGTTGCAACTCATCTATTTTTTGCATTACGGCCGTTGCCGGCGGCGCATCGCCACACCAACTTTCGGTGAGCAACAACCAGTTGAGCGGACGGTCAAAACCGCGAATCAGCTCCTGTTGGGTTTCCGTTAATTTAAAGGTTTTATCCCAGCGCTTCATACGACGGTCGTTGAGCAGGGTATAATTTGATAAAGCTTCGGTTTGCGTATGGCCGGTACTGGTAAACGATTGGGCATGCGAGCCCACCAACACGCGGTAATCTGCGTAGGTCATTCCAACTTTAAAAGATTGGGTGACCAAATCCTGGCGTTCTAAAGTAGTTATTTGCATAGATCAGAAGTCGGCCATTTTTTAACAAACTTACAGCCTCACGCATGCTTTCAGCAAATAGATTGAATATCTTTAAGGTCTAAATACAGAACTATGAATAAGCACAGGTGTGGCTGGTGTGCAGGTGATGCGCTATACGAGGCCTATCACGATACCGAATGGGGCGTGCCCGTTTACGACGACGCCACTATTTTTGAATTTTTGATTTTAGAAACCTTTCAGGCTGGGTTAAGCTGGATTACCATTTTGCGCAAGCGCGAAAACTTTCGCGAAGCGCTGGATGACTTTGACTATAAGAAGATTGCTAAATATGGTGAAGAAAAGCTCGAAGAGCTCCTCAACAATCCCGGAATCATTCGCAATAAACTGAAGGTATACGCGACGGTGACCAACGCGCAGGCTTTTATGAAAATTCAGGAAGAGTTTGGTACTTTTTCTAAATACATCTGGAAATTCGTAGATCATAAACCAATTCAAAACAGTATACAAAACTACAAACAGGCCCCGGCGACCACTGCTATAAGTGATGCCTTATCAAAAGATCTCAAAAAACGCGGATTCAAATTTACAGGTTCGACTGTAGTGTATGCGCATATGCAGGCTACCGGGATGGTAAATGATCACGAGGTAACTTGTTTTAGATACAAAGAGATTAAAAACAGTAACAAATGAAATTATACCTATGCATATTACTCTGTTTGTCTGGCACCGGTTTGCTGGCCCAGGAAGTAAAACAGGAACAGGAACAACGTGTAGTGGTCGACCAAATGCCATCTGAAGCTTTGCGCTATTTAAAAACCCTCACCGGCAACAAAAAACGCATAAAGTACTATCGCGAGCAAGATGGAGAAAGCCGCAGTTATGAGGCTAAGTTTAAACTTAGAGGCTCAAAATACAGTGTAGAATTTGATCAGAACGGAAAACTAGAAGATATTGAAATTATACAGGACGAAAGAGAAATGGGCGCTGCCCTGGCCCGGGTTACAAACTATCTCGAAACCCAATTCGAGCGTCATCGCATTGAAAAAATACAGGCGCATTATGAACCAAAACCTACATTTAACGCAGTCACGCCAGGAGTACCCGATGCCTGGGAACTCATTGTAGCGACAAAAAACACAGAAAACAAGCTGGAGCGGTTTGAGATGACTTTTGACGCTGCAGGAAAATATCTAAACTCTCGTAAAGTTGTACGCCGGTCCTATGAGTTCCTACTTTTTTAGATTTCTTCTAATCTTATTAGTTCCTTTCAGCTTTTTTGGTCAGGACACGCGCTATCTAAGTCAGCATGAGATTGCTCTAAATTACAGTCCGCCCTCACGCTGGAGTTACAATTTTGAAATTACCAACCGCAATACTTTTCCGGAAGAAGACAAACCCTACTCAGTACAGCATCTGGAGTTTTCTCATTTTACGACTTATGAGAGCGGGTTTTATGGCAGTGTCAGTTTAGGATTACGCTATCGCAACAGGGACTGGTTTGAGCCCGGACGCAGCAACGAGGTGCGACTTACCCAGCAGTATAACTATGCTCGTACTTACAATCAATACCGCTTAGGACATCGGTTGCGGGTGGAGCAACGCTTTTATGATCATGAAACGGTTTACCGGGCTCGCTATCGCCTCAATCTGGATTTTCCGTTGCAGGGATTACGACTGGATGATGGTGAATTTTACACGGCTGTAGGACTGGAGACCCTGTACAGCATTTCTGCACTCGAAAAGCCCGATCTCAATCAGCGGCTGACCGTAACTTTAGGAAATCAGATCAGCGGTACGCTTAAGCTTCAGATCGCGGCTGAATACCGAAAGGAAGATTTGACGCTCGATCAGGAAAACCGGGTGTTTTTTTATACCGCGGCAAAGATTAAGCTTTAGATATAAGAACACGCATTACCTAAGATATTCCAGAAACTTTTTACGCGGAATTTCCCGGGCACCCATACGATCCAGATGCTCGTTATACACCTGGCAATCTATTAATTTGTAATCGAGTCTTTGTAGTTTCCGCGCCAGCGTAATCAAAGCAACTTTACTGGCGTTGCTCACGTAGCTAAACATGCTCTCACCACAAAACACCTTCTTTTCTTTCAGGTTAATTCCATACAACCCACCCACAAGTGTGCCGTCTTCCCAGACCTCAACCGATTCTGCTATGTCTTCTTCGTGTAATGCTATATAGGCCTCTACCATCTGGTTTGTAATCCAGGTGCCGTGTTGCCCGTCCCGTTTTATGCGTTTGCAGTTTAAAATGACATCGGTAAAGCAGGTGTTGTAGGTGACTTTAAAATTCCCTTTGTTGAAGACATTACGCATAGATTTTGAAACATGCACTTCCTCAGGAAACAGTACCATACGTGGGTCTGGTGACCACCATAAGACGGGTTGCCCGTCATTATACCAGGGAAAAATCCCTTTAGCATAGGCATCATTCAGTCGATCTAACGACAAGTCTGCGCCAACCGCGAGCAGGCCATCTTCATCGGCATAATGGTAATCGGGGAAGGGTTGGTCTGTGGTTATATAAATGATAACGATAGAATTAAAAGGGTGTAAACTAGAAACCCCCGAAACTTAGTAAAAGTATCGGGGGTTTCGGTTTGTTTTAACGCGATTTTAGAACGGTAAATCGTCGTGATCGTCATCATCAAAGTCTGATGCCGGCTCAAACTGATCTGCAGGTGGTACCGGTGGCACGCTACCTGATGGTGCAGATTGGTCTACGTTTTCAATACGCCAGCCATTGAGACTGTTGAAATATTTAGTCTCCCCTTGCGGACTTACCCATTCGCGACCGCGCAAATTGATACTGATTTTTACGTTTTGCCCGGGTTTAAAATTGTTGAGCAAATCGGTTTTATCCTGAACAAACTCTACCATGATGGTTTGTGGATATTGTTCTTCGGTAATTACAACTATTTCCCGCTTTTTGAAGCCGCTACCAAAGGTTTGCACGTCTCCTATAAGTTTTACTTTTCCTTGTACTTCCATTATTCTTCTGTTCTTCTTTAATATTCAAATTTTTAAGCCAAAATCAGTTTCCAGGCTTCGAGTATTTTATTGTTGCTGATCAATTCTTTTATTCTAAGATGTAAATCCGGGTTGTCTTTATCAGTCGCCAGATGCTGTAATTGCTCGTCTTCGCTTAAATAAGCACGTATTTCTTCCGCTTGCGGTAATACATCAACATTGCCCAAACGTCCCAAATCATTTCCGGTAAGAATGCTGCTGTTTCTAAAGGCTTCCGGAATTTGATCTACACCTACCCCTAAGTTACGCAAAGGTTTTGGCACTTCAAACATCCCGTCAATCGCACGCGTGTACCAGTTGCCTCCCATACGCGCTACGAGATCGATTTTGTGGTCGTCAATTCGTCCTGCTTCGTCAAGGATTTCCTCGTGCAGATGCATCCGCAGCACTTCACAAATCACCAGGTTGCCGGCGCCACCATCATCGCCCATAGCTACTACTTCTTTCACTTTGCACTCCAGTTGAACCGGTGATTCTTTTACCCGAAAAGGTTTTACCGCTTCAGATTCTACCTTGGTAAAACCGGCTTTAATAAACTCATCTACCCCGGCATCATACTCGGTACTGGCCAGCGACATCTGCTGCACCATTGCATAATTTACGATGTTAATCACCACCTCTTTGGTCTCCAGAATGTTATCTAAGGTATGCTTAGTAGTATTGTCACGACCCCGGCGTACGGGAGAAAATACCACGATAGGCGGATTGGAGCTAAACACATTAAAAAAGCTATAAGGTGCGAGATTGGGTTTGCCCTGAGCATCAAGTGTGCTGGCAAAAGCGATAGGCCGCGGACTCACAGCCCCCGCAAGAATACCATAAACCGTCGCATTATCGCTCGCAGCCGGATCAAGTGTTTGAGTCTTAAATTGCATCGTGCAAAGGTAGGCATACACCCGTACACTTAAAACCGTTTTGCAGACAATAATTCTTTATGAAATGCTTTATATTTAATCGATGTCTATAATCCTTAAGCCTTGCTAAAAGTTAGCCTCGCTTAAAATTATATCGCCTTTTTAAGACCTCACTTTATGAAGTTTAACACAGATCAGCGCTTTGTCCGCTGGTTTATCATTTTTGCCGCGTTTGTTATCACAGCGCTTATTTTATGGAATGTTTCGCTGTTTTTTGATCAGCTGAAACAGGCCGAACGGGATCGTATGGAAATATGGGCTTCGTCTATGGAAGCTTTTAATACTGAAGACATCAACCAGTATTATGCCTTAAGCCAAAAAATAAACAGCCGTAACCAGTACATCCCAATCATCATCACCGATTACAAGGACAGTATTGTAAACAGCATAAATATTCCTGAAGGTGTTTTAGACAATAAGCAGCGCTCTCAGGAAATGCTTCGGGAGATGGCCGCCGAAAATGAACCTATACGCATAGACATTCTAGGTGGCGAGTTGTGGTATGCCTATTACAGTCATTCGCCGGTAATCAACCAGCTTAAGTATTTCCCGGTAGTGCTGGTTATCATTATAATCCTGTTTATCGCCGTGATTTACTTTTTTTATGCGACCTCCAAAGCTTCTGAACAAAACCTGCTCTGGGCCGGTATGGCTAAAGAAACCGCGCATCAAATCGGGACACCCCTGTCTTCGCTTGTAGGATGGACCGAAATTTTAAAGACCGAAAATGTAAACCCGGAATATATTGAAGAAATCAACAAAGACATTGCCCGGCTCGAAACTATAACCGGAAGGTTTTCAAAGATAGGCAGTATTCCGAAGCTGGAAGCCAAAAACATCATCACCGTAACCGAAGAGGCTTTTGAATACCTCTCTAAAAGAAGCTCAAAACTCATCGATTTTCAGATTGATGTTCCTCAAGGTCAGCTTTTTGTGATGCTTAACGAAGAGCTTTTTGCCTGGAGTATTGAAAACTTGGTAAAAAATGCCATCGACGCGATGAAGGGTAAAGGAACGCTCACTTTGATGATTAAACGGGACACCCGCTACGCCAAAATTCTCATCAAAGACACCGGTAAGGGCATTCCAAAAATGAACTTTTCAACCATTTTTGAACCGGGCTATACGACAAAAACACGAGGTTGGGGATTGGGACTGTCGCTCACCAAGCGCATCATTGAAGAATACCACGATGGCCAAGTACGGGTTTTACACAGTGAAATCAACAAAGGTACCACCTTTCAAATCGCCCTTAAATTGATAAATTAATGAATGACCGACTGCGAAACATGAACGTAAGTATACTTTCAGATAACTGGTATACCCTAAAAAAAGTAGATTTTGAATATTTAAACCGAAACGAGGTTTGGGAGCACCAATCCCGGGAAGCCTATGACCGCGGTAACGGTGCGGTGGTGCTGCTTTACAATACTCACAAAAAAAGCGTGATTCTTACCCGGCAATTTAGAATGCCTACCTATCTCAATAAAAATCCAGATGGGATGATGATAGAAGCCTGCGCCGGTCTGCTCGATGAGAATGACCCCAAGACAGCAATTATCAAAGAGATTGAAGAAGAAACTGGTTACCGAATAAAAAACGTCGAAAAGATTTTTGAGTCATATATGTCTCCCGGTTCGGTTACCGAAATTCTCTACTTTTTTATCGCTTCTTATACCGATGATCAAAAGGTATCTGAAGGCGGTGGTTCTGAAGACGAAACCGAAAATATTGAAGTGCTCGAGTACGATTTTCAAGAAGCGCTCAGGCTGGTTAAAACCGGCAAAATTAAAGATGCAAAAACGATAATGCTTTTACAATATGCCCAAATAAATCTGGAAGATCTGCTCAAATAATTTATTTTCGCAGTACCAACCTAAGCTTGATTTATGGCCGAAAACTACGTGAAATTTGGGGAATCAAAACTACGCAATAACTGTCCTAAATGCTATGCTCAAGACGGATTGAAGTTTAGTTTTTACAATAAAATTGAAAACACTAAACTCTATACTCGTGCTACTAAAGAGGTTAAAGCAGAGCTCAACTGCAGTCATTGTGACTCACAGATTTATCCCGCTTTATGGACGGATGAAATAGACCGAATCTACCTCTATAATCTGAAGCGCATCGGTAACCCGCAAACCTATCAACGCTTTAAGCCTCTTGCTATTTTTATTCTGGTTGGTATTGTACTTGCCGGCGCTGCGGCAGCTTTCGGAATTTATTACTTAAAGACTAGATAGCCTCATTAATCTCATGGGCCAAAGCCGCTAGTTCTTCAGAAGACATTGCCGTTTTATTGAGAAAACGCGCATCTTCCATAGTTGTGAGCGGAATCAAATGCACGTGTACGTGTGGCACTTCAAGACCAATGACTGAAACACCAATGCGTTGACAATCAACCACTTTTTCTAATCCCAAAGCTACTTTTCGGCTAAATGCCATAAGTGCCATATAATCTTCTTCAGGCAGGTCAAAGATTTTATTCACTTCCTTTTTAGGAATGCACAGCGTGTGTCCTTTAGCATTGGGATTAATATCTAGAATGGCGATATGTTTATCGTCTTCTGCTACAATGTGACCCGGGATTTCCCGATTGATTATTTTGGTAAAAATTGAATCCATTGTGGGTGGATTTTAACGGTTAAAAGTATTTTGAATTTCTACTTCCTAATTTTCAGCTAGTCTCTACTAATTTCAAGAATATCGAACTTCATGGTACCGTTAGGTACACTTACTTCGGCTACCTCGCCTTCTCTTTTGCCCAACAGGCCTTTACCTATAGGAGAATCAACTGAAATTTTTCCGCTTTTAAGGTCGGCTTCACTTTGTGCAACCAACTTATAAGTCATTACAGCTCCATTAGTCTGATTCTTGATTTTTACTGTAGAATGCACTAAGACCTTTGAGGTATCTAATTGAGATTCATCGATTATACGCGCATTGGCTACAATCTCTTCCATTTTAGAAATACGCATCTCCAGCATTCCCTGTGCTTCCTTAGCCGCATCATATTCGGCATTTTCACTCAAATCTCCTTTATCACGAGCATCGGCTATTGCCTGAGATGCTTTAGGACGCTCTACATCTTTTAACTGATTAAGCTCATCCTTCAATTTTTTTAATCCTTCCGCAGTATAGTATGATACTTTACTCATAACTTCGTTTCTTTATGCACAATGTGTGTGGTGTATTTTCGTTTTTCAGGTGTATTTACTCCAAAATGGAAAAGCCCAGAGGTATAAACACAAAAAATCCCATTATAAACGGGATTTGTATTGCTAATATACGAAATTATTAATTCTTAGTTCTAAAATATCGCAAATTGACAATGTCGTTTTCATCGGTTTCCCTTAAAAAAATCATCTGTGCTCTGGCTTGCACCCTAATTTTGATGTCTTGTAGTTCTGACGATGGCCGCATTAACAATCCCAATCTCAGACCCATATCCTTTAGCATAAGCATAAACACCAACCTGCCGGAATACAGTGTTTTACAATTTCCAGGTAATGCCGTTTCTGTCGAAAACGCAGGAATACGGGGTATTGTTGTGATCAATACCGGGGCTGGAATACTCGCCTGGGAAGCTTCAGACCCTAACCATTTACCAAATGATTGCTCAGCGATGACTTTAAGTGGGGTTGAAGTGACCTGCCCTTGTGAAGACAACACTTATAACCTCTATAATGGTCAGGACAAAACACAAAGCCTGCCGTATACCTTACTTCCGTATCGGGTGGCTCAGGAAGGCAATTTGATTATTGTTTCAAATTAGGTTTTAGACATAAAAAAGGCTGCTTGAAATAGATTTCAAACAGCCCGTAAAGCAACAGTACAATCCCCTAAAATCGTACCGATGCTCCTATTAAAAAGTTGATTTTCGCCTGCGGATAATAGCCCGTCCCCTCAATGGTTGTAATCGTTCCCGGATCGGTAAAGTCATCATCATAGGTGAAAAAATAGCCGTTTGATACGTATTCTTCACACAAGAAATTATTGACTAACAGGGTTAATGTAACCGATTTTGCAAAACCCAATTCGCCTAATTCATATTGCGCATTGAAGTCGTTTACAAAATAGGCATCCAGTTTTGAGCTTTCTGCATCGATATTCCCCAGGTATTGTTCTCCAACATATTTAGATAATAAAGAGAGACGTAAACCTTCCATAGGAAAAACATCAAAGCGGTTTGCGGCAACCACATTAGGCGAATACGAGATATTGGTATTGCCCAAATTCCGCAATTCACCATCGCGCTCAAAGAAAAAATCCCGGTTTTTATTGGTACTCAAAGCGATATTGGGCGTGGTAGCCAGAAGACCAGGTATCAGTTCGACTCCGGCTTCAATCTCGAGACCCAGTCTGTAACTTGACCCGCTGTTTTGACGTATAGGTGCGCCTACATCGTCTATAGCACCGGTAAGCACGAGTTGGTTGCGGTAATCCATATAATACACATTTGCATACACACGAGCCCGATCCTGAGTAAAACGATATCCCAGCTCAAAATCGTTAAGGCTTTCAGGTATGGGATTTCCGTTTTCAAAATCAGTACGGTTGGGCTCCCGGTTTGCACGGGCATAGGAAGCATATATTTTGTTTGATTCATCTAAGGTGATGGTCACGCCGGCTTTAGGATTAAAAAACGCATAGTTTTCATCAACCACAAACTCAGTCACATCATCTCCTAAACCGTCGGTACTGTAGTCAATGAAACGTCCCTGTATATCTCCAAAAATACTCCAGGTCTCGTCAATTCTCCAGGTAGCTTTGGCAAACGTGGTAAACTCGTCTTTATCTGCTGTACCAAAATAATAACGGTACCCGGCTTCTTCGGTCTGTGAAAAATAACGGGCCCAGGTGATTTCACCATAATGATCCCCACTATAAATACTTCCAAAAACCCCAGCATCAAAATCGATGTTCTCGTCGGAATAATTGGTAGTCAAATTGGCTACGTAATAGCGGTTGTCGAGCCAACGACGGCGAATGAGATCGGTATCGGTTTGCAGCTCGCCATCTACTTCATACGGCTCCCAGCCAATGTATTCAAAAGTGGCGTCATCCGAAAAATTGACATTTGCATAATACCAGGAATCTACATATTCCTCGAAATAGCCGCGACCCATAGTATAGTTCAGGGCCAGATTGGTAGACCAGCCGCCGCCGTATTTTTGGTTCCACAGTAATTGAACGTGATCCTGCTTGTAATTATCTACCTGATTGTTGTAAAAACCCTCAAAATTGCCTTCATCATCATACTCAAACCCAATAGGATTAAAGGTGCGGTCTGTTGCTAAGGTTTCGGCATCAATGCCATTCCAGCTTTGATACGTAATCTCGTGCCCGCCAAAAACGATGGCTTTAAGTAGGGTGTTTTCATCGCGGTAAGATCCCTGTAAAAAATAGGATTTAAGATCAGAACTGGCGCGATCTACGTAGCCGTCTGATTTTATAGCCGAAAGCCTTCCGGAAAAACTGAAATGCTCATTAATCAGACCGGTTCCAAATTTCACATTAGCCCTGCGGGTGTTGAACGAACCTCCGGAAGCATTCACTTCAGCATAGGCTTTATCGTCTGAAGCATCGGTCAAAATGTTCAAGCTGGCACCAAATGCCCCGGCTCCGTTGGTTGAAGTTCCCACCCCACGCTGCAATTGCACACTTTGAATAGAACTGCTAAAATCCTGCAGGTTTACAAAAAAGCTTCCCAGACTTTCAGCGTCATTATAGGGAATACCGTTAATGGTCACATTAATACCCTGATTCCCGGTTCCGCGGACGCGAAAGCCCGTATATCCAACACCTGCTCCGGCGTCTGATGTAGTCACCACACTAGGCAGGTAATTGAGTAAAATGGGTAAATCCTGACCCAGGTTACGCTCTTCGATTTCCTGCTTGGAAAGATTGCTGTAGGTAATTGGAGAGTCGGCATCAACCCGTATGGATTGCACCAGAACCTCATCGAGTTTGTTGACTTCGGTCGTGTCTATGACCGGTTTTTGTTGTGCGAGTGCGCCAAAAGTTGTTAGGCTGGCAGCACAGGCGAATAAAAGAGTTTTCATTCGTAAAATGATTTTTACGAATAAAAGGGGCAATTATTCTGTGTTACTATTAGTTAATAAATGCAATGTTGCTTAAATACGGTCGTCACCGTTTTTAAGCATTCCCTTGGCGGCATTATCCGCCCAGGTTCATTGGGTATGATCTCAGCTCGCTTTCCGTTTTACCGGAAGTTTAAGCACCCCTTTGAGATTAGGCGGCAAATGTAAGGCAATAAATTCTTCTTAAAAAAAGAAACCACCTCAAAAATCAGGTGGCTTGCGATTTGCTTTTTTCTGCGCATTACGCTTTTTAGAATCGAGCCGGCGTTTCTTAGAAGCTAAAGTAGGCCGGGTCTTTTTTCGCTTTTTGGGTTTTACCAAAGCCTTTTCCAGCAGCTGAACTAAATTTTTAAAAACTTCTTCCTTGTTTTTATGCTGACTGCGGCTTTGATCATAAGACAATACCAACTGGTTCTCTGTAGTGAGTTTTGAAGCCAAACGATGCCGCAAACGCTCTTTTTGATCTTCTGTAAAAACAGCTGAAGCTTCAAGGTCCCAGTGCAGCATAACCTTGGTCGAGGTTTTATTTACGTGCTGCCCTCCGGGACCACTACTACGCACCGCTTTAAACTCACATTCAAACTGCAGGATTTCTTTATTCATTAAGACTGCGCCTGATGAGCCGGTTTTAATAAATCATTCACGGTTTTAACCGGGTTAAAGGTTTCTAAAGGCACCTCAACAAACAGGGTGTTCCATCGGGCCATGGCACCATTCCACAAACCGGGAAGTTCGAGGGCTTTTATCTCGTTGCTGCCGTCGGTTTTATAAGCGATAAAGGCCAAATCCGGATTTACATAATCGAGCAGATTGTACTTTTCACCTTTGTAATTACGCACTCCGGCAACAATATCAACCGGATTGAAGTGTGTGGATTGCTTAAAAATCTCCTGTTGATCTGCATCTTTATCGTTTACCTGTGCACTTTCGATGATCTGAAGTGCCACTTTTCCGCTTTCATCTTCAACCCAAAACGGACCGCCACCGGGTTCGCCTTCATTTTTGACCATTCCGCAAACACGAATAGGACGATCAAGCAATTCAGTCAAATAGGTTTTCTTTTCGCTTTGCGAAAAACCAGCATAGGCCTCATCAATACGCGTACTAAAATCTTCTTTTAGAAATGTTACAAGCTCATCAAGCTGCGCATCTGTGATGCTGTCTTCATCAAGAAGTTTGGCGTATTTAAAAACCTGCTCCTGTTTCTCAAGAAGTAATCCTGCCAAAATACGCTTGGAGCGTGCAAGTGCCTGAATCTGATCCTGTACCAAAACATTGTCAATATTTTTGATAAAGATCAAATCAGCATCCACATCGTTGAGATTTTCAATAAGTGCACCGTGACCACCTGGTCTAAATAACAACTCGCCGTTTTCCTGGCGGTACAATTTATTATCCATCGTGACTGCTACCGTGTCGGTTTCCGCTTTCTGAAATGAATAGCTTACTTCAAAATTTACTCCTGTGGTATTGCTTACCGAAGCATGAATGGTATCGTATTCTTTTTTAAAAGCTTCTTTATGTTCTGGCGAAACCGTAAAATGTAGTGCGGCATGATCATTTTTGGCCGCGTAAGCCGCAGCTTCGTGCAGGTGCTCTTCAAAGGCGGTGGCTTTATAACAGCCGTAATAGTGAAAAGGAATCAAGCCTTTGGGCAAACTGCCGTAATCTTCACCGTCAGCAGCCATCATAGTTTTGATAAAAGCGTATTTCTTTGAGTTTTCATCTTCCAAAACCGATTTATCAAGCTTATCTATTATATGATGGTAAAACGGGAACTTTTCGTAACCATCAAAAAATGTCTGCATATGTTTATCGCCTGTGCGCTCTAAAAAGGCATCGATAGATTCTTTTTCGGGATTGTATTCTTCCAGAAACTGATAGATTTTTTTAAACATACGGCTGGCTGCGCCCGAAGCAGGTGTAAATTTTAGCAAGTCAAGTTCCTGCTTCTTTCTTTCATAAGCATCAAGGTACTGAAGCTCTGCATCGTCTGTCAATTTAAATATACCATCAGAAACGGTGGCCGGCGCCACAAGTTTGACATTAGGCACCCCGTTGACAAATAATTCAATCTGCGATTTAACCTGGTCTAGGGTTAATCCGTGATTTTTAATTTCGTTGATTTCCTGGTCTGTAAAGTTCAATTGAGTCTGGTGTTTAGTTGATTTGTAATTTGCTTTATGCGCTCCTCCAGATTACCTTTAACGAGCATATAAGGACGGTCGTGTTGAATTAGGGCCTGTTCAAAAAGCCTGAACATTTCTTCGCGTTGTCCCGGTCGATCTCTAAGATCATCAGCTTGCCAGGGTACATCTATATAGGTAAGAATATACAGATCGTATCTTGAATTCAAAGCTGCCTCCCGTACGCGCTCATCGCACCAACCGTCAAAATAGGCCTCACTGTAAACCATTGTTTCCAAGAGGTCTGTATCACAAAATACTATTTTTTCTTCGGAATTGACAGCAGTGTTCTCCAATTTCATTTGTCCTGTCGCAATAGGAAAGATATCCTTGGGTTCACAGATTTTTTGCTCTTCATCCCATTTTTGCTGAAGGTACTCCCGTGCAAATTCGGGTACCCAGGTGCCGTTGTAATGTTCTGAAAGTTTTTGGGAAAGCGTAGTCTTGCCCGTACTCTCCGGACCGAAGAGTACGACTTTTATGCAATTACCGGTTTGTTGTTCAGGTATTTTTTCCAAGAGATATAGCCGTAAATAGCAAGCACAGTAAAAATAAGATATTGTAAACTGGTAAATGTGAAACCTTTGTAAAAATACAGCGGTACTGAAATCACATCTCCAATAATCCAATAGATCCAATTTTCTACCTTACGGCGTGCCATAAGCCACATTCCTACAAAGAAGATAGCTGTGGTAAGCGTATCTACATAAGCCGTCCAGTCATTCCACTTATCAAAAGTCGTATACACGATAAAGACAAAAACGATAGTGGCGATAAATAGGATTGCTGAAATCTGATGCTCTTTTACCGTAGTTCTGGTAATGGGTGTTACGTGCTCTGCATCTACCTTGCGCGTCCAGATGTAACAGCCGTAAACACTCATCGAAAAATAATAAGCATTGATCATCATATCGCCCAAAAAACCCCATTTTAAACATAAATAAACATAAAATGAAGTGCTAATCATCCCAGTAGGATACACCCAAATATTATTTTGCTTTGAAAACCAGACTGAGAGTAAGCCGAAAATAACGCCCAAAATCTCAAGTACAATGGAAGACATCTCATAATCAGCGTATTGCCCAAAAAGGAAATCGAGTGTTTCGGCCATAGCTTAGGTTCTGAAATTTCCATTTTCAAATGCGGTGCCTACAACCACAAGGTCTGCCCCGGCCTCGTATGCGCGTTGCAATTGTTCGCGGGTTCTGATACCACCACCTACAATAAGTGGAATGCTAATATACTGCTTCACGGCTTTGATAACAGCTACAGAAACCGGATTTACAGCTCCACTTCCAGCCTCCAGATACAACAGTTTTTTACCCGAATATTGGCCTGCCAGCGCCACGGCTACAATGTGCTCAATATCATCCTGTGCAAGCGGTTCTGTCTTACTCACGCGTTGCACTGCGGTCTCAACACCGCCATCTATAAGTATGTAGCCAGTAGGAATAATTTCTAAAGTTGAATCTTTAAGCTTTTGCACCGATTTAATTTGTTGCCGAATGAGATACTCGGGATTTTCACCCGAAATCAAACTTAAAAAGAGAAGGGCATCTGCTTCAGCGGTTATCTGATTATGATCTCCCGGAAAAAGAACTACTGGCAAATCGGTCTTCTTTTTAATCTCCCGCACCGTAAGTTGAGTTTGTGCTTCGGTAGCTGTGCTTCCCCCAACAAAAAGATGAGTGGTATAATCCGGTAAGTCTTCTATCTGTTTTATAAGAGCTTCTTCCGTCACTTCTTCAGGGTCAAAAAGAATAGCAAAACAGCGCTGCCCAATTGCTGCTGCCTGTTCAATTTGTGAGTAGATGACACTTTCGCTATGCGTAAAATTGCTGATCATATCGCCAGGGCATAAACACAGGTAAAGCCTTCAAACTCCAAAAAATCAATAGCATAATTACTTTTATTGCCTTCGTAATTAATACTTGCCGTGGTTTTATAATCCTCAAAATCAAAATCTTCTACATAGATGTGCTGAAGAAAGCTAAGTCCTTTGACGCCGTAAATTTTATATAGGGATTCTTTAGCACCCCAAACAATCGTTAGTTTTCGTATCAATGCATCTTCATTAGCCAGCGTATGATACTCCTTGAGCGGCGTAAAGCGTGAGGCAATACGCAGAATTTTATCGCGCTGCATTTCAATATCAATACCTACCTCAGTACTTTCACTTACAATGATTGCCGTAAAATTATAAGAGTGGGTGATTGAAATGTGTTTGCCATCGATTAAGTGTGGCTTCCCGTTGTCTGTGTAATACAGATCCTGGTCGGTGTATCCCGCAACATGCAACAGGTGTCTAATACTCAAAAATCCCCGACAGTGGAGTTCTGATTTCATACTATTTAAACGGACCTTACAATGCTGGGTAAGATTCACATTGTGGTTCAAATCATCAAGGCTTTCTTCTACCTTCCAGATGTAAACCGTAGTAGTAGGATTTGGCGTTATTGTTTTGAAAAGTGGCACGTTAACTAGTGGATATTACGTATTTTTGCAAAAAATAAGAATTGTAAATATAAGACTATGTCAACGAAAACAGTGCAGTACGTTCCTTATAAAGTCAGAGATATTTCTTTGGCCGCCTGGGGAAGAAAAGAAATAGAATTGGCCGAAGCAGAGATGCCGGGCCTTATGGCTTTACGTGAAGAATATGGTGCAGAGCAACCTCTTAAAGGAGCGCGCATTGCTGGTTGTTTACATATGACCATACAAACCGCAGTTTTGATTGAAACTTTGGTTGCTTTAGGGGCTGACGTTACCTGGAGCTCTTGTAATATCTTTTCTACTCAGGATCACGCAGCAGCAGCTATTGCAGCAGCAGGAGTTCCGGTTTATGCGTGGAAAGGAATGAACGAAGAAGAATTTAACTGGTGTATTGAACAAACCCTATTTTTTGGGGAAGATCGTAAGCCATTAAATATGATTCTTGACGACGGTGGTGATTTGACCAATATGGTTCTGGATCAATATCCGGAATTAGGTGCGGGTATTAAAGGTCTTTCTGAAGAAACCACTACAGGTGTTCATCGTCTGTACGAGCGTATGAAAAAAGGCACACTTCCTATGCCTGCAATCAATGTTAACGACAGTGTAACCAAATCTAAATTTGATAACAAATTTGGTTGTCGTGAGAGTGCTGTTGATGCCGTGCGTCGCGCAACAGACGTTATGCTTGCCGGCAAGCGCGTAGTAGTATGTGGTTATGGTGATGTAGGTAAAGGTACCGCAGCTTCTTTTAAAGGTGCAGGTTCTATAGTTACCGTTACCGAGATTGATCCTATTTGTGCACTGCAGGCTGCAATGGACGGTTTTGAAGTAAAACGATTGGAAACAGTTGTTGCCAATGCAGATATCGTGATTACTACTACCGGAAATAAAGACATCGTACGTGGCGAACACTTCAAGGCGATGAAAGATAAAACCATTGTATGTAATATAGGCCACTTTGATAATGAGATTCAGGTTGCCTGGTTAAACGAAAATTTTGGGGATACCAAAGATGAGATCAAACCTCAGGTAGATAAATATACCGTTGATGGTAAAGACATCATTTTGCTTGCTGAAGGGCGCCTTGTAAATTTAGGCTGCGCGACCGGCCACCCAAGTTTTGTTATGAGCAACTCGTTTACAAATCAGACTTTAGCTCAAATTGAGCTGTGGAAGAACAGCGACAATTATAAAAATGAGGTCTATATGCTTCCTAAGCATTTAGATGAGAAAGTTGCTGCTTTGCACTTAGAGAAAATAGGTGTTGAGTTGACCAAACTTAATGAAGACCAGGCTGAATACATAGGCGTAGAAGTAGAAGGTCCATTTAAGCCAGAATACTACAGATACTAATTTAATATCTGAGATATTAGATAAAACCCTCGCAGTGATGCGGGGGTTTATTTTTTCACAATGGTCATCTGAGCCTTTTCTCCTTGCTTGAGGTTTGTAATGGTCCGAACGAAGTTTCTTGTATCTTCTACTTCAAGACGCACCGTATTTGGAGCTGAAGAGCCTTCGCTCACCGCCTCAACGCGGATAACGGTCTGAGCTTTACTCAAAGGCACTTCCAGATATTTTTTGGCGTGTAAAACCGTATAATTTTCTAACACCGGTTTACCATCAATAAATAAATTAACCTGATCACCGTCTTCCTTTCCGGCGTCGTAAATAACCAATTTAATCTTTTGATCCCGAGTATAAATATTGAGGTTTTCGTTTTTGGCTATGATATTGCGGCTGATGGTATCAAGCACTCTACCTACGCTTACTTTCTGTTTTACAGAGTCTGCAATGCGACCGGTGCGCTGTATTTTACGATCTAGTTTTGCAAGACGTTCTGCAATTTTACCCTGATCATTGAGTAAAATTTCCCCATCAAGACACTTGCTTCCGTCAGCATACTTCCCCTTGAATTCTCCACTAAATGCGCCAGTACGATCTAAATTACGCACCTTTCCTTCAAAATGAACAAAGCAAAAGTCCTTTTGCACAACTGGAGACTTGGTGTACACAATATCGTATTCTGAAAATGTAAGCCGGTTATTCTTTTTGTCGTAATAGCCTTTAATATTCGATTTAGTCTCGTGTTTACCTGTGTAATCAGTTAATGAATAACCGCGGATGGAATCGTTTACTTTGTCAAAAGTTAGGCGATAACTGATGAAGGACGAATCATTTAGTTTTATAACCCCAAGATAATCATAGCTTTGAGCGAAAAGGCTAATTGATGAAAAAAGAAAAATTAAGAAAAAGGGGAATTTATTTTTAAGAGTCATACTTTTTACTCGTACTTTTAGGCAACTAATTTAATACATTAACTATGAACTTAAGAATTACTTTTCTTTTTGCACTGCTACTTATGGTAAGCATTCCGGCATTCGCAGGATTTCCTGTGGAGCGCCGCGTGGCAGTAGAAACAACTACTGAACTTTCTGCTGATGACAATGCAGATGAACTTGTAAGCCCAGCCGCTTATGCGCTTGACAGCCAAATGACAGCCCTGCTATTATGGGTTTTCTTATGGCCATTTGCAGCACACCGCTGGTACTTAAAAAGTCCAATCGGATGGAACATTTTATTCATCCTTACTTTTGGAGGTCTAGGTATCTGGGCGATTGTTGACCTTATTGACATCATCACCGGAAACTATCCCGGTCTTTAATTAGAAGAAAACATTCTAATTAAAACCCTGCTGAAGCAGGGTTTTTTTGTGCCTAAAAAGTAAGGTTGATCCATAAAAAAACACCTGCTTCTCTAAGAAGCAGGTGTTAAATTGTAAAACTTATATTCTTAAGCTTCTGCGTTAGGAACTACAGAAACATAAGATTTGTTGTCTTTCTTCTTGGTAAACTTCACCACACCATCAACTTTAGCGTGAAGAGTGTGATCTTTACCACCATAAACATTCTCACCTGGGTGATGCGTGTTACCACGTTGTCTTACGATGATGTTACCAGCAACAGCAGCCTGACCACCAAATATCTTAACACCTAGACGTTTCGATTCTGATTCTCTACCGTTCTTAGAACTACCTACTCCTTTTTTATGAGCCATCTTATTCTAGTTTTAAGGTTATACTTTAACAGGATTATTTTTCGATCCCGCCGTCTAATTTATCTTGTAATTCTTTAAGCTCATCCCACTTACCTTCTGCAGCTAAAGCAGCTTGCTTTGGCCAAGTTTCAGTAACGATGTGGCTTAATCTTGAGCTGGCTTCAGTAAGAACCTCGCTCAATTTTTCCGGAGTTGAAGCTGCAACTTTATCAAAGGTATCAATACCTGCTGCTACAAGTGCTTCTGCGGCCTTAGGACCTGCTCCCTCGATCTTCTTAAGATCATCTCCTTTTGATGAAGCTTTAGCTTTCTTTTCTGCCTTTGGGGCTTCAGCTTTAGCTTCTTCTTTTTTCTCTGCTTTTGGAGCAGCCTTTTTACCACCTTTAAGAGAAATATCACCAATTACAATCTCGGTAAGAGATTGACGGTGACCATTTTTCTTTTGATAGCCTTTACGTCTTTTCTTTTTGAAAACAATTACTTTGTCTCCTTTTAA
>CETR01036094.1_pt1 | contig 103166 bp, 95 predicted proteins | sample 531281 | NCBI WGS metagenome assembly CETR01 (sample SAMEA2622568, study PRJEB7988) | marine metagenome | biome: marine biome (ENVO:00000447); feature: mesopelagic zone (ENVO:00000213); material: "saline water (ENVO:00002010), including plankton (ENVO:xxxxxxxx)" | depth 696 m
TCTGGCCAAAAAAGATAAACTACAGGTAAATCGTTTTCGAGAATGGTGATACCTCCCACACTACCCGGTAAACCTATGTTTACATCTCTGGGACCCGAATTACTGGACGCGTTTAACATTACGTTTCTATCGCTTCCTTTTTTATCCCCTTTTAATTCTTGTTCTAAAGTAATAGAATCTTGTACCGGTAGTTTTTGCTCTTGATCTTTTTGCGCATTTACATGCTGTGCTGCAAAAAGAGAAATTCCTACGAACATTAACCGAAATGCATTTTTTGTAAATTTCATAATACTGTATTGCTTCATTTCGAAACTTTTAGTTTTAAATTCAAAAAATACCTGCATTTAATACAGGCTTATCATTAATAATTTATATGCTAGTAAAATTTATTCGTCAAAAAATTGAAAAAATAGCTACTTAATATTACATCGTTTTCGTAAACAATTTTACTTAATGCTTCAATTGAGTACAATGTTAAATAATATATTTAATGTTTCAAAATGAAACATAGTAAAATTCATGAAAAAACTTTAGAAATTTGCTTATATGACAATATAAATTTGATTTTTTACGGAGTTAATAATATTTGGTCATCTCTAGCAAATTCTACTTTTTCAATCTCAACACCACCACTTCGATTGAAGACCTAGCAGGACTAGAATCTAAATTTTGGTTCTCCATAAAAACTCATTTTTTTTCAAAAAAAATACTCGAACTGAAGAATTTTAATTTATTTAAGCGCTACAGGTATTTTAATATTTTCTTGTTTTTATCATTTTCATTAGACATTATTATATTTTACAACAAATTTTATTTTGAATTAGTTGTAAACTACCCTTATTTTTGAAACTAAATAAATGCTATGAAAAATAAATTATATAATCTATTAATAGAGGCTTCTCCACATCTGAAAAAAGAGTTTGTCCCCAGTATTTCTATTGACTGCGTTGTTTTTGGTTTTCACGATACTACCCTCAAAGTACTTTTAATAAAATTACATAACTCTGAAGCTTGGGGCCTACCGGGAGGCTATTTAAAAAAAGATGAAGATTTAGATAAAAGTGCTAATCGAATTTTAAAAGAAAGAACAGGAGCTAAAAATATATTTTTAAACCAGTTTAAAACTTACGGAAAAAAAAATAGAAGCGAATTTTTCTTTAAGGATTACCCAGACGACCTTTGGCATAAACAGCGTTTTATCTCGATTGCCTATTATGCTTTAATCGATTACAAAACAGTAACACCAATAATCGATGGTATTTCTGATGGTTGCGAATGGAAAGAAATTAGCGAATTACCTGATTTAATGATGGACCATCAACAAATTTTTGATGAAGCTTTACTTCAGTTAAGAAGAGACTTAAATTATAAACCTGTAGGTCTTAATTTGCTTCCAGAAAAATTTACGATGCCTGAATTACAAAAGCTTTACGAAATTATTTTAGATAAAAAACTGAACCGTGGTAATTTTTATCGTAAAATGACACGCTATGGAATTTTAGAAAAACTGAATGAAACCCGTAAAGGAGGAGCTCACAAAGCGCCAGATCTTTATAAATTCGATCTGGAAAAATACAATTCTGCCCTAGAAAACGGACTACAAGAAAGCTGGTAAATAGCTTATAGTATGAAATAAAAAAGGAGCTCTTATGGAGCTCCTTTTTTATTTATAATTTATCGAGTTAAATACATCTTACGTCTTGCGTAAAGCTCGTAGAAATCATCATCTTTTAAATCTTTAATAAACAAGATACTCTCTCCAGTACTCTTCATCTCCGGCCCTAATTGTTTATTCACTTTAGGGAATTTATTAAAAGAGAAAACCGGTTGTTTAATAGCGTAACCTTCCAGTTTAGGATTGAAATTAAAATCCTTCAACTTCTTATCTCCCAACATTACCTTAGTAGCATAATTTACGTAAGGCTCTCCATAAGCTTTCGCAATAAAGGGAACTGTTCTCGACGCCCTTGGATTCGCTTCAATAATGTAAACCTTGTCTTCTTTAATCGCAAACTGAATATTGATTAAACCTACCGTATCTAAAGCTAAAGCAATTTTACGGGTATGGTCTTTTATTTGCTGAAGCACTAAATCTCCCAAATTAAACGGAGGTAGCAATGCATTTGAATCTCCCGAGTGAATTCCGCAAGGTTCAATATGCTCCATAATACCAATAATGTACACATTTTCCCCATCACAAATCGCATCGGCTTCTGCTTCAATAGCACCATCTAAATAATGATCTAAAAGAAGCTTATTATTAGGTATTTTTCTTAATAAATCTACTACGTGTGCTTCTAGTTCTTTTTTATTGATGACAATCTTCATTCCTTGACCTCCTAATACGTACGAAGGTCTTACCAAAATTGGGAAGTTCAACTCATCAGCTAAAGCTAAGGCTTCATCTGCCGTTTCTGCCGTACCAAACTCAGGGTAAGGAATATCGTTATCTTGTAATAACTTTGAGAAACTTCCACGATCTTCAGCTAAATCTAAAGCTTTATAGCTGGTTCCCATAATTTTTATTCCGTAACGGTCTAACTTTTCAGCTAATTTAAGTGCGGTTTGCCCCCCTAGCTGAACAATTACTCCTTCCGGTTTTTCATGCTTGATGATATCGTAAATATGTTCCCAAAATACAGGCTCAAAATAAAGTTTATCAGCCACATCAAAATCGGTAGAAACTGTTTCCGGGTTACAGTTGATCATGATGGTCTCGTAACCTGCTTCAGAAGCAGCTAAAACTCCGTGAACACAGCAATAATCAAACTCAATTCCTTGACCAATTCGGTTAGGACCTGAACCTAAAACTACGATTTTCTTGCGATCTGAAACTACACTTTCATTTTCTACATACTTAGTTCCATCGGCATTTTCAACTTCACTTTCAAAAGTAGAATAATAATAAGGTGTTTGTGCTTCGAACTCTGCAGCACAAGTATCTACTAATTTGTAAACACGGTTAATATTTAGCTCTTCACGCTTTTTATGCACTTCACTTTCTAAACAATCTAACATATAAGCGATTTGACGATCACCATAGCCCTTTTGTTTAGCTTCTAATAAAATCTCTTTATTAATCGTATCGATGGTATATTTAGAAGAAATCTCTTTTTCTAAATGATAAAGTTCTTCATACTGCTTTAAGAACCACATATCAATTTTAGTAATTTCATGAATTCTACTCAACGGAATCCCCAATTGAATAGCATCATAAATTACAAACACACGATCCCAACTCGGGTTGGTTAATTTATCGATAATTACATCGTAATCATTATATCCTTTCCCATCTGCTCCTAATCCGTTTCTTTTAATCTCTAATGACTGAGCCGCTTTATGCAGTGCTTCTTGGAAAGAACGGCCAATTCCCATTACTTCCCCAACCGCTTTCATCTGCAGACCTAAAGTTCTGTCTGAACCTTCAAATTTATCGAAATTCCAACGCGGAATTTTTACAATTACATAATCTAAAGTAGGCTCAAATAAAGCTGAAGTTGTCTTGGTAATTTGATTGTCAAGTTCATCTAAGGTATATCCTAAAGCTAATTTTGAAGCAATTTTTGCAATGGGATATCCGGTAGCTTTTGATGCTAAGGCTGAAGAACGAGATACACGCGGATTAATTTCAATAGCAATAATATCTTCTTTATCGTCCGGACTTACGGCAAACTGTACGTTACAACCACCAGAAAAATCACCAATACTACGCATCATTTTAATGGCCATATCACGCATTTTCTGGAACGTGGTATCGCTTAAAGTCATTGCTGGAGCTACCGTAATTGAATCTCCGGTATGAATCCCCATCGGATCCATATTTTCAATGGTACAAATAATAACAACATTATCGTTTTTGTCTCGAAGAAGTTCTAGCTCATATTCTTTCCATCCCATCATTGCCTTATCAATCATTACTTCATGAATTGGCGAAACTTCAAGACCTCTACTTAACATTTCATCAAAGTCTTCTTCTTTATATACAATTCCAGCTCCTGCTCCTCCCAAAGTATAGGAAGCTCTAATCACTAAAGGAAAACCAAAATCTTGAGCGATTTCTTTTCCTCTTAGAAAAGATGTTGCTGTAGCTTGTGGTGCCATAGGAACCCCTATTTTCCCCATTAGCTCTCTAAACTGCTCTCTATCTTCTGTAATGTTAATGGCATTGATATCTACCCCAATTAACTTCACATTAAAATCTTCCCAAATACCCTTTTCATCTGCCTCTATACAAAGATTTAATGCGGTTTGTCCCCCCATTGTTGGTAAAACAGCATCAATTTGTGGATGCTCTTTTAAAATTTCGACAATCGATTTGGTCGTAAGCGGTTTTAAGTAGACATGATCTGCCATCGAGGGATCTGTCATAATCGTTGCCGGGTTAGAATTGATAAGAATAGTTTCTATACCATCTTCTCGCAACGATCTTAAAGCTTGTGTACCAGAATAATCAAACTCACAGGCCTGACCAATAATAATGGGACCGGAACCTATAATTAAAATACTTTTAAGGTCTTTGTTTTTAGGCATACTAGAAATAGGTTTATTTGTTTGGGCTTTAAAAATAAGTAGTTTTAGGATATAAAAAAAGGCGTTACGAATAAGTAACACCTTAAATATTTAAAATCACTAATTTAGCATATTAGTGTTTGTGTCTGTTTTCTGAAGATACAGAAAGTTTCTTTCTTCCTTTTGCTCTTCTTCTTGCAAGGACTTTTCTACCATTGACACTGCTCATGCGTTCTCTAAATCCGTGCTTGTTTTTTCTTTTTCTTTTTGATGGCTGAAACGTTCTTTTCATGATAAAATATCTTTAATCTTCTTAGTATCTTCGTCTTTTAAAACTGCGTGCAAATATACAATATCTTTTCACTCACACAAAAAGAAATTTAAATTATTTCTAGATTGTTTTTTATACCTTTGCCGCGGAAAAAATAAAAACCCATGTTCAATAAAAATATAAAGTTAGTTTTAGCTGTTCTATCTGTTGCCTATGCTGTTTACCAATTTACGGAGAACAATATTGGTAATGGAATTTTACTCATCCTTTTAGCGGGAATTTTTGTTTTTCTATACTTTAAAAATGAAATTATCCTGTTGGCTTTTCTTAGACTAAGAAAACAAGATTTTCCGGGAGCTAAGAGATGGCTGGATAAAATTAAAAACCCTGAGGCGGCTTTAACCACCAAACAACAAGGTTATTATAACTACTTGCATGGCTTAATGGTTTCTCAGACTAATATTAGTCAAGCGGAAAAATACTTTAAGAAAGCCATCAAATTAGGACTTTCAATGAGTCAGGATTTGGCAATGGCAAAATTAAATTTAGCAGGAATTGCCATGACCAAAAGAAGAAAACGGGAAGCTCAAATGCTTTTAAAAGAAGCTCAAAAATTAGATAAACACAATATGCTGAACGATCAAATTAGAATGATGAAGCAGCAAATGAAGAAAATCTAATTTTACTCAACTACTTAACAGTTTTATCACACCAAACAACATATCATTAACAAATCTTTTAGATTTATTGATGATTTTTGTATATTTAATATCGGCAAAGATATTTTGGTGTATGACAAAACAAATACCCATCATCTTATTTATACTTATATTTTCTTTATCACAAGCACAGAATAGTGTTGATAAAGACAAAACTTTTTTTTCTGAAGCAATAAGTTTAAATATTAACGATTATAACAAAAAAACAAATAAAGCCTACCGTTATAAGAAAACAGAGAGGGCTCAATTCTTATTCGATTCTCTTGTCAAACATTGCTTGGTGGGAACCTATATAGATAACTTCAGTATTAATTGCATTGGTAAGAATAAAAACTGTTTCAACGATTACCAAAAACCCATTTTCTTATTAACCTATGCTTCTTGGTGCGTGCCCGGAAAAGGGGAAATTCCAGCATTTAATGAAATAGCTAAAAAATATAGGAATGAAATTGACTTTATCGTTTTATTCTGGGATAAAAAGCATCAAGTGAAAAAAGTTGCGCGTGAATACAACAATGCTATTGACATTGTTTATGTGGATGAATTAGATAACCGCGATTCTTTTATTATTAGAACGATGAAACATTCATTAGGATTCCCTACTACTTTTTACATTGGTTCTGATAAACAAATTTTGAATATCAATAGAACGGTAATTCTCCCCTACGATACACCTTACGAAAAATCTTACACGTATAATTACCAAAATGTTGCTGAAGGCGTTTCTCAGATTTTAGACCACGAAGAAAAATTGCTAGGTCAAACTGTGTTCACCATTAAATAGAAATTAAAGCAATGGTGCCCAAAGCCTACTGAAAGACTCTTTTACTTTTTCTACAAATGGTCTTTCTTCCCATTCTTTTATATCTACCTTTTCGCAATGCTCTGTATCTTCTTCAAATATTTCTTTCATTTTAGTACTAATTACTTCATTATAAATTAAAGCAGTGATTTCGAAATTAATTTCAAAACTTCTATAATCCATATTAGAAGTGCCTATCGTTGAAAGCAAACCATCTACCACCATTGTTTTGGCATGCACCATTCCTTTACAATAATGGTAGACTTTTATACCTGATTCTAATAATTCTAAAATGTAAGAGTTAGTTGCATATTTTGCTGCCCAAGAATCTCCTTCTTTCGGGATTAGAATTTCAATATCAACTCCTCTTCTGCTTGCTGTTTTTAAAGCAGTAAGCATTTGGTCGTTCGGAATAAAGTAAGGGGTTGTAATCCTGATATAATCTTCGGCTCCGTTAATGGCTGTGAAAATTGCTTCCATGATGTGCGGATAATCAGAATCTGGTCCGCTGGCTGCAATTTGTACCGGAATCTCACCACATTTTTCTACTTCAGGGAAAAATTCATCATTGATTTCTATTTCTTTTCCAGAGACAAAATTCCAATTCAATAAAAAATGGGTCTGAATCGATTTTACCACATTTCCTTTCAATCTGGTATGTGTATCACGCCAATAACCGGTCTTGTTAGGATTCACGTATTCATCTGAAACATTTACTCCACCCACATAACCTATAACCCCATCGATTATCACGATTTTACGGTGATTTCTGTAATTGAGTTTTCTGGTAAGATTAGGGAACCAAACCGGCATAAAAGGAAAAATTTCGATCCCAGCATTTTTCATTTTTTTAATGCTTTTATTGCTTATGCCGCTAGCTACATAATCATAGTTTACCCGAACAGCAATCCCTTCTTTAGATTTTTTAATAAGAGCTTCTATAAATTTCGAGCCAATTTTATCATCATTGAACATATAATATTCTACATGAATATGATTTTTTGCTTGCTCTAAATCTTTAAATAGTGATTCAAATTTCTTTTCACCATTAATTAAAATTTCAACATCATTCCCAAAAACCAGAGGTTTACGTTGATTATTTTGAAGCAGTTTTACAACATTCACTTTATTCTTTAAAAAATCTGCTTCATAGTTATCTAACCGGTAATCATTCAATATTAATTTTTTCTCCCATCTTTTTACAGTCTCATTATCAAAGACCTTTTTACGCTTAAACATTTTATCTTTTCGGTATTCCTGACCAAAAAAATAGTAAACCAAAAGGCCTAAAAAAGGCAAAACGACCAATGCCAAAATATAAGACACGGTCGTTATGGGATTTCTGTTATTAAGAATTATAAATATTGCTGTACCTATTGCAATAATATAATTAATGATAATTAAGGTAAAAAATATATTATTCTGTACAAATTCAATCATTAGGTTGGTACGTGTAAGTTCCTTTTTCAGGAATTTTAATTTCGTACAACTTACGAGATTTATTGTTAAGATGAGCTTCTCTTAACCAAGGATTATGAATTTTTAAGATTTTATAATTAATGCCAAAATCTTTTGCAAATCTCGCGAAGTCAGTAACAGCAGTATCTACCGAAATATTTCTAGTTTGAATAGGTTTATATAAATGCTTTTCTTCAAAATTAAAACCGTATTTAGCAGGATGGTTTAATACTTCTTTAATGGCTAATATCCTAAAGACATAACGCTCGGTTTCGCTTCCTAAAAGCAAATCGTAATAATCGGTTACACCTTGGCGTTCCTGCTGTTTTTCTATACCATATTTCCCAGCATTATAAGAAGCTGCCGCCAGCGTCCATGTTCCAAAACGTTCTTTTGCTTCTTTTAAATATTCACAGGCAACTTGGGTAGATTTCTCTATATTATAACGCTCATCTACATTACTATTTACTTCCAAACCATGCTCTTCACCCGTGGCTTCCATAATTTGCCAGAAACCCGTCGCTCCGGCGGGAGAGACAATCTGTGTTAAGCCACTTTCCGCCACTGCTAAATACTTAAAATCTTCTGGAATTCCGTTTTTCTTAAGAATAGGTTCTATAATAGGAAAGTATTTATGAGCGCGCTTAATTAATAACAACCCGTTAGATTGCCAATAGGTATTTACCAGTAATTCACGGTCCATTCTTTCGTAGATATCGGGATTTTCTACCGGAACATGTTCTCCTGCAAAATTTAAGTTCTCAGGTAGCGATAAAGCATAAACATTGTAATCTTTTACAGCTTTTTCTTTATCGGGATCGGCTTTGGCAGCTACAGCATTTGTTCCTTTAGTTTGGGTTATTGAACTTACTGCCTGTATACCTAATCCGGCAATTGCGATAGCTCCAACTACCACTAATGTATTTTTAACGTTCTTCATCTTCAATCTTTTTTAATAGTATTTTTTTCTTCTGCTAATTTGCCTTCTTCAATTAAAGAAGGTAAATGTTTATTAAACCAACGAAAGCGATTAATAATCATAATATGTGTACCTCCTTCAAGAATTATGCAATTTTCAATATTTTTAATAGGAAAAACAACATCTTTATCTCCGTGAATATGTATAGTACCTTTTAAAGGTTCTTCCTGATCCCAGCAAACCATTTGCTCAATGGCCCAATCTAAATACTCTTTATCACTTACCGAAAGGTATTGCTTGTATAAATGTGCCCGTTTTTTGGTGAACTCACCAACAGGTAAATTTTCTAAATCTCCTATCCTACCGGCCAAACTAGTAGGTAAAATTTTATAAAGTCCAGTTTTCCTAGCCATTTTCATCCTTGCCGGCAACTCGTGTTTAGATTTTACGGTTGAAACTAAAATTAACCTTTTTACTGGAATTAATTTTGCCATTTCCTGGACAATCACTCCACCAAAAGAAACTCCTATTAAAACGGGATGAGGATGTATTACATCTTCCAGCATTCTCGTTATATAAGAATGCATACATTCATTTTTATAAGGAATCTTCCACTTGAGCCAATGAATGGTATATTGATCATCCGGTAACTGTATGTATTCAAAAATGGAGGGATTTGCCGCCATTCCCGGCATAAAGTAAACGTGAGTCATAGAAGTGCTTCTCATGATTTAACAGCTATCTAACAGTAAAACTGACTAAAAAAATCTAAATTTACTAATGTTTACAGATTGTACATTAATTATTTCTATTAAATAACTATTTAAAAATGAAACAAGTTTTTCATCCTGCAAGTTCACGCGGTTCTGCCAATTTTGGTTGGTTAAAAGCTAATTATTCTTTCAGCTTTGCTAATTACTTCAATCCTAACCGTTTACAATTTGGAGCTTTACGGGTGCTTAATGATGATATTATTGCCGGTGGAATGGGTTTTGGAACGCATCCGCATCAAAATATGGAAATTATCACTATCCCATTAGAAGGAGCGCTTCAGCATAAAGATTCTATGGGAAATGAAGGTGTTATCCACGAAGGCGAAGTACAAGTGATGAGTGCCGGAACGGGGGTAGAACATAGTGAGTTTAATGCTAGTAAAACAGAACGTGCCAACACCCTACAAATTTGGGTTTTTACAGAAAAAGAAAATGTGGAACCGCGTTACGATCAAAAAAAATTTACTCCTGAAGATAGGAAAAATAAGTTTTTAACTGTTGTATCTCCTAAAGACGATAACAATGGAAATGCCCTTTGGGTTCACCAACAAACTTATTTTAATTTAGGAAATTTTGAAAGTGGTGAAAAAATAACTTACAACTTACACAAAGAAGGTCACGGAGCTTATATTTTCTTAATTTCTGGAGAGTTAAAAATTGGAGAACAAATGTTAGGAGAAAAAGATGCTATGGGAGTTTGGGAAACAAACGGTATAGATATTGAAGTTACACAAGAAGCAAAGGTTCTTTTAATTGAAGTGCCTATGAACTAAAACGTTAGCCATGGAAGATTTTGAAGTTAAAAACAATGACTTTTTAAGACAGTTTGAAGCAACCATTAAAGATGAGTTTGTAAAATTGGAGTATTCTGAACAAGAAAAGAAAATTTTCCTTTCTAAATTTATAATACCTGAAAGCTTAAAAGAGCTAGATTACGATAATTCTTTTCTCACAAAAGTATTTGATTACATTAAAGAAAAAGGAAGAATAAAAATAGTACCTACCAGTAAAGAAGTGAAAAAATTCTTTCGTGCTAACAAAACAAAATATGCAGATTTATTACCGGTAGGAATGAGTATTTAAAATGAAGGATTTCTTTATAGATATTTTTGAATACCATCATTTTTTTAATGAAAAATTAATTATTGAATTTAAAACTCACAAGTCAGAAATCCCACCATCAACTTACGCGCTATTTTGTCATTGCCTTAATGCTCATCAAATTTGGAATGCGCGTGTGCTAAAAGAAGTTGAATTAGGCCTCCATCAACTCCACCACTTAGAAGATTTACCAAAATTAAATCTTCAAAACCACTCCAAAACAATTCAAATTATAAACGAATTTGATTTTGCTCAACTAATAACTTATCAAAACTCAAAAGGAAAAAATTTCAGCAACTCGGTAAGAGAGATTCTATTTCATATCGCCAATCACCACACACATCATAGAGGTCAGATCATTTCAGAATTCAGGAAAAACAATATTGAACCTTTAGTCACTGATTATATTTTTTACAAAAGGAACAATTAAACAGCCTCATTCTGCTTGACACAGAATTTTATCATGCTATTAAAATGACATGTTCAATAAAATACACTTCGGCTCTGCCCAGTGCAATAAACCCATTTAATAACTAGACCGCTATGTCCGATTTCGATTCAACTAAATCAAAACGAACCAAGCCATCTTCATCAATTTCGGTTAATATTACTTGGTGTAAAGTATTTACATATTCCGGATTCCAAGGCATTTTTACTTTTACATAATTCTCTGTAAACCCGTGAATATATCCTTCTTTGTTTTCGCCTTCAAAAAGAACGCTAAATGTATTCCCTAACTGACTTTCATAAAATGCTCTTCGTTTTTTTGCTGAAAGACCACGCAACATTTTACTACGTTTTTTTCTTACTTTTTGTGGTACTACCTCTTCCATTTCAGCAGCCAAGGTATTATCTCGTTCAGAATAAGTAAACACGTGTAAATACGAAATATCAAGATCATTTAAAAAGTTATACGTTTCCAAGAAAAGTTCATCGGTTTCTCCGGGAAAACCAACAATCACATCTACGCCTATACAGGCATTAGGCATTGTTGTTTTAATTTGCTCCACACGATCTACATACAATTCTCGGCGGTAACGACGACGCATTAATCCCAATAATTTGTTGCTCCCGCTCTGCAACGGGATATGGAAATGTGGCACAAACGTATTACTTTGCGCTACAAAATCGATAGTTTCATTCTTCAATAAATTTGGTTCGATAGAAGAAATACGTAAACGTTCAATCCCCTCTACTTCATCTAAAGCTTTTACTAAATCTAAAAATGTATGTTCGTGTTTTTTATTACCAAATTCACCTTTTCCGTAATCCCCAATATTTACTCCCGTAAGTACAATTTCTTTAATGTCTTGGTCTGAAATTTCTTTGGCGTTTTTCAGCACATTTCCCAAGGTATCACTCCTAGAAATCCCACGTGCCAAGGGAATGGTGCAATAGGTACATTTATAATCGCAACCATCTTGTACTTTTAAAAATGCGCGCGTACGATCACCGATGGAATAAGAACCTACATAAAAATCGGCTTCATCAATTTCACACGAATGGATTTGTGCTGTACGAGCTTCTGCCGGCTGACTCAACAAATCATTTAAATAACTGGTAATATTAAATTTTTCAGTGGCGCCCAACACTAAATCCACTCCTTCTACATCGGCCAACTCCTCCGGCTTTAATTGTGCATAACAACCAATGGCAATCACAAAGGCATTTTCATTTTTTTTCTGAGCTTGTTTTACGATAGCTTTAAAACGCTTATCGGCATTTTCGGTTACGCTACACGTATTAATTACATAGATCTCTGCTTTTTCAGAAAACTCCACACGATTAAAACCTTCATTTTCAAATGAACGTGCAATCGTCGAAGTTTCAGAAAAATTAAGCTTACAACCTAGCGTGTAAAATGCTACATTTTTATTTGTATCTATCATAACAGCTCCTTTCCTAATCTTTTAGTATAATTGTGATGGATAACTTAGGCGATAAGCCTTACTACTCCTTACAAAAACGCGTGCAAATATACTATCTAAAATTGGTTTAAGAAAATTGAAAAAATACACTAACCATATAATTATCAAGCTATTATTTCTCACTATCTTATTTTTTGGTTTACACTCTTGCCAAAATACAAGTAAAAACGATCGAGACCATTTAGTTTTTCGTTATAATGAACACGCAAATATTACCTCATTAGATCCTGCTTTTGCTAAAGACCAACGTAATATTTGGCCTTGTAATCAGCTTTATAATAGTTTGGTTCAATTAGATGATAGTTTAACTATTCAACCTGATTTAGCGGAGCGTTGGACGATTTCTAAAGATGCGAAAACCTATACTTTTTCACTTCGGAAGCAAGTCTATTTTCATAAAAACAAAATTTTCGGGAAAGATTCTACAAGAACGGTAAATGCTCATGATGTAGTTTATAGTTTAAAACGCCTAACAAATCCTAAACTAGCTTCTCCCGGAAGTTGGGTCATGCAAAATGTAGAAACAATTTCTGCTGAAAATGATTCAACAGTTAAAATTCAGCTTAAAAATCCATTTCCTGCATTTTTAGGGTTGTTATCCATGAAGTTTTGTTCAGTTATTCCTAAAGAAATGGAAGAACTTGATTTTAGGGAAAATCCAATTGGTACCGGTCCGTTTAAATTTAAACGCTGGGAAGCCAATGAAAAACTGGTATTTAGAAAAAACAATCTTTATTTTGAAAAAGATAAAAATGGAAAGCAACTCCCCTACCTAGAAGCCGTTGCCATTACTTTTTTACCAGATAAGCAAAGTGAATTTTTACAATTTGCTCAAGGAAATCTAGATTTTTTAAGCGGGTTAGATCCTTCTTACAAAGATGAGTTGCTATCTTCTGTGGGGAAATTGAAAAAGAAATACGGCAATCGCATTGAAATGCTTTCTGCTCCATATTTAAATACCGAATATTTAGGAATTTATCTCGACAGTAAAACACCGGAGATTAATGCTCGGCAATTACGCCAAGCTATCAATTATGGTTTTAATCGGGAAACGATGATTACCTATTTGCGAAACGGGATTGGGACTCCGGCAGAAAACGGATTTATCCCAAAAGGCTTACCGGGTTTTTCAAAGAAGAAATATTACGAATACAATCCACAAAAGGCAAAAGAATTGATTGCGGCTTACCAAGCAGCAACCGGCGATACGTCTCCCGAATTCACCATTAGTACCAATTCTTCTTATTTAGATTTGGTAGAATATATTCAGCGGGAATTACAGAAAATTGGCATACAAGTAAATATCGATGTGATGCCTCCTTCTACACTTCGCCAACAACGTTCTGCCGGAAAGCTTGATATCTTTAGAGCCAGTTGGATTGCTGATTATCCTGATGCTGAAAATTATTTATCACTTTTTTATTCTGAAAATTTTTCACCCAACGGACCTAATTATACGCATTTTAAATCAGCTACATTTGATAGTTTATATAAAAAAGCCATCCATACTTCTGAAGCAAAAGATAGAATACCTTTATACCAGCAAATGGATTCTATTGTCATGAATGAAGCTGCGGTGGTACCATTGTATTACGACCAAGTAGTTCGGTTTACGCAAAAAAACGTAAAAGGCCTAGGGATTAATCCTATCAATTTATTGGATTTAAAAAAAATTAAGAAAATAAAATAAATTTACTGAACAAAAATCTAAAAAAGTTAATATTTTTGACTTGCAAACATTAAAAATAGGTCATGAAATTTAAAAATATTTTATCATTACTACTTATTGTATCAACTGTTACAATTTCTTGTAAAGACAACCAACAAAAACAAGAAGAAACAAATAATCCTTCACAAAAAAGCATAGAAAAAGAGAACACTAAGGATTCTACTATAGTTGAAAAGAACAATGCTTCTAAAAAAACTGAAACTTTTGAATACGTTTGTTTTACCAACAACGATGATAAAAGCAAGAGAATCTGGGTTGAATTTTCAAAAAACGGAAAAGCCAATCAAATAAAATATGAGGGACAAAATGAGCCCATTCTACTTGAACATACTAAAGAAGATTATGTTGAAGGAGGAGTTCACCCAACTATAAAAAACTATTATAATGAAATTTATGATGGGAAAATAAATGGGCAATATATTCTTACCCATTCTGGAGTTTGGGATTATGTAAAATATATTCGAGGAAAAGATGGTAAAGAATTTAATTATACTATTGACCATGATGCAGATCCATATAGTAGCAAACCCTGTTTCTAATTAATAAGAACAAAATAAAAAATTTGCTTCTATTAACTAGTATGTAATGGATATCAAATGAAAGTTCTTTTAATAGAAAGAATAGGAAATTAAAAGATTGTAAAGCAAAGCCTGTCTTTTTTGGCAGGCTTTGCCACTAGAAACATCGAAGTAAACTATCTATTTATTCCCATTTTGTTGATCCAACGTACATAAGCTTGTCGGTTATTATTATGCTGACGTAAAGTTTTAGCAAACTTGTGGTAACCCGGTTTTTCAGGATTAGCTACAAAGTAATAATAATCGTGATCTTCGTAATTTAATACTGCATCAATGGCAGAGATATCGGGCATCGTAATAGGGCCTGGTGGCAAACCAGCATATTTATAAGTATTGTATGGGGAATCTGTTTCTAAATCTTTATACAGCACTCGTTTAATGATGGTATCGAAATCGTCATTTTTCTTTTTCACCGCATAAATTACTGTGGGATCGGCATCTAGTTTAATACCACGTTTGTGGCGATTCATATAAACCCCGGCAACACGTTTGCGTTCATCTACTTTAGCTGTTTCTTTTTGTACAATAGCTGCAAGTGTATAAACTTCATTAGGGGTTAATCCAATTTTTTCGGCTTTCTGCTTTCTTGCATCTGTCCAAAATTTCTGGTATTCTTTTAGCATACGATCCCTAAATTCTTTAGCAGAAGTATTCCAATAAAATTCATATTGATTAGGAATATACATAGCTAAAGCTGTTTCAGGTTTAAAATCGTTTTCAGCTAAAAAGGTAGAATCTGCCATTGTCTTGATTAGTGAAACACTATCGGCTTCAATTTGTGCAGCAATCCTTCCGGCAAGATCTTCCAAGCGTTCTTGATTATTAAATTGAACGGCCAACGGCTGATTACTGCTTCGCAACGTATTCACCATATCATTATTGCTCATTCCTTTTTTTAGAATAAACCGACCGGCTTTAATATTTTGTGGATAAGATTTTTTCTGTGCTACCTGATCAAAGCTCTCCAAATCTTTTACCACCAGTTTCATCTGATTGATTACTTCTTGATAGCTAGCATCTGTTCTAATAAAAACCTCTTTGGTTTCTGAAGAAAATTTCGTGTTGGGAGCCAATACAGCTTGATAGACAAAATAGCTAAAAATGCCTAAACCTAGCATTCCTAAAAGAACAATGGCTAAAAGTATTTTTTTAATATACATTATTGATTAATTGATATAAAATTTCGTTTTTATAATTTCCGTTCACGAGGTTCCAATCTTTTTTTATACCGATTTGCTGAAAATTCATATTTCGGAATAACTTTTGACTTTTTAAATTCTCTTCAGCAACATTCGCATATAGTTGGTGCAGTTTTAAGCGTTCAAAAGAATAATCACATAATAATTTTAGAGCTTCGGCACCAAAACCTTTTCCTCGGTTTTCTTTCTCTACAATTAATATTCCAATCGCAGCGCGACGGTGCTGTGGGTCGAAATCAAAAATATCGATCAGACCTAATCTTTCTTCTTCTTTTGTCTCAATTACCAATCGTAATTGCTTGACTTCGTAAATATCGCGATGAGCGTTATCTAAATATTGCTTGATTAAAAATCGTGAATACGGTGTTTGTGTTGAACTTAATTCCCAAAGATCTTCGTTATTTTCTATTTCATAAATAAACTCTAAATCCTCGGGTTCTAAAGGCCGTAAGTTGATATTTTTCCCGCTTAATGTTAGCATATTATAGTACCTTCAAAAACTTGTTCTGCCGGACCGCTTAGCCAAACATCACTAAATTGATTTCCATTTTGTTTAAAATTGACCTCTAAATTTCCTCCAGGTGTTTGAATTTTCACTGGCAAAGCATTATATTTTTTTGCATAGGTCGAAGCAATAGCTACCGCAGTAACTCCGGTGCCGCAAGAAAGTGTTTCATCTTCCACTCCGCGTTCGTATGTTCTTACTTGAAGAACCCCATTTTGCGGTTCTACAAAGTTGACGTTTGTTCCTTGTTGTTTATAAACTTCATTATAACGAATAGCAGCACCTTCTTTTTTCACATCCAATTGATGAAGATCTGAAGTAAAAACAATATGATGTGGCGAACCTGTATCTAAAAAATATTCGGTTCCTATCTCATCAATTCCATCTACATTTTGCATTTGTAAATGAATTTTATCAGCTTCAATTTTTGCATGATGTTTCCCATCAATTGCTGTAAAAATGGCATTTTTTTCAACAATATTTAAAAACTCAGCAAAACGAACCAAACATCTCCCTCCATTTCCGCACATGGTGCTTTGATTGCCATCACTATTAAAATAAACCATTTTAAAATCATCTTCGGCATCTTCAGAATTTTCCAGAAGAATTAATCCGTCAGCACCTATGCCAAATTTTCGATCACACAAGCGATGAATTACTTTGGTATCATTTTTGAAAAAACTTTTTCGATTATCAATCATGATAAAATCATTACCGGTTCCTTGATATTTATAAAATTTTACGGTCATTTTTTCGTTTTAAAAGTGGACAAATATACATATTCACTTATAATATGTGCCGTTAAAAATCAGTTAAGCCAATAATATGAAGGAGCAAAAGTTTATAATTTTAGAATTAAAACCAACAACCCTATGAAAAAGTTATCAAGTTTATTACTAGTTTCCATATTGGGTGGAGCCATAACACTTGGAAGCTACAAATTATTTATAGAGGAAAACAACCACTCCCCTATTTTAGCTACTGAGCAAACCAACCAAAAACAAGCAGCCACCTTTATTGCTAATAAATATGCAACAGGTACCGCAAATTCTTCTATCAATACCGATTTTACGGAAGCTGCAGACAAAACCGTTCACGCCGTTGTTCACGTTAAAAATGTGGCTGTAGTTAACAACGCCAGAAGCATGTTTGAACAGTATTATTTTGGAAATCAGTCCAGTGGTCCAAAAAAAGCATTACAAGGAACAGGTTCTGGAGTAATTATTACTCCTGACGGATACATTGTCACCAATAATCATGTGATTGATGGAGCTAGTGAATTGGAAGTAACCTTAAATAATAACCTTAGCTATAAAGCAGAAGTTATAGGAACCGATCCACAATCTGACATTGCTTTAATAAAAGTAGATGCTCAAAATTTAGATTACATTCCATTTGCCGATAGTGACAATGTGAAAATTGGTGATTGGGCACTTGCTGTGGGGAATCCATTTAATTTAACTTCTACCGTTACTGCCGGAATTATAAGCGCTAAAGGAAGGGATTTAAATGAAGGAGACTCTAGAATGCAATCATTTATACAAACTGATGCTGCCATTAATCCGGGAAATAGTGGTGGTGCATTAGTAAACACCAATGGAGAATTAATAGGAATTAATACAGCAATCACTTCACAAACCGGAAGCTATATTGGTTATGGTTTTGCTGTCCCAAGTAATAATGCCAAAAAAATAGTAGAAGATATTTTGGAATATGGCGATGTGCAACAGGCTATTTTAGGAATTACCGGTGGAACCTTAAATCCTGAAACCGTCCAAAAAAATGATCTTTCTATTTCACAAGGGGTTTATATTAATTCGGTAAGTGAAGGTGCCGAAAAAGCAGGCTTACGAAAAGGTGATATGATTACGGAAGTAGATGGGGTAAACATTCGAAAATTTTCTGATTTAAATTCTTACATAAGCACAAAAAGACCTGGCAATAAAGTAACCATCAACTATTTTAGAAATGGTGAAGAACGTCAAGCTGAAGTAAAACTTACTAAATACGAAACCTATAATCTAAATATTGTAGGAGTTGAGATCACCAATGCAACTAAAGATTACCTAAATGTCTTTAAAGCAAATTATGGAGTAAGAATTGTAAGGCCTTTATCACCACGTTTGAACATTGATAAAAATGAATGGATAATTACCGCCATTGATAATCAAAAAGTGACAAGTGTAAATGATGTTAAAAAAATAATGAATAGTAAGTCAAAAGACGAAAACACCAAGATTACCTTTAAACATATTAGCGGAAACGAAGAAAACTATGTTTTTAGACCGTAAAACATTGAATTTTTCGTAAAAAATCCCTTTCAAAATTGAAAGGGATTTTTTTATTTTTTTGTTACGAAAACGTTTGAAATATGTATTTTTGCGCCGACTTTAAATTTTATACACAAACACAACACACACAAAATGAGTCAAAACGAAGCTTACGAAAAAGAACTTGCCTTTCAGGCAGATCGTAGAAAGGCAACTGTAGAATTTATTAAAATTGTAAGTGATTTATGGTATGATAAATCTATAGAATTAGTGCTTTTCAGAAATCAGCTTATCGATAAAAATGTAAGTCAGATTTTAAACCTTCACGACTATGCAGGAAAATTTGTCGGAAAACCTATTTCAATTTTTGATTCCGTAGAAATAGCAAAAGCTATTAAAACGCTAGATCTTCCTCCTGCAAAACTAGATATTGGTAAATTAACTTACGAGTATCAATTAGAAGACGATAAACATAACGCTACCGCTTTTATTGCCAATAAGCTTTCTAAAGCAAAAAGCAATAAGAGTATAGCACCCAAAGATGTTGTACTTTATGGTTTTGGGAGAATTGGTCGTTTACTCGCTAGAGAATTAATGAGCAAAACCGGAAAAGGAAGTCAGTTAAGGTTAAGAGCTATCGTTACTCGTGGAGCCATCGATGCTACCGTGTTAGAAAAAAGAGCTTCCTTATTACAGAGTGATTCGGTACATAGCGATTTTAATGGCACTGTAAGTATCGACGAAAAGAAGAAAGCGTTGATAATTAACGGAACCACAGTTTACGTAATTTCTGCCAATCAACCAGAAGATATAGATTACACAAAATACGGCATTAGTGATGCCTTGATTATTGACAACACCGGAGCGTTTAGAGATGAAGAAGCCTTAAGCCGTCATTTAAAATCTAAAGGAGCTAGTAAAGTATTATTAACCGCTCCCGGAAAAGGCGTTCCCAATATTGTTCACGGGGTAAATCATACAGAATACAACCCAGATAAAGTTTCCATCTTTTCTGCCGCTTCTTGTACAACCAACGCTATTACTCCAATTTTAAAAGCAGTAGAAGATTCTTTAGGTGTACAACATGGTCATTTAGAAACCATTCATGCTTATACCAACGATCAGAACTTGGTAGATAATATGCATAACAAATACCGAAGAGGTCGTGCAGCCGCATTAAATATGGTAATCACTGAAACCGGAGCAGGAAAAGCAGTTGCTAAAGCTTTACCAGTATTAGAAGGGAAGCTTACCTCTAATGCGATTAGAGTACCAGTCCCTAACGGTTCCTTGGCCATTCTAAATTTAAACCTGAAAAAAGCAATCACTAAAGATGGAATAAATACCATCATTAAAAAATATGCTTTAGAAGGTAACTTGGTAGAACAAATAAAATATTCTTTAGATAATGAATTAGTATCTTCTGATATTGTGGGCTCTTCTGCCCCATCCATTTACGATAGCAATGCCACTATTGTAACAGAAGATGGTAAAAATGCTATACTCTATATCTGGTACGATAATGAGTATGGATATAGTCATCAGGTAATTCGTCTGGCTAAATATATTGCCAAAGTAAGACGCTTTACTTATTATTAAGCCAACATAGTAAGTAAACGTCTATGTAAAAACCTATCGCTTGCCCGATAGGTTTTTTACTTTTAAAAGTAAAAACTTTAAGACATTGTATATCTTTGTAGTTTATTTTTTGGCAAGAAAAAGTATAATAAACCTATATATTTTTTGTTATTTACATTGAAATTTAAAAAGCAATGATGATCAACCTAAAACACTACATCACCACTTTTAGCTTATTGAGTATCTTTTTAAGTGGTTTTGCTCAAGAAGAAAACACTTCTAAAAAAGATAATTCTATCAATACTCAATTTGAAGAAGTTATTGAAGAATCCAATAATTATCAAGACTATAAAGTTGTAAAAAAATACAAGCTTACCCAACTTCAGAAAAATACCGTTAATAGAATTAATGGATTAAATAAAGAAATTGAAGATTCCAATAAAACCATAAAGGAACAGGAAGCTAAAATTGAAAATTTAAAATCACAGCTTAACAGTACGAAGAATGATTTAAACCAAGTAACTCAAGAAAAAGATGAAATTTCTTTTTTTGGAATACCTACTCAAAAAGGAACTTATCAAACCATTATGTGGATCATTGTTTTTGTTTTGGTAATGGTGTTGGTGTTTTTCATTTATAAATACAAAAAAAGTAAGGTATTAACCAAAGAAGCTAAAAAGAATTTAGCCGATAATGAAGCTGAATTTGATGAATACCGTAAAAAAGCTATAGAAAAGCAACAAAAGCTTGGTCGTCAATTACAAGACGAAATCAATAAGCATAACAAAAATAAACACTAAAGATTTTACCGATGCGCATAGACATCATCACGGTAGTTCCTGATATTTTAAAAAGTCCGTTTGAAGCCTCTATTCTCCATAGAGCAATAGATAAAGGTTTAGTGGAAGTTCATTTGCACAACCTTCGGGATTACACCGAAGATAACTATAAGCAAGTAGACGATTACCAATATGGTGGCGGCGCAGGAATGGTGATGATGGTAGAACCTATAGATAAATGTATTTCAGGTTTAAAATCCCAACGGGAATATGATGAAATCATTTATATGACGCCTGATGGAGAAACTCTCAATCAAAAAATTGCCAATCAAATTTCATTGCAAGGTAATATTATTATTCTCTGCGGTCACTACAAAGGTGTAGATCAACGCGTGAGAGATCATTTTATAACCCGAGAAATCTCTGTAGGTGATTTTGTATTATCCGGAGGTGAGTTGGGAGCTGCCATTTTGTGTGATGCGGTCATCCGATTAATTCCGGGAGTTTTAGGAAATGAAACCTCTGCCCTTACCGATTCTTTTCAAGATAATTTACTGGCTCCTCCTATTTATACCCGACCTGCAGAATACAAAGGCTGGAAAGTACCTGAAATACTTACGAGTGGTAATTTTCCTAAAATTGAAGTTTGGCGAGAAGAACAAGCTTACGCAAGAACAAAAAAACTTCGACCTGACTTACTAAAAGAAGAATAAAAACTTGTTCATTTAAAAATAATCATTAATTTTGCACTCGCTTCTAAATCAACCTCTGGCGAAAATCGCGAACGTTGTTTTAGGTTTACCTTAAATCATAGAAAAAGATGGAATCGTTAATTAAATTTGTTCAAGACGAATTCGTAGAGAAAAAAGATTTCCCAAAATTTAATGCGGGAGATACCATTACTGTTTATTACGAAATTAAAGAGGGTGCAAAAACCCGTACTCAGTTCTTTAGAGGAACTGTAATTCAGTTAAAAGGTACTGGTTCTTCACAAACTTTTACAATTCGTAAAATGAGTGGTACTGTTGGGGTTGAACGTATTTTCCCAATCAACTTACCGGCATTACAAAAAATTGAAATTAACAAAAGAGGTAAAGTTCGTCAATCTAGAATTTACTACTTTAGAGAACTTACCGGTAAAAAAGCTAGGATTAAAGAACGTCGTTATAACGGATAATTGTCAAGCTTTTAAAAGTATTATAAAGCCTTCTGTAATGGAAGGCTTTTTTTATGAACAATTGTTGATAAGTGATGTTCATAAACAGTTAAAAACAAATTAGTTAGACAGGTTAGGTTTTATTTTTAACTTTTTTTAAATTTATACTACAGAAGTTAGAAAATGACAAAAGGATTTTTCTTCTTCCACAAAAATATCCTTGTTAGCATAACTAACAAGCACGAAGAAGATAACCGGATGAATTGTTTTTTTCAGGTTTATTTCTTCGGAAAGCCATTTCGTTGTTAATTTTATAACGGAATGGCTTTCACCATTTATACCCCACAATTAACACATATCTAACCTATAAATCCTATCAAAAAAAGCTTAAATTACTTATATTTGTGACTTTCCTATAGGTTCCTTTCTCTTTTAAGGAACTTTTTTAAATCAATTATTAACTAAGATTAAAATGTCTCTTTAATCTAAAAACTAAATTATACAATTCAAATGGCAGAACAACCAAGAATTATTTATACCAAAACAGATGAAGCTCCTTTTTTAGCTACTCATTCTTTACTTCCAATTATAGAATCTTTCACCGCCTCATCAGGTATTAATGTAGAAACCAAAGATATTTCACTTGCAGGAAGAATTTTAGCTGTTTTTCCAGAAATATTAACCGAAGATCAAAAAGTAGCAGATGCCCTTGCAGAATTAGGGGAACTGGCAAAAACACCAGAAGCCAACATCATCAAATTACCTAATATTAGTGCTTCTATTCCGCAGTTAAAAGCAGCCATTAAAGAATTACAGGCAAAAGGATACAACTTACCTAACTATCCCGATGAACCAAAAACAGAGGAAGAAAAAGCAATACAAACTAAATACGATAAAGTAAAAGGTAGTGCTGTAAACCCTGTACTTAGAGAAGGGAATTCTGATCGTCGAGCTCCACAGGCCGTTAAAAATTACGCCAAGAAAAACCCACACCGTATGGGAGAATGGAGTTCAGATTCTAAATCTCACGTTTCTACGATGGATGCAGATGATTTTTGTTCTAATGAAAAATCACTTACCATTGAAAAAGAAGGGGATGTTAAAATTCAACTGAAAACAAAAGACGGTGAAACTAAAGTTTTAAAAGAAAAGACCCACGTATTAAAAGGCGAAGTAATCGATGGGACTTTTATGAGCAAAAAAGCTTTAGTGAAATTCTTAAAAGAACAAATTGCAGATGCAAAAGATAAAGGTGTTCTTTTCTCCCTTCATATGAAAGCGACCATGATGAAGGTTTCAGACCCTATTATTTTTGGTCATGCTGTAAAAGTTTTCTTTGAAGATGTTTTTGAAAAATATGGAACAGAATTAAAAGAAGCAGGTGCCGACCCCAATAGCGGTTTAGGGGATGTATTAAGTGCTATTGAAAAGCTTCCTGCCGATAAAAAGAAAGCAGTAGAAGCAGCCATTCAAAAAGACTTAGAAAACGGTCCTGATATCGCTATGGTAAATTCTGATAAAGGAATTACCAACCTTCACGTACCAAGTGATGTGATTATTGACGCTTCTATGCCGGCAATGATTAGAACTTCAGGTCAAATGTGGAACAAAAATGATGAAACTCAAGATACCAAAGCGGTAATCCCAGATAGTAGTTATGCTCCACTTTACGAAAGAACAATTGAATTCTGTAAAGAAAACGGTGCTTTTGACCCCACCACCATGGGAACTGTCCCTAACGTTGGTTTAATGGCTCAAAAAGCAGAAGAATATGGTTCTCACGACAAAACTTTCGAAATCTCTTCAGACGGAACTGTACAGGTGGTAGATAATGAAGGTAAAGTACTTATTGAACACGAAGTGGAAGCTGGAGATATTTGGAGAATGTGCCAAGTAAAAGATGCGCCTATCCAAGACTGGGTAAAACTAGCAGTAAACCGTGCTAAAGAAACCGGTTGGCCAACCATTTTCTGGTTAGACAAAAATAGAGCCCACGACGCCCAACTTATTGAAAAAGTAAATACTTACTTAAAAGACTATGATACCAATGGTTTAGATATCCAAATCATGTCTCCTGCAGAGGCCACTACGTATACTTTAAAACGAGTAAAAGCCGGAGAAAATACAATTTCTGTTACCGGAAATGTACTACGTGATTACTTAACCGACCTATTCCCTATTTTAGAATTAGGAACAAGTGCAAAAATGCTTTCTATCGTTCCGTTAATGAATGGTGGTGGTTTATTTGAAACCGGAGCCGGAGGTTCTGCACCAAAACACATTCAACAATTTTTAGAAGAAGGGCACTTGCGTTGGGACTCTTTAGGTGAATTTTTAGCATTAGCTGTTTCTTTAGAACACTTAGGTAAAAAATACAATAATGAAAAAGCCTTAGTACTTTCTGAAACTTTAAATGATGCTACAGAAAAATTCTTGGATAATAAAAAATCCCCTTCACGTAAGGTAAATGAATTAGACAACCGTGGTAGCCATTTCTATTTAGCACTATATTGGGCAGAGGCCTTAGCTAATCAAGATAAAGTTGCTGATCTCAAAGCTGAATTTTCCGGAATTGCTAAAGAAATGAAAGAAAATGAAGACAAAATCATTTCTGAATTAAATGCCGCTCAAGGAAGTCCAGTAAATATAGATGGTTATTACAAACCGGATGAAGCACTTGTTTATAAAGAAATGAGAGCTAGTGAAACATTAAATGCTATTGTGAATAAGTAATCTTATTCTACAAACAACATATTTAATTATAAAAACCGTACAGAATTCTGTACGGTTTTTTTTAATTTTCTCTTCCACGAGAATGTTTCTTCTATCAACTAATTATACAATAGAAAATCACTTTACGCATAACACTTCTTTCCATTGTGTGGTATAGCGAGGACTGCGTTCTTCTTTAATTAATTCCCATTGATTGATTTTCCGGGTATCCATTAAAGCCGGTGCCAAGGTAGTTTTTCCAAATTTCTGGTTAATCCGGTCAAAAGCTTCCATCAAACCCACTTTCTCATACGTTGATGCAAATAGATTAGTTTGTACATATTCCTTTGGAACAATTCCGCTTAAACAAACACCCACTTTTTTGTAGCGATAACCCGGTTTAAAAATTTGATGCAAAGCTTTTTTTCCTTCCGTATTCAAAATAAACGTATTGTTAGTAGGAACCTCCAAAGTTACCGTTATACTATTGTAGTATTGACGATCGTGCTCACTATGATAATTGGTTTCTAGAAAAATTTTCAAATACTTGGCGCAACAATCTTGGCTTCGCAACACTTCACTTACTTCATTAATATAATAAGAACAAGCTTCTTCAATGAGCGATAATTTCTTCAACTTTTTCCCAAACGATTTGGCGGTTCCTATTGCTTTTTTAGGCTTCGGAGAGTGTTCTAACGGTAAACAATTTTCCCCTTGCAATTCCCGCCAAGTACGTTCCCCCACCACCGTCATATGCTTACGAACCCAGCTTAAAGGCAGTTGCGTAAAATCAAATGCAGAATATTTTCCAGTGTCCTGAATCCGTTTTGTGTGTTTTCGACCGATTCCCCAAACATCTTTAATTTTTGCCCAATGTAAAGTATCGATTCGTTTTTCTTCAGAATCAATTACAAAAACATGGTCATTCCCTTCTTCTTTTTTCGCTCTTCTATTGGCTAGTTTCGCTAATACTTTGGTGGGTGCAATTCCTACGCCTACAGGAAGCCCGGTATAACGCATAATCCGATCTCGAATAGCTATTCCATAAGCTCGTAAATCCTGACATTCCATTCCTGAAAGATCGATAAACGATTCATCAATACTATATATTTCAACCAAAGGGGAAAACTCTTGCAAAATGCGCATCACCCGATCAGACATTTCACCGTATAAAGTATAATTTGAAGAAAAAAAAGTTACTCCGTTGTTAAGTAATTGATCTTTAATTTTAAACACCGGTTCAAACATAGGGATGTCCGTTAAGGCTTTGGCTTCGCTATTAGCGGCTATAACACAACCATCATTATTGCTAAGCACCACCACTGGCTTTCCTTTTAGATCGGGCCGAAAAACCTGCTCACAAGAAGCATAAAAACTATTACAGTCAATCAATGCAATCATAATGAATGAATCACATAAGTAATCACCCCCCAAAGCTCAAAAGTATCCGGAGCCATTTTTTTATTTTTTTCAGAAGTAGGGAATTTCATCACGTCAAACGCTCCATCTTTTACCACTAAAGCCAATTTTCCGCTAATAAAACTCCTAGAACGATCAATGATCAACACATCATTTTTATAAATTCCTAAATCTTCCCAACTACTTCCACCTATACGTACAAAAAAAGTTGCTTCTTTATTTTTAACCAATACTTCAGATAAATCAATCGTTCGCTCCAAGTAATGTGTCGCCGGACTCGGGAAGCCGGTCTGCATAGAAACTTCTGCCCGATGTTTGGGCTTCGCTTGTTTTATTTTTCCAAATTCTGTCACTTCCATAATTCAAAATTAGGAATTATTCCTTTGTGATGGAAAATATCCAATGTTAAAGTTCCAGATTTTATTTTTATCTTTGTCATAATGAAATCGTTCCACAAAATAACTGCGATCTTAATGGCATTTTTAGTGCTGTTTTCTACTTCGGCCTTCGCTGTAAGTATGCATTATTGTGGGAGCACGTTAGTAGATTATTCATTCGCTCAAAAAGCAAAATCTTGCGGAATGGGTATGGATATGATGCAGCCCCAAAAAGAAATTGCTGCAACGTGTACAATTCAGAAAAAAGGCTGTTGCACCAATAAAAAAATTGTCAAGCAACAAGACGATATTAAAAACAATACGCAATTACAACTACATCAACAGGTATTTGTAGCCTCTTTGATTTACACCTATATTCAACTCTTTGAAACGAACGAAACACAAACCGTTCCTCATCAAAACTATTCCCCTCCTTTACTCGTCTACGATCTCCTCGTATTAGACGAAACTTTCTTGATTTAAAAATTTAATTGGGCGCAACCCTATTGGGTCGGGCTATCTGTTGTACCTGCCTATCTGCAGACAGGTCTTTTTTTGCTTGCAATACTTCTCGACTCCGCTCGAAGTGACAAACAAAAAAAGGATGCCACTCCTATCCCTTGCGCAATTCCCTCGAAATCGTTTTAAATAACTCGAACTTAATTTGATTTCAATTTCGAATTCAAATTAAGTTTCAATTTCATCAACTTTAATCACTAAAAATTATGCTGAACAAAGGCATTAAATTTTTAATCGAAAATAAAATCATTGCCGGTCTCCTTCTCCTTCTTTTAATAGGCTGGGGACTCACCAATGCTCCTTTTAATTGGAATTTAGGCATTTTGCCTAATAATCCTGTGGCGGTAGATGCCATCCCGAATATTGGCGAAAACCAACAAATTGTTTTCACTAAATGGGAAGGTCGTTCTCCTCAAGATATTGAAGATCAAATCACCTACCCACTTACTACATCCTTATTGGGAATTCCCGGTGTAAAAACCATTCGAAGCTCATCGATGTTTGGTTTTTCGAGTATCTATATCATTTTTGAAGAAGATATTGAATTCTATTGGAGTCGTAGCCGAATTCTAGAAAAACTCAATTCACTACCCGCTAATTTACTTCCGCAGGGCGTCAATCCAAGTTTAGGTCCTGATGCCACCGGACTCGGACAAATATTTTGGTACACGCTCGAAGGGCGCGATCAAAACGAAAAGGTTACCGGCGGCTGGGATTTACAGGAACTACGAAGCATTCAAGACTATTACGTAAAATATGCGCTTTCTGGAGCGAGTGGCGTTTCTGAAGTAGCTTCCATTGGCGGATACGTCCAAGAATATCAAATTGATGTAAATCCCGAAAAAATGCGTCAATATGATATTAATTTACAGCAAATCGTCAAAGCCGTAAAAGAAAGTAACCGCGATATTGGAGCACAAACCCTAGAAATTAATCAGGCTGAATATGTAGTGCGTGGTTTGGGTTATGTAAAATCTATTGAAGATATTCAAAATGCGGTAGTGACTTCAAATGACTATACCTCGATTCGCATAAAAGATGTAGCAAATGTGCATTTAGGTCCCGAAACTCGACGCGGAATACTCGATAAAGAAGGTGCCGAAGTAGTTGGTGGCGTGGTGGTAGCGCGTTACGGCGCTAACCCTATGGAGGTGATTACCAACGTAAAAAAACAAATCGAAAAAATTAAAGGCGGTTTACCTTCTAAAGAGTTAAAAGATGGCAGAACTTCTCAACTTACTATCGTACCTTTTTACGACCGTACACAGCTTATTCAGGAAACTTTAGGTACGCTCAACGAAGCCTTAACCATGGAGATTTTAATTACCGTTTTGGTCATCATCATTATGGTTTATAATCTACGAGCTTCTCTTTTAATTTCGGGATTACTACCGGTAGCGGTTTTAATGGTTTTCATTTCGATGAAATTTTTTAACGTTACCGCAAATATTGTAGCCCTTTCAGGAATCGCCATCGCTATTGGTACCATGGTCGATATGGGCATCATTCTCTCTGAAAATATTATTCGGCATCTGGAAAAAGCAAAACGATCGTTAACTATTAACCATATTGTTTACCAAGCTACTTCTGAAGTTTCAGGAGCTATTATAACAGCAGTTCTCACGACAATTATCAGTTTTATTCCGGTATTTACGATGACAGGAGCCGAAGGAAAACTTTTCCGCCCCTTAGCCTTTACCAAAACCATGGCCTTGGTGGCTTCGTTAGTCGTGGCATTATTTCTTATTCCGCCATTTGCGGCACTACTTTTTAAGAAAAGAAATCACCGCAAAAATCTAGGTTTTATCTTCAACATTGTCCTCATTATGCTTGGGATAGTAGCCATCATTTTTGGTAAGTACTTAGGAATTGTCTTGATTACTTTTGGAGTTGTTCAACTCCTTCAACAAAAAAATATTCTTTCCGCAGCAAAAGCGAATTTGATCAATATCCTGATTTCAGCTTTAGTCATTGTTTATTTCTTGGCTACGTATTGGAGACCGCTGGGGATTACGCAAAATATTGTGCTCAACTTTATTTTTGTAGCCTTGGTGGTATTCGGAATTTTAGGCGGATTCACCCTTTTTAAAAACTATTACACAAGAATTTTGCGATGGACGCTTCAACATAAATTACTCTTTTTATGCATTCCTATCATCATAGTGGTTTTCGGTTTTTTTATTATGAAAAATACCGGAAAAGAATTTATGCCCTCGCTTAATGAAGGTTCATTTTTATTAATGCCCACTTCCCTACCTCACGCCGGTGTTGAACAAAACAAGCGTATCTTACAACAACTAGATATGGCGGTAGCCAATATTCCTGAAATTGAAACCGTAGTGGGAAAAGCAGGAAGAACGGAGTCGGCCCTTGACCCTGCTCCACTTTCGATGTACGAAAATATAATTCAGTACAAACCGGAATATGCGTTAAATGCGGAAGGCGAAAAACAGCGTTTCCAAGTAAACGAAGAAGGTTACTTTATGCTACAAAATGGAGGTTTAGTGAAAAATCCGAACCATGTCGGTTCGATTTCAGTAGAGAACTCTTCTAAGCCTTCCAAAGACATCTTGACTCTGATGGATGTAACAACATCACAACTCATCCCCGATAAAAACGGCCAATATTACCGCAATTGGCGTCCTGAAATTCAATCGCCCGATGATATTTGGAATGAAATTGTACGCGTCACTAAATTACCGGGAATCACTTCAGCTCCTAAATTGCAACCCATTGAAACACGACTGATCATGCTACAAACAGGAATGCGTGCACCAATGGGAATAAAAGTAAAAGGACAAAATTTAAAGGAAATTGAAGCTTTTGGACTAAAACTGGAAGACATTTTAAAACGAGTTGAAGGAGTTAAAAAGGAAGCGGTTTTTGCTGACAGAATTGTAGGGAAACCTTACTTGCTCATCGATATTAAACGTGACCAATTAGTTCGCTACGGAATTAGCATTGATGATGTGCAACGAGTCTTGGAAGTAGCCGTAGGCGGAATGCAACTTTCGCAAACCGTTGAAGGTCGTGAACGCTATGGAATTCGAGTACGTTATCCACGTGAGTTACGTGACAGTCCCGAGGATTTGAAGAATATCTACATTCCGGTGAAAAACGGAAAACCAATTCCATTGAGTGAAGTGGCAGATATTAACTATGAAAAAGGTCCGCAGGCCATCAAAAGTGAAGATACTTTTTTGGTAGGTTATGTACTTTTTGACAAACAAGAGGGTTTTGCAGAAGTAAATGTCGTTGAAAATGCGCAAAAACTCATTCAACAACAGATAAGAGAAGGCAATTTAAAAGTACCAAGCGGAATTAATTATGAATTTACCGGGAATTATGAAAACCAATTACGGGCAGAAAAAACCTTGTCCATTGTCGTTCCACTGTCGTTGTTTATTATTTTTATGATTTTGTATTTTCAGTTTAAATCGACCACTACTTCGTTGATGGTTTTTAGTGGAATTGCGGTAGCCTTTGCCGGCGGATTTGTGATGATTTGGCTCTATGGACAAGAATGGTTTTTAAACTTCAATTTCTTTGGAGAAAACCTGCGGGATTTATTCAATATCAAAACCATAAATTTGAGTGTCGCGGTTTGGGTTGGGTTTATTGCTCTTTTTGGAATTGCTACCGATGATGGCGTGGTGATGGCTACTTATCTCACGCAAACCTTCAAAAAAAATAAACCTAAAAACAAAGAAGAAGTCCGTAAATCGGTTATTGAAGCTGGAGAAAAAAGAATTCGACCTTGTTTAATGACAACGGCAACTACGCTTTTAGCTTTATTGCCTATTTTAACCTCATCGGGAAGAGGAAGCGATATTATGATGCCTATGGCAATTCCAAGTTTTGGCGGAATGCTCGTCGCATTAATTACGTTATTTGTGGTACCGGTTTTGTTTAGCTGGCGAGAGGAAACAAAAGTTAGAAGTTAGAAAATTATAGAGTTTAAAATGAAATATAAAATTCAACATAAAAAAAAGGATGAGATCATGAAACAAGTTCTGGATGACGATAAAATGCTAGATTTTTTGGTCATCCCGAGCGGAATCGAGGGGCAGCATGATATCAACCCTGTAAACATTCAGCATTCAACATTCAACATTCAACATTTTCAAAAAACGATTTGTTTTATCTTTTTGGTTATTTTGGGAGCAAATGCAAATGCGCAATTGTTAGAAAATTATATTCAGCAGGCCGTAGAAAATAGTCCGCAAGTAGAAGCGATTGAACTTCAATATGAAGTGGTCAAAGAAAAAGTAAATGAAGCCAATACATTGCCCAACACCGAATTTGGTGCCGGTTATTTTGTAAGTGAACCCGAAACAAGAACCGGAGCACAAAAAGCAAAAGTTTCTGTGAGACAAATGATGCCTTGGTTTGGGACGATTACCGCCCGTGAAAATTACAGATCTTCTTTAGCAGATGCCGCTTATGCAGATATTGTTATTGCTAAACGCCAACTCGCTATGCAGGTAACACAAGCTTACTATCAACTTTATGCGTTGAAAACCAAACAAGAAATTCTTCAACAAAATTTAGAACTATTAAGTACTTACGAAGATTTAGCTTTAAATGCTGTGGAAGTAGATAAAGCTTCATCGGTAGCTGTGCTAAAACTTCAAATCCGTCAAAATGAAATGAGGGAACAGCGCGAATTACTGATGGGTGATGAACTGGCATTGCAGAGTAAATTCAATAATCTTCTCCATCAAGAAGAACAACCCATTATGGTAGAAGATTCCATTACTATTCCCGAAGAAGAACCCATGCTTACGATGAATGATCTAGAATTGCATCCAGAACTGGAAAAATACGATCAACTTTATCTTTCGGTAAAAAACTCAGCAAGCCTAAATGAAAGTGAATCTTTACCTAGCATCGGACTTGGAATGGATTACATCGCGGTAGAAGAACGACCGAATATGAATTTTAGTGATAACGGCAAAGATATTTTTATGCCGATGCTTTCGGTTTCCATTCCTATTTTCAATAATAAATATAAATCGGTGGAACGTCAATTAGAAATTCAGCAAGAAGAATTAAGAGCTCAAAGAGAGAATCGAAAAAACGAATTGGATTCTCGCTTAAAAGAAGCACTTCAGCAACGAATTTCTGCTAGAATAAGTTATCAAACCCAGCAAAAAAATATAGAACAGGCTCAAGATGCCGAAGCTATTTTGCTAAAACAATATGAAACCGGTATCCTCGATTTCCAAGATGTATTGGACATTCAAGAATTACAACTCAAGTTTCAACTTAAACAAGTTGAAGCGATTAAAAACTATTATTTACAAACTGCAATTATTAATTATTTAAGTAACTAAATTATGAAACGTACTATTTTATGTTTAAGCCTATTGGCGTTAAGTTTTACTGCTTGTAAAAATGAAGGAAAGCCAACCAATGAAACATCTTCAGACGATAAAACCGAGCAAGTAGAAAAGAAAAAGAATACTAAAGGTGATGCATTAGCTTTCAAATCTGAAAATCAATACGAAATTGCTAAACTCTATTTAGACATGAAAAATGCCTTAGTGAAAGGTGATGCTGAATCGGTAAAAAAGATTTCAGAAGTATTAGCTACCAAACTTGAAAATGATGAAAATAAAAGATTAGCTGAAAAAATAGCTCAAAAAGAACTTGAATCCCAACGAAAAATATTTTTCAAATTAACGGAGAATTTAAACTCACTTTTTGCTGAAAATATTACCGATGGAAAACTTTACAAGCAATATTGCCCGATGGCGTTTGACGGTAAAGGCGCTTATTGGTTTTCTGCAGAAGAAGAAATTTTAAATCCTTATTATGGAGAGCAAATGTTACACTGCGGAAGAGTAGAAGGAATCATTAAGTAATTTTAAAAACTTTTTATTGCTCACTTCTAACTTGAAATTCAACCAAAAAAATGGCTATGAATAGTTTTCTAAAACAATGGGGCGAAGCTGCCAATACCACGCTTGGGATCTTTTGGATGGCCATTTGGGCATTTGCCTTGGGTTACATGATAAGCAGTATGATACAAGTATTTGTAACCGAAAAGAAAATGCAAAATGCCATGGGCAAAGACCAACGAAAAGGAGTCTTATTAGGCACCTTTTTTGGATTAATAAGTAGCTCATGCAGTTTTGCGGCTTTGGCCACTACCAAATCTTTATTTAAAAAAGGTGCAAGTTTTGTGGCATCCATTGCATTTTTATTGGCATCGACCAATTTGGTAATTGAATTGGGAATCATCATTTCTATCTTTTTAGGTTGGCAATTTGTCGTGGGCGAATATGTAGGGGGAATTCTCCTTATTCTTATTTCTTGGCTGCTCATTCGCTTAATTAATCCGAAAAAACTGATTAAAAAAGCTAGAGAAAAACTTTCAGAGCAAGACGAAGATGAGGACGATTCTTCTATATCTTGGAAAAAGAAAATCAAATCGGAAGAAAGTTGGGCGAAGGTGGCCAAACAATACGGAATGGAATGGAAAATGGTTTGGAAAGATGTTACTGTTGGTTTTACCATCGCCGGAATTGTCACGGCTTTTGTTCCTAATTCATTTTTTCAGACCCTATTTATCAATACCGGAAACGGAAACTCAGACTTTGGTTTTTTTACCATTTTAGAACATATTATTGTTGGTCCTGTTACCGCATTTTTAACCTTTATCGGTTCGATGGGTAATATTCCTTTGGCAGCATTACTTTTTGGGAAAGGTGTCAGTTTTGGCGGAGTAATGGCTTTTATTTTTAGTGATTTGGTCGTGTTTCCCGTATTGCGGATCAACGCCAAATATTACGGGTGGAAAATGTCACTCTTTATCTTGTTCTTATTATTTACTGCTTTGGTAGGAACCTCCTTAGCTTTACATTATAGCTTTGATCTGCTGAATATTTTACCAGATTCATCACAAGTAAATATTCAAGATCAGGAGTTTTTTAAAATTGATTATACATTCTTTCTCAACTTAGCTTTTATGGCTATCTCTGGATACCTTGTTTATTTAGGCTTTTTCAAAAAGAAAGATTTGATGTATATGAAAGAAATGGCTCCCAAAAGTAAACTGTTGGAAAGCATTTTAAAATATGCTGCTTTGATTTGCTATGTTTGGTTGGCTGGCGGAATTATAGTCAAGTATTTACTATAAATATGAAAAAAGAATTTTACATCAAAAATATGGTTTGTGACCGTTGTAAAATGGTCGTACAGCAGATTGCTGAAAGTTTCCATGCCAAAACCGAAGAAATTCAGTTAGGAAGAGTAATGTTGAATATAGATCAAAATTTTGATGTTATTCAATTCAAAAAAGCATTACAAAAAGATGGATTCGAACTCATGCAGCATCCGGAAGTGCAACTCACCGAAGAAGTTAAAATTGAATTGATTCATTTCATTGAAAAGTCTCATTCTGCAGAAAATATCTCTACTTATTTATCCCATAAGCTTCATAAAGATTATAGTTTATTGAGCAAAACCTTCAAAAAAACAGAAGGACAAACCATTGAAAAATTCTTTATCAAGCTCAAAATTGAAAAAGTAAAAGAGTTGATACAAATGAATAAATTTTCATTTTCAGAAATCGCTTATCAACTTAATTATAATACCATTCATCATTTATCTAACCAGTTTAAAAACTTAACGGGAATGACAATGAGTGAATACAAAAACAGTCAAGATTGGAATCGTATTCCACTCGATAAAATTATATAAATCCTATCGGTAATTCTGTAAAGCAAACCATGAAAAACGCTTTAATTTTGGTACCTAAAGTATAGAAAAATGAAACACACTTATCATATACAAGGCATGTCTTGCTCGGGTTGCCAAAACCACGTGCAACAAACCTTAGCCAAAGTTAACGGCGTAAAAAACGTCAATGTAGATTTACAAAATGCGAAAGCAGAAATTGAAATGGAACAGCACATTCCAATCGAAAAATTTCAAGAAGCTTTACAAAATGATGGTGGGAGTTACTCGATTCATCTTCCTGAACAAGATTCTGAAGTCATGAAACATACTTATCATATTCATGGAATGTCGTGTTCGGGTTGCCAAAATCATGTGCAACAAACTTTAGCCAAAGTTAACGGTGTAAAAAACGTCAACGTAGATTTACAAAATGCGAAAGCTGAAATTGAGATGGAAAACCACATTCCACTCAATAAATTTCAAGAAGCTTTAGAAAATGACGGTGGAAATTATTCTATTCATTCTTCCGAAGAAAAAGTTCAACCACAAAAAAAACAAACAAATTCTCCTAAAAATGGTACCGGAGTCTATTATTGCCCGATGCATTGTGAAGGTGATAAAACCTATGATCAACCTGGCGATTGCCCGGTTTGTGGGATGGATTTAGTGGAAGAAGTTTCTACAAAACCTCAAGGCACGCAATATACTTGCCCGATGCATCCTGAAGTAGTTCAAGATTCGCCCGGTGCTTGCCCAAAGTGTGGAATGGATTTAATACCTAAAGAACCTGATATTTCTGCAGAAGAAAAAAATTACCGTAAGCTGCTCAAAAAATTCTGGTTGGCTTTGGGCTTTACCCTTCCGGTATTTATTATTTCTATGTCAGAAATGCTCAATAATAATCCGCTATATGATATTTTAGAGTTGAACTATTGGAACTGGATTCAGTTAGGTTTATCGATTCCGGTGGTTTTTTATGCCGCTTGGCTATTTTTTGAACGCGCTTACAAGTCTATTAAAACTTGGAACCTCAATATGTTTACACTCATTGGGATTGGTTCGGGTGTAGCTTGGGTTTTTAGCGTGGTGGCTCTATTGTTTCCAGCTATTTTCCCTCCACAATTTAAAACCGAAAGCGGAACGGTTCACGTTTATTTTGAAGCGGCCACCGTGATTCTCACCTTAGTTTTATTAGGTCAAGTAATGGAAGCGCGAGCCCATAGTAAAACCAATTCTGCTGTAAAAGAATTGATTAAATTAAGCCCCAATGAAGCTACAAAAGTAGTTCACGGGAAAGAAGAAAAAATTTCAGTCGACCAGATTAAAGTCGGTGATATTTTACGTGTAAAACCTGGAGAAAAAATCCCTGTAGATGGCGTAATTACGGAAGGTGAAAGTGCTATTGACGAATCAATGATTACCGGGGAACCCATTCCCGTAGAAAAAAACAAAAACGACCAAGTAAGCTCAGGAACCATTAATGGTCAACAATCATTTTTGATGAAAGCAGAAAAGGTAGGTGACGAAACCTTACTTTCCCAAATTATAGAAATGGTTAATAAAGCCAGCCGAAGCCAAGCGCCTATTCAAAAACTGGCCGATAAAATTTCTGCCTATTTTGTACCTATCGTGGTGGGAGTTGCTATTATCACCTTTATTATTTGGGGATTGGTAGGTCCGAGTCCGGCATATGTCTATGCCTTTGTAAATGCTGTAGCGGTATTGATTATCGCCTGTCCTTGTGCGTTAGGTTTAGCCACGCCAATGTCTGTTATGGTTGGTGTAGGAAAAGGTGCGCAAAATGGAGTTTTAATTAAAAATGCCGAAGCGCTTGAAAAGCTTCATAAAATAGATACGCTTATCGTTGATAAAACCGGAACACTTACCAAAGGGAAACCTAAAGTTGAAAAAATAGGTTATTCCAAAAGTACTTCCGAAGAAAATGCATTTCAACTTATTGCATCTTTAAACCAATACAGTGAGCATCCACTAGCAAAAGCAACGTTAGCCTTCGCAAAAGAAAAAAACATAACATTTCTAAAAAGCGAAAATTTTGAAGCCATTACCGGAAAAGGTGTACGGGGAAAAATCGAGAACGAAACTTATTTCTTAGGAAATAAACGTTTGATCACAGAAAACTCTATCCACATAGAAAAAAGTCTTCAGCAAGAAATCCTTCAACAACAAGAAAAGGGAAAAACCGTTTCTTACCTCGCTAACTCTACAGAAGTTTTAGGTTATGTGGTAATTGGTGATCCCATTAAGAAAAGTGCAAAAAAAGCTATCCAAAACCTTCATAAGAAAGGAATTGAAGTGATGATGCTTACCGGTGATAATGAGCAAACCGCTAAAGCAGTTGCTCAAGAAATTGGACTTGACCATTTTAAAGCAAATATGCTTCCTGATGGAAAACAGCAAGAAGTAGAACGTTTACAAAAGCAAGGAAAACAAGTTGCCATGGCCGGTGACGGTATCAATGACGCTCCTGCCCTCGCCCAAAGTAATATTGGTATTGCTATGGGAACCGGAACCGATGTGGCCATTGAAAGTGCTGAAGTGACCTTAGTAAAAGGCGATTTGCATGGAATTGTAAAAGCTCTAAATCTAAGTGATAAAGTGATGAAAAATATTAAACAAAATTTGTTTTTCGCACTTATTTATAACAGCATTGGCGTACCGGTTGCCGCTGGAATTTTATTTCCTTTTTTCGGAATTTTATTATCCCCAATGATTGCTGCTTTGGCGATGAGTTTCAGCTCGGTTTCGGTAATTACGAACGCGCTTCGTTTAAGAGCTGCTAATATTGATTAACATTTTAGAACAAATAAAATGAAAAAATACCTGATTTACATTGTTTTATTTATAGGCGGAATTTTTCTGGGCTACCTCTTTTTCAATGAATCTTCTTCTGAAGAAAAACATCAACACACAGAAGCTGAAAAAAAACAATTATGGACCTGTTCGATGCACCCTCAAATAGAACGCAGAGAACCTGGTGATTGTCCGATTTGCGGAATGGAGTTAATTCCGAAAGATACTGCTGGAAGTGAACTGAGCGAAAATCAATTCACTATGACATCAAATGCGATGGCTTTAGCCAATATTGAAACAACGATCGTAGGAGATGCAAAAAGTGATGACGGAATGCTACAACTTTCCGGGGAAATTGCTGCTAATGAAGATAAAACCGCTACGCAACCCGCTCATTTTAACGGTAGGATTGAAAAGTTATATGTAAAATCTCTAGGTGAAAAAGTACGTATGGGACAAGCCATTGCAAGCGTTTATTCTCCAGAGTTGGTCGCTGCACAACAAGAGTTGATCAGTGCTTATCAAAAACGGGGAAGCCAACCACGGTTGTACAAAGCTGTTCGCAATAAATTTGATAACTGGCGAATTAGCGAGCAACAATTACAAGAAATTGAAGAAAGTGGAAAGCCTAAAACCAACATTACGATTTATGCTCACGTTTCTGGTATTGTCACTTCCATTGAAGTAAACGAAGGTTCACACATTATGGATGGCAAACCTATTTTTAAAGTGGCCAATCTTTCTACAGTTTGGGCAGAATTTGATGCTTATGAAAATGAGATTAAGAATTTAAAAGAAGGACAAAAAATTCAGATAAAAGCAGAAGCTTATCCTGATAAAAACTTTGAAGCGCAAATTAGTTTTATAGATCCCTTGCTCAATTCTTCAACCCGAACAGTAACCGTACGAGCAGAATTAGCCAACAAAAATAAACTTTTAAAACCGGGAATGTTTGTCACCGCCAATGTAAAAAGTGAAGCTGAAAACACAAGGAACATTTCCATACCAAAATCGGCTGTTATGTGGACGGGTGAGCGTTCATTGGTCTATTTAAAAACTAATGACAATCCGCCCACTTTTGAAATGCGGGAAGTCAATTTAGGTGCTGAAAACGGAAACAAGTATTCCATTTTAAGCGGTCTGCAAAAAGGAGATGAAATTGTGACAAACGGAACTTTCACCGTAGATGCGGCAGCACAACTTCAAGGAAAAAAATCGATGATGACTTCTGAAAATAAACGGCTGCAACTTTCTAAAGAAGTTCAACAACGGTTTTCTAATGTAATAGAAAGTTACCTTCAATTAAAAAATGATTTGGTAAATGATAATGCAGAAAAAGCAAAAACTTCCGCAGAAAAAGCTTTGAAAGAATTACAAACCATCACTGTTGACGAAGAAAATATTTCAGAAAAAATAAAATCTTTAAATGAAGGATTCTCCGCTGTGAGTCAATCTAATGACATACAACAACAGCGAGAAGCTTTTATTTCACTTTCCGAAGAAATGATTACCGTTTCTAAACAAATTGAGCAAACCAAAAAGCTATTCATTCAAAAATGCCCAATGGCCAATAATAATCAGGGAGCCAAATGGTTAAGTTTAGAAAAAGAAATTAAAAACCCGTATTACGGAGCTTCGATGTTAGGTTGTGGCAGTATTATTGAGGTAATTAATTAGAATTCAATTAACAACTTATACAATATTTTTTTATTAATTTAGTTAATCAATAAAACCACTGTTATGACACAAAGTTACTTTTAAATGATGTAACTGTATGAATGCTTTATTAGAAAGAACTAAAAATCACTGTCAACAACTACTTTCAGAAAGTCGATGTAATGAGTTAGCTTTTCATAACTCTCAGCATACGAAAGAAGTATTTAATAGTGCTAAAAGAATTGGTGCTCACGAAAATTTATCTGAAGATGATTTAGAAATTGTACTTCTAGCTGCTTTATTTCACGATACCGGCAATATGGATTGTTTTAAAGGTCACGAAGATGTAAGCGCTAAAAAAGCTTCAGATTATTTAAATAATATCAATTTTGATTCTGCCAAAACTGAAAAAGTAGTAAAATGTATTTTAGCTACTAGAATGCCACAATCACCTACTAATTTGCTTGAACAAATACTTTGTGATGCAGATTTAGCACATTTGGGTAAAGAAAATTTTATCTCTAAAAACAGACTACTTAGAGAAGAATGGAGCGAACACTTAAAAATGTGTTTTAGTAATAAAGAATGGGTAAAATTGAATATTGATTTTTTAGAGTGCCATAATTACTTTACTGCCTACGGGAAAAAAGTGCTTCAGCCCCAAAAGGAAATCAATCTTAAAATATTAAAGCAACAATTTTCAGAAATTTATTAGGAGTTTTTTCTCTGATTAAAATGATAACAACTTCATTATGCATATTTTAATCATTGAAGATGAACAAAGTATCGTAGATTTTCTTCAGCAAGGTTTGGAAGAAGAAGCTTACGAAGTGAGCTCGTTTACAAACGGAAAAGAAGGACTTCAATACGCTTTACAACAATCTTTTGATTTAATTATTTTAGATTGGATGTTACCAGGATTGCCGGGGATTGAAGTTTGTAAAGAAATTAGAAAACAAGACTCCACTACTCCAATTATCTTTTTAACGGCAAAAGACACCATTGAAGAAACCATTGAAGGTTTACAATCGGGTGCCAATGATTACATAAAAAAACCCTTCCATTTTACTGAATTACTAGAACGCATTAAAGTACAGTTACGTTCAAAAACCGATGAAAACTTTAGTTATCAGTTGGGTAAAATTCAGCTTAACCCTTCTACCCATCAAGTGTTTAAAAATGAAAAAGAAATAAAACTTACCCAAAAAGAGTTTTCACTTTTAGAATATCTTTTAAAGCATAAAGAGCAAGTTTGTACCCGTAAAAAAATACTTGAAAACGTTTGGGACATTAATTTTGATTATGATTCTGGTGTAATTGATGTTTTTATAAATGCGTTGAGAAAAAAGCTACATTTGTCTGCTGAAGAAAACTATATCCAAACCGTACGGGGTGTTGGCTATATAGCCAAAGAAGAATGAAACTTAACTTTAAAACCAGAATTGCGCTCAACTATTTTTTTGCTACAGGGATTGTAGTTGCATTAGTGTTCGCTATAGTTTTCATCTCTTTAAATACAACGATTTATGAAAGCTTGGATAGTGATCTTAATTACGAATCTGAAGTTCATTTAGAGGAACTCGATTTAGAGAATATGGTCTTTTCTAACCGCGAGGAGTGGGAAGAACGCGAACATGAAGAAGTGGAAGTAAATCCTGTTTTTGTTCAGATTATCAATTCTGAAGAAAAAATTACCGATAAATCGCCTAACCTCAATGCAGACCGACTTCAATTCTTTCCTGAAAAAGAAGATCACTTGCATTTTAATACCATATTCAATAATCGCTTAATCCGCCAAGTACAAGAACCTGTAAAAGTGGATGGTAAGCTTAGCGGTTATATTATTACGGCAATGTCTTTTGAAGCTTCTCAAAAAATTATCGACCAACTATGGGTTATACTTCTAATTTCCTATCCTATTATAGTGATTGTCCTCTTTTTTATCTCTAGGTTTTTAGCGGGAAGGAGCATTGCCCCTATTAAAGATATTACCCAGATTACGGAGAGAATCAATCAAAATAACCTACAAGAACGAGTAAACTTACCCGAAAATAAAGATGAATTGTACAACCTTTCGGCATCGATTAATTCTCTTTTAAAAAGAATTGAAGAAGCCTTGGAGCGGGAACGTCAATTTACCTCAGATGCTTCTCACGAGTTGCGAACGCCTTTAGCTGCTTTACGCGGAAATTTAGAAGTACTTATTAGAAAAGTGCGAAATCCGGAAGAGTACGAAAAAAGAATAAAAACTTCTTTACTGGAAATTGACCGACTTTCTGAAATGGTGGAGCAACTTTTATTCTTAGCAAGGTTTAAAAATACTTCACAAGAACTTGAACACGTTGACTTGATTATACTTTTAGATGAATCCATTCAACGAAATAAAGAAACCATCAAGTTAAAAAACCTAAAAGTTGAATTTATTAATGAAGCTGAAAGAAGTATAAAAGTTCCCAAATATCACACACAAATTATTGTAGAGAACCTACTTTCCAATGCGATTAAATATTCTGCTGAAGGAGAAAAAATTCAAATTTTAGTAGCAGAAAAAAACACAGAAGCTTTCTTTCAAATCACTAATTACGGAATAACGATTAAACCCGAAGACCTACAAAAAGTATTCGAACCCTTTTATAGAACACAACAGGTAAAAGACCATAAAATTAATGGCACCGGACTTGGGCTTTCCATTGTAAGAAAAGCAGCTGAAACCATTCATGCAAGTGTAAATTTATCAACTTCCAATTTAAAAGGAACCACCTTTAAAATTACCTTTAAAAAATCTTCTCCTAAATCTTAAGCGAATCTTAAGCGTTCGTAAATAAAAGGTTTTAAGCCTCCTCTTTAGATTTGTTCATTAAATAATTAATGATGAATAAATTTAAAAAATTAAAAAGATACACCCTCTTTTTTGCCATAGGTAGTTTATATTTATTGACTTCTTTTTTATTAAGAATTGTGTTTCTTACTTGGAATTTTCATGAAGCACAAACTGATGTTATTTCGGTTATTAAATCATTAGTTATAGGGACTTTCTTTGATTTAGGAACGCTTTCTTATTTTCTTATTCTCTGGAGTTTTTATTTATTCTTTTTTCCTTCAAAATGGACAGGAAATATCGTAGATAAAACCGTACAAACAACTTATTTTATTATTGTAAGTGTTATCTTTTACTTCTCTTTTTTTGCTGAAATCACGTTTTGGGAAGAGTTCCAGCGTCGTTTTAATTTTATTGCTGTAGACTATTTAATCTATACCTATGAGGTAATTCAAAATATTAATGAATCATATCCTCTACCTTTCCTTATTTCGGGAATCATAGGTTTAGAATTATTGACAGTCTGGTTTTTAAAACGCAAAAGAATATTTAAACTTACTTTCAAAAGCAATGCTTCCAGAACAACAAAAGCTTTTATTTTAGGTGTTAATTTAGTATTGGTTATTGGCTTTGGTTTATTTGTGAATAATGAATCTGCTGAATGGTCTAACAATAGGTATAACAACGAAATTTCTAAAACAGGAATCTATTCTTTCTTTGCTGCTTTTAGGAATAACAACCTAAAATATAAAGAATTTTATTTGAGCTTTTCTGATAAGAAAGCTTTTAAAATAGTTCAAGATGAATTAAATATTTCTTCCATCAACAAAACTGCTACTAGTCCCATTTCAAGAACCATAACCAATACTCAACAGGAAATTACCCCTAATATTATTCTGATTTGTATTGAAAGCTTAAGTGCTGATTTTATGAAAGCTTACGGAAACGAAAAAAAACTCACCCCTTTTTTAGATAGCTTACGAACTCAAAGTATTTCTTTTGAGAATTTAAACAGTACAGGAACAAGAACCGTTCGTGGAATGGAAGCTTTAAGCCTATCTATTCCCCCAACGCCAGGAAGGAGCATTGTAAAAAGAGAAAACAATGAACACTTATTTACCGTTGGAGAAGTTTTTAAAAATAAAGGCTATGAAAACACATTTTTCTATGGAGGAGATGGATATTTTGATAATATGAATCATTTTTTCAGCAACAATGGTTTCAATATTGTTGATAGAGGTAGAAAGTTATTAAATATTGATGATATTCTTACCAAGAGAACCTTAATTGAAGATGAAGAAGTGAATTTTGAAAATGCTTGGGGAGTTTCTGATGAAGATCTATACGATAAAGTATTAAAAGTAACCGATGCTTTGCCAAAAAATCAGCCTTTCTTTCATTTTATTATGACCACTTCCAACCATCGGCCTTACACTTATCCGGAAGGAAAAATTGATATTCCCTCGGGAACAAATAGAAATGGAGCTGTAAAATATACAGATTTTGCCATCAAGCAATTTCTAAAAAAAGCTTCTAAAAAAGAATGGTACAAAAACACTGTCTTTGTTATTGTTGCAGATCATTGCGCCAGTAGTGCCGGTAAATGGGAGCTAAATATTAATAATTACCATATTCCTGCCTTTATTTATAATTTCCCCAACAAAAAGCCTTTTCAGGTGAAAAAATTAAGTTCACAAATAGATCTTTTACCTAGTCTTTTTGGTTTAATGAATTGGTCTTATGAGTCTAATTTTTATGGACAGAATGTGTTTGAGAAAAATTATCAACCAAGAGCTTTTATTGGAAATTACAGAAAATTAGGACTTTTAAAAGATGACCATCTTATAATCCTAAACGATCATAAATCGTTCAACAACTACCAATACGTAGCCTCCAATCATCAACTCTACAAAAAAGATACAGATAGTTTATTATTAAACTTGGCAATTGCTAATTATCAGACAGCAGACTGGCTATTTAGAAATCAAGGTTTAACTATAAAAACAAAAGATGAAAAAAATTAATATTCATTTTATAGTGAACCCTTCTGCAGGAAAAGGTTTTCCGAAAAATTTAAATGAAAAAATAGCGAATGCTTTTCAACCTCATCAATACCACATACAGCTAAAAGAGACCAAATATAAATTACATGCCAAAGAATTAACAATAGAATCTATGGCACAAAATGCCAATATTATTGTTGCTTGTGGTGGCGATGGAACCATAAATGAAGTAGCTAGTTGTCTCGTCAATTCATCTATAAAACTTGGTATAATCCCAATAGGTTCAGGCAACGGACTAGCACGAAACTTGCGTGTTTCTAAAAATATAGAATCCAGTATTTCTTGTATTAAAAATGGGGACTTTCTTTCTATAGATGTAGGTAAAATTAACGAAGAATATTTTTTCAGTAATTTAGGCTTAGGCTTCGATGCACAAGTAATTCATAATTATCAAAAAATTAATCAATACCCTTTTTACTCCTATTTAAAAGCAGTTTTTAAAACGGTTACCACAAATAACAACTCTTCTATTTTTAAAATTCAACACAAAAAAGAAACGTTTTCAGTAAAACCATTTTTGTTATTCATTACCAACTCCAATCAAATGGGGTATAACCTCTCCTTACACAAAAGAGCTTCACTCACCGATGGTCAACTCGATTTAATTAGTATTCCTAGCATTTCATTGATAGAAAAATTATATCTCGGTTTTCTTTTATTAATTGGAAAAACTGATTTTTTCAATAAAAAAAACCATCTTCCATTTACTCAATTAACCATTAAAAAGAATAATCATAAAGAATGGAAGTATCAAAAAGATGGTGAAAAATGTTTCTTAACAGGCAATGAATGTCAAATAAAAATAGTTTCTAAATCACTTCACGTGATCTGTCCCACTTAAATCTTAAGCGAATCTTAAGAATAGAAAAACTCAATTTATTTTCTATTTAATTATTTTTAAACAAAAAAGATGAAAAAGAATATTCTCCTTTTAGGACTATTGCTTTTTAGCACCATAGGTTTTTCTCAAGATTGGAAATTAGATTTTAATGAGGCTAAAACAATTGCTAGTGAAAAAGACCAACCTATAATTTTGGTTTTTCAAGGATCTGATTGGTGTGGGCCTTGTATAAAATTAGACCGAAATATTTGGTGTTCAGATGAATTTAAAAACTACGCAAAAGATCATTTTGTCATGCTACAAGCAGACTTCCCTAAAAGAAGCAAAAACGCTTTACCGGAAGAACAACAAGAGAAAAACAACAAATTAGCAGAAAAATATAATCCAAATGGTTACTTTCCCTTTGTAGTTATTCTAGATCAAGACGGAAAAGTTTTAGGACAAACCGGCTACAAAAACATGAGTCCGAAAGAATATATTGCCCACCTAAATTCGTTCATTCATTAATTTGAAAAAGTTTATTTTTTTCATATCATTAATAGTTAGTGTTCAGGGATTCTCACAGAATATAGTTAAACGCACTCTAAAACTAATGGGCAGCCGTTTTGATATTACTGTGGTTGCCCAAGATTCTGTGGAAGCTAATACATATATTGACTTAGCAATTAATGAAATTTCAAGAATAGAAAAACTCATTTCTTCTTGGGATCCCAATTCACAAACCTCAGCTATCAACAAAAATGCAGGAATAAAAGCGGTAAAAGTAGATTCAGAACTAATTCAATTAATAGAACGTGCAAAAGGAATTTCCAAATTAACTGATGGAGCTTTCGACATTAGCTATGCTTCGATGGATAAGATCTGGAAGTTTGATGGAACGATGAAGCAAATGCCTCCTGCTGAAGAAATTAAAAACTCTGTGAGTAAAGTTGGTTATCAAAATATTCTGGTAGATAAAGATAAATCGACTGTTTTTCTAAAATTAAAGGGAATGAAAATTGGTTTTGGTGGCATTGGAAAAGGGTATGCCGCAGATAAAGCCAAAGAATTATTAATAAGCAAAGGAGTTCCTGCCGGAATTATCAATGCCTCTGGCGATATGAATACTTGGGGGAAACAACCCAATGGAAGCGATTGGAAAGTCGCCATTACCAATCCAATGGATAAAAACAAAGCTTTTGCTCTCTTGCCTATTCAAAATGAAGCGGTAGTTACTTCAGGAAACTATGAAAAATACGTGAACTTCAACGGAAAAAGATATACGCACATTATCGATCCAAGAACGGGTTATCCTTCCAGCGGAATTATAAGTGCTACTGTTTTTGCTCCAAAAGCAGAACTGGCAGATGCCTTAGCAACTTCTGTTTTTGTCATGGGAAAAGAAGTTGGTCTTAACAGAATCAACCAGCTTCCTAAAATTGAATGCATCCTGATAGACGATCAAGGAAATATTTTCACCTCCAACAATATTGAAATTAATACCAAATGAAAAAAATAATAGCCATAATCATTCTTATTGCCGGAGCTAGTTCTTGTACGGTAGTAAAAGAATATGAAAAAGTTTACCTAAACGATCCGCAAATGTTGTTAAGCACTACTAAAAAATCAGATCGTTTTGAAACTAATTTCCAAGCTTATCGCGAAGCAGCTGCAGGAGCTAACGGAGGAAAAACAGGCGGTGGCTGTGGATGTAATTAAAACTTATATGAAAAATATTCTTGTAATTATACTGTTGCTAAGTGGTTTTATTTCACAAGCTCAACAAGCTTCAGACTCCATTCAAACCTATAAAAAAAGGGTTCTAGAAACTACTGAAGTAGATTTCTTGGCAAGTTACTATACACAGGATGGTAATAATGCTGCCGTATCGGGAGGTATTGGTACCGAAAAACTAACCGATGTAACTCCTACCATTGTCGTTTCTATTCCATTAAACGATGATGATGTATTAACCATAGATGGTGGAGTATCTGCTTATACCTCTGCCTCTTCCAGCAATATAAACCCTTTTGATGGAAACCAACCTGCAGATCCTTTTGTAGAAAGTTCCGGTGCTTCCTCGGGAGATGTATGGACTAACCTTACGGGAACTTACACTCATAATTCTGATGACAGAAATACCATTTGGAGCGCGAAACTTTCGGTTTCTTCTGAATATGATTATTTCTCACTTGGTTTTGGCGGAAGCTATACCAAATTATTCAACGAAAAAAATACTGAATTATCTATAAAGGCAAATGTATATTTAGATACTTGGAATTCTATTTACCCTTATGAACTAAGACCATTTTCAGAAGACGGTAATGGATTAAGCAACAATTTATTCTCGCAATATACCATTACGGGAAATCAAAATTACAATCCTAATTTCACCAAATTTGATGATGAAAGTAGAAACTCTTATTCACTTGGTTTAAGTTTTTCTCAGATTCTATCAAAACGGGCTCAAGGAAGTTTAATGCTAGATTTAGTTCAGCAAGAAGGTTTGCTTTCAACACCTTTTCAACGAGTATATTTTGCCGATGTAGAAGATTCGTTTATACAAAATTTTCAACTGGCAGATGCCAATGAAATTTTACCTGATACCCGTTTTAAAATTGCTTTGGGTGGGAGGTTAAATTATTACCTCAACGAAACTTTTGTGCTAAGAACATATTATAGATTCTACACCGATAATTGGGGCATTAATTCACACACTGCAAAAATTGAATTGCCCACAAAAATAAGTAGCAAATTTACACTCGTCCCATCCTACCGATTTTACTCACAATCGGCAGCCGATTATTTTGCACCTTACGAGCAGCATCTATCTACCGATGAATATTATACCTCCGATTACGATTTATCAAAATTCAATGCCAATCAGTATGGCTTAGGAGTTATTTATACCGATATTTTTACTGGATTCCACCTTTGGAAATTAGCCTTAAAAAGCATCGACCTGAATTATCATTATTATGAAAGGAACACAGGATTGAATGCCAGCATAATTTCAGGAGGATTTAAATTTATAGTATATTAGGAGCATCAAAAAGAATTCTAAAAAACTAACAAATGGCTTCAAAAAGAAAAACCTTTAACACCATCATAATTATCTTAATAGCTGTATTCATTATTGCGCAGTTTTTTGGTCCAGAAGAAAACACTTACCAACAAGTTCCCGATACGGATATTGCAAAAGTTGAAAATGTTCCTTCTGAAGTTATGAATATTCTAAAAACTTCTTGTTACGATTGCCATTCCAATAACACAACATATCCTTGGTACGACAAAATAACTCCCGTCAACTATTATTTAGCTGAACATGTAGAAGATGGAAAACGCCATTTAAATTATTCTGAATGGGGAAACCTATCACAAAAACGGAAGAACCATAAAATGGAAGAAACCGAAGAAATGATTGAAAAAGGAGAAATGCCTTTACGTTCATACCTATGGTTACACAATGATGCCAAACTATCTGAAGCACAAGCAAAAACACTTACAAATTGGGTAAAAGATTACCTTAGTAAATCAAAAAACTAAAGTTTATACATAAGCTTTTAGATTTTTCATATCTTTGAGAAAATGAAAATCTTAGTTGCCATATTATCCATTTATATTTTAGGGCTCAACTTTATACCCTACAGCGATAATGTGACCGATTTAGAGGAACAAAACGGAATTCACCTCACTTCTGAAGATCATCAAGATCACAATCACGAAGCAGATTTATGTTCTCCCTTTTGCCAATGTCATTGCTGTCACATTCATGTAATAGATCTTCAACTAACCGATTTTGAAGCTATTTCCCCTGAAATATTCAACCAAACTTTTCCACATTTTGAAAATACAGGAGAAGAAATTCAAAACCGCATCTTACAACCTCCACGGAATTCCTAATTTTCAGTACTTCACTGAAATTCTTTTCCAAGAAGCAATATTTTTCTAAACTTAATTTGTAATACTGAGCCTTTATAAGTGTTAACTGTATACAAATTTCTTCATTCAAACTTGATCCGGAATCTCATACTTGGTTTAAAATAAAAAAATTGAGGATGAGAACCTGAAACAAGTTCAGGTTGACGATACCTTACAACAAAGAAAAATGTAAATAGAGAATAACATTGCTTCCCTCCTATTTAGTTTAAAAAATAAAAAACAACATATTCATGATTAACAAAATCATTGATTTTTCCATTCGGAATAAAATGATTATTGGTTTGTTTATGGTTACGTGGATTGGTTTTGGAATTTGGAGCATGAGCCAAGTTCCTATCGATGCCAATCCTGATATTACCAATAATCAAGTACAAGTAATTACCCAAGCACCTAATTTAGGCACCGAAGATATTGAGCAATTTGTTACCTATCCCGTAGAAGTAGCGATGAGCAATCTTCCGCAGGTAAAAGAAATCCGCTCTGTTTCACGCTTTGGGCTTTCCGTCGTCACCATCGTATTTGAAGATGACGCCGGCACCTATCTTCCGCGACAATTAGTATCTGAAAAACTAGTAGAAGTACAGGAAGAAATTCCGGAAGGCTTTGGCAAACCTTCCATGGGACCAATTTCTACCGGACTTGGAGAAATTTACCAATACACTCTAGAAGTAGAAAAAGAATATGAAAAAAAATATTCCAGTACCGATTTACGGAGTTTTCAAGATTGGATTATTCGTAGGCAAATGTCACTCGTTCCCGGTGTAGTTGAAGTAAATGCTTTTGGTGGGAAAATAAAACAATACGAAGTTTCCGTACATCCTGAAGAACTCAAAGCGATTGGAATTAGTATTTCTGAAGTTTTTTCGGCTTTACAGCAAAACAACCAAAATACCGGTGGTGCTTATATTGAAAAAAATCATCAAGCTAATTTTATTCGAGGTGAAGGTTTAGCCAGAAACCTCGACGACATTCGCCAAATGGTAATTAAAAATGAAAACGGAATTCCCATCAAAATCAAAGATGTTGCCGAAGTGCAAATTGGAAATGCCGTTCGCTATGGAGCATTAACCAAAGATGGAAAAGGCGAAGCGGTTGGAGGAATGATTTTAATGCTGAAAGGCGCCAACTCCAATGAAGTGATTAGCCGGGTAAAAGAACGCATGCAGCAAATTGAAAAATCGCTACCTAAAGGTGTGCACATCAAACCCTTTTTAGACCGAAGCAATCTCATAGCGGAAACCACAGGAACCATTAAAAATAACCTTATCGAGGGTGGACTCATTGTTATTTTCATTCTTGTACTCTTATTGGGAAACTGGCGTGGTGGATTAATCGTGGCTTCCACAATTCCGTTAGCTTTATTGTTTGCCTTTATTTTAATGAACATATTCGATGTTTGGGCCAACTTGATGAGTTTAGGCGCTATCGATTTTGGAATTATTGTAGACGGCGCCGTAATTATAGTAGAAAGTACTGTCTTTTTCCTTTACGCTTATGTGAAGAAAAATAAAGTTCAAGTTACAACAGAAAATCGAAATAAGATTACGGCAAAAGCCTCTAAAAAAATGATGAATTCAGCTTTTTTCGGGCAGCTCATTATCATGATTGTTTTTATCCCGATTCTAGCACTAGAAGGTGTTGAAGGTAAAATGTTCCGCCCAATGGCACTTACCTTTATTTTTGCGATGATTGGAGCAATGATTCTTTGCTTGACCTACGTTCCAATAATTTCTGCTTTATTTATTAGAGTTCCCAAAAAAACTAAACCTTCTTGGGGCGACAAGCTTGTATTTTGGGTAGAACGTAATTATGAAAAAGCTTTGCAAAAAAGTCTTCCTAAAGGAAAATGGATTATGGCTAGTTCGGTTCTAATTCTAGCTTTAGCCATTTTTACTTTTACCAAAATGGGAGGCGAATTCATTCCGCAGCTCGATGAAGGTGATATTGCTTTTCACGTGATTTTGAAACCGGGTAGTTCACTTTCAGAAATGATTGAAACAACCACCAAAGTTCAAAAAATCATCAAAGCAAATTATCCTGAAGTAAAATCTGTGATTAGTAGGATTGGCGTGGCAGATGTTCCTACCGACCCGATGCCGATGGATATTTCAGATACGTTTATTATCCTAAAACCAAAATCTGAATGGACTTCCGCAGACACTAAGGAAGAACTTATCGCTAAAATTAAGAAAGATATTAGCGCGATTCCCGGTGTTTCATACGAGTTTACCCAACCTATCGAAATGCGTTTTAACGAATTGCTTTCGGGCGTTCGGGAAGACGTAGCCATCAAACTTTTTGGGGAAGATTTACAAGTCTTGGCAGATAAGGCCAAAGAAATGGGGAAAATTATTGCTACCGTTGATGGCGTGGCAGATATGAAAGTAGAAGCCACTACAGGATTGCCACAAATTACAGTGAATTACAATCGAAATAAACTGGCACAATACGGTTTACAAATCAGTGATTTAAATACACTTATCCAAACAGCATTTGCCGGTGGAAAAGCCGGAGTTATTTTTGAAGGGGAAAAACGTTATGATTTAGTAGTTCGTCTTCATGAAAATCATCGTCAAAACATTCAGAACGTAGAGAACCTCTACATAGATTTACCTAACGGGAACCAAATTCCATTACGGGAAGTCGCTAGTATTAGCTATCAACCCGGACCTATGCAAATTAGTCGGGACAATACCAACCGACGAACCTATGTAGGAATTAACATTCGAAACAGGGATGTACAATCGGTGGTAGAAGATATTCAGCAAAAATTAGACAAAGAATTCGATTTACCTTCCGGCTATTACATTCGTTATGGAGGTGCTTTTGAAAATTTAGAACGAGCCTCCAATCGACTTCAAATGGTAGTTCCCATTGCATTAGTCCTGATTTTTATCTTGATTTATTTCGCCTTAAAATCTTTTTCAGAAACTTTAATGATTTACCTCGCTATCCCTATGGCTACCATTGGCGGAATTTTTGCCCTTTGGTTACGCGATATGCCTTTTAGTATTTCTGCCGGAGTTGGTTTTATCGTGCTTTTTGGTGTTGCCGTATTAAACGGTCTGGTAATGATCAACGGGTTAAATGAATTAAAAGAAGAAGGTGAAAAAAATCTCACGCAACGAATTTTAAAAGGAACCAAACGTCGTGTTCGCCCAATTATGCTTACCGCATTAACCGATGTGTTAGGTTTCTTGCCCATGGCGATTTCTACTTCTTCAGGGGCTGAAGTACAACGACCTTTAGCAACCGTAGTGATTGGCGGATTAATTACTTCTACCCTACTCACGCTTTTTATTCTTCCTATTCTTTACCAATGGATTGAACGTAGAAAAGAACGGCAATTAAATTCATTTAAAACCACCGCAATTGCGGGAATGTTTCTTTTCTTTATAATTCCTTTCAACGCAAATGCTCAAGAACAACCATTACTTGAAATTGGGATGGACGAAGCTGTTAAGCTCGCTAAAGAGAATTATCCGTTATTAAAAAACAAAAAATTAGCAATAAGCCAACAACAAGCGCAAAAAGCTAATGTTTGGGATTTAGGAGCCACAAAAATTTTCACTAGCGGAGAAGAAGTAAAAGACAACCAAGGTGTTTACACGTGGATCAATATAGGACAGCAAAACATCGATCTATTTGGCATTTCGGCTAAAAGCAAACAACTGAAAGCTCAAGTAAAATTAGCCGAAGAAGCATTAACTCTTTCTCAATTAGAAGTAGAACGGGAAGTAAAAAAAGCTTGGACATCGGCTTTTAGCGCAAAACAAAAATTCCAGCTTTACCAACGTTTAGATTCTATTTATAGTAAATTTAAAACTGCAGTTGAATTAAATTATGAAGTAGAAGCCATTTCTAAACTTGAATTTTCTTCTGCTAAAAATCAAGCTTTACAAATTGCGATTAAGAAAGAGCAAGCACACGACGATTATTTAATTGAATTGCAAAAACTAAATTTATGGTTGAACACTGAAAATACCTTTGGTGTCGATGATGAGATTATTTTAACAACTGATGAATTCGTTATTGAACAATCTTTAGAAAATCATCCGGCACTTCAAGTAGCTCAACAAAAAATGCAAACTTCCGAAGCCAATTACCGAGCTGCCAAAGCCGATTTACTGCCAAAATTTAATGTGCAATACGGCATACAAGAAGTACAAAACCAAAGTGGATTTTATACCTATCAAGCTGGGGTTTCAATTCCGTTATTTTCGGGAAGTGAAAAAACTCGGGTGAAAACGGCCGAAATTCAGCAACAAATCGCTCAAAATGAAGCAGATTTTGTTAAGCAACAGCTTAAAACACAATACCAACAAAGTCTACAACGCTTTATGAAGTGGAAAAAATCGAAAGATTTCTATCTGCAGGAAGCATTACCGTTAGCTCAAGAACAGCAAAACGGTGCTCTGTTGGCATATCAAGAAGGTGCGATCGATTATACGGCTTTTACCCAAATGCTTCGAAATTCCATCGAAACAGAACTTGCCGCTATTAAAGCGATAAACAATTACCTCAACGCAAAATTCGATCTAACTTATTTTGAAAATGAATAATATAAATTCAAGCTTCACCAATCATCACCCCTCCTGCAAGGTCTTTTCTGACCTTGTAGGTATATTTTTCAATCATATTAAAACCTACAAGGTTATCAAAACCTTGCAGGAAATAACCTTTAATACAACAATCATGAAAACCTTATTCTATATATTTTTCAGTTTATTCTTGATTTCCTGCGGAAATAATTCAGCAGAAGAAAAAGAAAATTCAACTACTCCAAAAAAAGAAGAACATCACGAAGAAGAAGAAGAAGGAATTCACTTTTCCTTTGAGCAAGCTAAAGCTTTAGGTTTAAAAGTAGATACACTCAGCCATAGAAATATGAGCGGTTTTGTAGAAGCCAATGGAACATTAGAAGTTCCACCACAAAACGAAGCAACCGTAACGACAATTGTTGGTGCGAATGTGGTCAAGATTGAAGTGATTGAAGGTGATGAAGTGCAGCAAGGACAAATAGTGGCATATTTATCTCATCCTAATATCATTCAGCTACAAACCGATTATTTAGAAGCTTTTCACAACCAAAAGTATTTAGAAAAAGAATACCAACGTCAGAAAAAATTATACGAAGGCGGCGTAGGTTCCGGGATGAATTTTCAAAAAGCAGAAGCCGACTATCAAGCTAAAAAAGGATTAGTGAGCGGACTCAAATCGAAACTAAAACTTTTAAATATTAACCTAAATAATCTAGAAAAAGGAAACATTCAAGAAAGTGTGGCTTTAAGAAGTCCCATTGAAGGTGCAGTACAAAAAGTAGAAGTAAAAACCGGGCAATATGTACAACCCCAAACCGATTTGTTTGAAATTATCAATACACATCACGTTCACGCCGATTTAATGGTTTATGAAAAAGACGTACATAAAATTGCAAAAGGACAAAAAATAAAATTCACCGTTCAATCCCTTCCAGAGACAGAACTAACCGCAAGTATTTATTCGATTAGTAAAACCTTTGAAGAAAGTCCGAAAGCTGTTCACGTTCATGCGGAAATTGAAAACAAAAAGGGAAATCTTATTCCGGGAATGTACATTCAAGGAAAAATTTTAACGGAAAAATCAACCACCACTGCCATTCCTGAGAGTGCCATTGTAAAAAACGGAGATCGTTTCTATATTTATAAAGCTGAAAAAAATGAGAACGAATGGAATTTTTCTCCACTTGAAGTAAAAACCGGAAAAACCGATGGAAGCTGGACAGCCATTCAGTTACTTGAAAAACAACCTCAAGCAACCCTATTTGCTCTCAATAATGCTTATTATTTACAAGCCGAAGGAGAAAAAGGTGAAGGCGGCGGGCATCATCATTAATGCTTAGCTATTAGTTTTTAAGTTGAGAAGTTTAGTTTAGTTTCGTCACACTGAACTTAATTCAGGGTCTCATTATGTTTTTTTGAATAGTAAGAGATAAGATTCTGAAATCGAAGATTCAACGTAGTTAAATAAATTCAGAATAACGCACAAAAAAGCCACTTGCCGAGAAAAGAGGAAGTAGCTTTTTTAACCTAAGTTAAAAAAGAGAGAATGGTTATGATTTCTTTACTTATTTTTGAAACCAAATTCAGTTTTCAATGCACATTTTTGTTTTAGGTACGGGACGTTGTGGCTCTTTCAGTTTTGTAGAAGCTTGTATGTACATGACCAATTTTACATGCGGTCACGAAACCCGATCGCAAAAATTAGGTTCGGCACGCTTTGAATATCCCGAAAATCATATTGAAGCCGACAACCATTTAAGCTGGCATTTAGGAGAATTAGAACAGAAATTTCCCGATCAAGTTTTTTATGTACATTTAAAACGAGACCGCGATAAAACCGCAAAAAGCTTCAGCAAGCGTTTTCTCAAAAAGAAAAGTATAGTTGATGCTTATGCAGGAGGAATAAAAATGAATCCACCGGAAACACTTTCTAAAGAAGAACAACTTCAGCTTTGCTATGATTATGTAGATACGGTAACCGCAAATATCCAATCCTTTTTAAAACATCAACCGCAACACCTAACTATTCATCTTGAAAGCATTCAGGAAGATTTCAAAAAATTCTGGCAAATCATTGATGCGAAAGGCGATTTAGAAGCTGCGTTAACTAGCTTCAACCAACGTCACAATACCGCCAAAGAACATGAAAAATCGTATGTTCTTTATCATTTAAAATTGTTTTTACTTCGACAGAAAAGAAGGTTGTTGGGTTGATAAAAACTTCATGAGGCTGTATAAAAAGGGTCAAAAATCGTCATTCTGAATTTAATTCAGAATCTCATCCTGCTAATGATAAATTTAGTAGGAGAACCTAAACACGTTTAGGTTGACGAAAATCATCTTTTTAGACAGCCTCATCACATTAAGGTAAATCATTTTTACGCCTCCGATTCTAGATTAAAATTAAATTCCTTTTTTATAAAATCACATCATTTTAGTTAACCTTTTAAATAAATAAATTCTAATTACTCAATTGTAAGCCCTAAGTCTCGACTCCGCTCGACCTGACAAAAACAAACCTATCAAAATTCGTTAATAAGAATACCATATTGTTATTTCATAATTTTAATAATTCGTTAATTTTGCTGAAAAATTTGAAATTATGCTCATTATCGGGATTGCCGGAGGAACCGGAAGCGGAAAAACAACCGTAGTAAACACTATTGTCGATGAACTACAACACGAAGAAGTAGAAGTAATCTCACAAGACTCTTACTATCGGGACACGAGTAATCTTAGCTACGATGAGCGGACCAAAATTAATTTTGACCATCCAAAATCCATCGATTTTGATTTACTCACCAAACATTTAAAACAATTAAGAGCGGGAGAATCTATTCCACAGCCGGTTTATTCATTTAAAGAACATAACCGTACTGGTGAAACCATTGAAACGCCACCTAAAAAAGTAATGTTGGTCGAAGGAATTTTAATTCTTACCCATCCTGAGCTTCGGGAACTTTTTGATATTATGATTTACGTACACGCCGATAGTGATGAGCGCTTAATTAGACGCCTAAAACGGGATATGAAAGAACGCGGACGTGATTTAGACGAGGTTTTAAACCGCTACCAAACTACCTTAAAACCTATGCACCAACAATTTATCGAACCTACAAAAGAATTTGCCGATATTATTATTCCCAACAATCGTTATAATACCGTAGCTGTTGATATTGTTCAGACCATTATCAGGGAACGCTTAGACTAATTTCGTATATTCGTTTTATGGGTTTTAAAGAGCTTCGCGAGAAACGTTGGTTTAAAATTATAAGCAATAAATATGTGCTTATAATTTTGGTGTTTGGTGTCTGGATGTTTTTTCTCGATAGCAATAGTTGGTTAGTACATCGTGAACTCGATGAAGAATTAGATGCACTCAACAATAACAAAGCCTATTACCAAAAAGAAATAAATAAAGACAAAGCTATCATTGAAGGATTGAATGATTCTGACGAACTGGAAAAATTTGCACGGGAAGAATATTTTATGAAGCGTGAAGGAGAAGAAATTTTTATAATTGAATATGAAGATAGCTTGAAAAAGAACGAGGAAAATGAGTAAAAAATTATTTGAAGATTTTAAAGAGGTTTCTGCCAAAGAGTGGAAACAAAAAATTCAGGTAGATTTAAAAGGGGCCGCTTATGAAAGTCTTATTTTTCATAGCAATGAAGGCATCGATGTAAAACCATTTTATCATCAAGACAATTTTCAAGCCAGCCAAGCTCCTACTCCACCTCAAAACTGGAATATTATCGAACGCTTTGTAGTTTCTGAAAATACTGAAGCCGCTTCACTTTTAGAAAGCTTAGAAAAAGGAGCGGAAGCCTTATGGATAGTAATTCCTACGGCTGAAATCGATTTTTCAAAGTTATTAACCGAAATCGATATCGAAAAGACTCCGGTATTTCTCGATTTTCAATTTTTGTCGAAAGAAACGCCTCAACAACTCAAAGAATTTGTTCAGGGTAAAAAACATCAAATTTCAGTTGGTGTCGATATTATCGGAAACCTTTCAGCTACCGGAAACTGGTTCAGCAATCAACAAGAAGATCATCAACTATTAGCGGAATTTATTCAGTTGAATAAAGAAATACCAGTCAGTATAAGTGTCGATACTTCCATTTATCAAAATGCAGGTGCCAATATCGTTCAGCAATTGGCCTATTCGATGGCACACGTGAATGAATATTTAAATCACTTAAATGAACATTTTCCGCAGCAATTAAAAGACTTTCAACCTATTTTTAAAGTTTCCGTAGGTTCCAATTATTTCTTTGAGATAGCCAAGCTGAAAGCTTTACGTAAGTTATACGCAAGTATAACTGAAGCTTATGAAGCTCCTTTAAGCATTCAAATTTTAGCTTTCCCAACAAAGCGGAACAAAACCATTTACGATTACAACGTAAATATGTTGCGTACCACTACGGAGAGTATGAGTGCTATTTTAGGAGGTGCCGATTGGGTTTGTAATCTGCCTTACGATGATATCTATCACGACGATAATGATTTTGGAAGAAGAATAGCCCGCAATCAACTCTTAATTTTAAAAGAAGAAAGTTATTTTGATAAAGTAGCCAATGCTAGTGATGGTAGTTATTATGTAGAAGAGATCACCTCCCAATTAGCTGAAAAAGCTTTAGTGGTCTTCAAATCGATTGAAAAATCCGGTGGTTGGATTACCTCTCTAAAAGAAGGAACGATTCAGCGAAAAATTAAAGAAAGTGCCGATAAGGAATTGGCGCAATTTAATAAAGCTGAAAAAACCTTGGTAGGTACCAACAAATACCAAAACCCGGAAGATAAAATGAAGGCAGATTTAGAAAAGTCTCCTTTTTTACAAAAAAATGAAAGAAAAACGCTTTTAAAGCCGATTATTCAGAAAAGACTCGCAGAAAAAAGTGAACAAGAACGCTTGAAAAAGGAATAATTTCTTCAATATATTAATTAAAAATACTGCTATCAACAGAGTGATAAGAAAGTATTCAAATAATGACAAGTCAAAAACAATTCATTTGTTGAAACAAAATACTCCAGAATATTTTGCTCCATCTGAGGAAGTTGATTTTGAGAAATACCTTGAAAATGAAATCGAGGATTACTTTGTTTATGAAGAAAATTCTGAAATTATTGGGGCTGGTGGCATCAATTATTTTATAGACCAAAAAATGGCTCGTATTTCTTGGGATATGATTTCCTCTAAAAGTCAAAGAAAAAGGATAGGAAAAAAATTAATACAACACCGAATTAATCTTTTAAGTAAAAATCCGAATATTGAACTAATCATTGTACGAACAACACAGATAGTTTATAAGTTTTATGAGAAAATGGGATTCGAACTTGAAAAAATTGAAAAGGATTTCTGGGCTAAAGGTTTTGATCTCTATCAAATGAAAATGGAAAATAAAAAGTAATGCCAACAGTATTAAGAATTAATGGATATCGTTTTTTCTTTTATTCAAATGAACATTTGCCCATTCATATTGAAAAAGATGAGAAAACAGCAAAATTTAACCTTCAACCTATCGAAATAATATATACGAGAAGATTTAAAGCTTCAGAAATTTCAGAAATCCGTAAATTAGTAGTAGAAAATTCAGAATTTTTAATTCAACAATGGAATGAGTATTTTAACAATTAACAAATCAAAATTTGCTGTAGAGGTTTCCTTTTCAAAAGATAAAATGACTGTCTTTTTAGAAGATGGAAGAGAGCTTTCCGTTCCGTTAGAATGGTTTCCCCGATTACGGAACGCAACTCCAGAACAACTGAATAATTGGCGTTTTATTGGTAAAGGAGAAGGAATTCATTGGCAAGAACTAGACGAAGATATTTCAGTAGAAAAATTACTGGATTAAATCAGAACGACGGAAAATCAATATAAAAAATGGCTCGAAAAGACCTTCAACATATAAAGCTTCAAAATTCAGAATTAAAAATTCAAAATTTTGAGGAAGAAGTATTTACTACACCAGAGAAAATCAAGATTAAAAAAGTCTATACGAAAGAAGACGTAGAAAATTTAGAGCACCTTAACTTTGTTGCCGGAATCTCTCCGTTCTTACGTGGACCTTACTCTACGATGTACGTAAGAAGACCGTGGACAATTAGACAATATGCAGGGTTTTCTACGGCCGAAGAAAGTAATGCGTTCTATAGAAGAAACCTGGCAGCCGGACAAAAAGGCCTTTCGGTAGCTTTCGATTTAGCAACGCATCGCGGTTACGATAGTGATCATGAACGTGTAATAGGTGATGTTGGTAAAGCAGGAGTGGCAATTGATTCGGTAGAAGATATGAAAATTCTTTTCGATCAGATTCCGCTTGATAAAATGTCGGTTTCTATGACGATGAATGGAGCGGTACTACCTATCATGGCGTTTTATATTGTTGCTGCCGAAGAGCAAGGTGTTCAACCTGAACAGCTTTCAGGAACCATTCAAAATGATATTCTCAAGGAGTTTATGGTGCGAAACACCTACATTTATCCACCTACTCCATCGATGAAAATCATCTCTGATATTTTTGAGTATAGCTCGAAGAATATGCCAAGATTCAACAGCATTAGTATTTCCGGATATCATATGCAAGAGGCCGGAGCCACTTGTGATATTGAATTGGCATACACCTTGGCCGACGGATTGGAATACATTAGAAAAGGACTTGAAGCGGGAATGGACATCGATAGTTTTGCTCCACGTCTTTCCTTTTTCTGGGCTATTGGCATGAATCATTTTATGGAAATTGCCAAAATGCGAGCCGGAAGAATGTTATGGGCTAAATTGGTAAAGCAATTCAACCCAAAAAATCAAAAATCACTTTCTCTAAGAACACATTGTCAAACCAGTGGATGGAGTTTAACCGAACAAGATCCGTTTAATAATGTAGCTCGAACTTGTATTGAGGCTTCCGCAGCAGCTTTTGGTGGAACGCAAAGTTTACATACCAATGCTTTAGATGAAGCGATTGCTTTACCTACCGATTTTTCAGCAAGAATCGCGAGAAACACTCAATTGTATTTACAAGACGAAACTGAAATTACAAAAACAGTAGATCCTTGGGCGGGTAGTTACTACGTAGAAAAACTTACTGATGAAATCTCTCAGAAAGCATGGAAATTGATTGAAGAAGTGGAAGAATTAGGCGGAATGACCAAAGCGATTGAAAAAGGAATCCCGAAACTTCGTATTGAAGAAGCTGCGGCAAGAAAACAAGCGCGAATTGATAGCGGTCAAGATATTATTGTAGGGGTAAATAAATACCGACGTGAAAAAGAAGACCCCATCGTAACCTTAGAAGTCGATAATCAAACCGTTCGTAAACAACAAATTGCTCGATTGGTAGAAATGAAGGCTAGTCGTAATGAAGAAAAGGTACAACAAGCTTTAACTAAATTAACCGAAGCTGCTAAAAAAGAAGAAGGAAATCTCTTAGCATTAGCGATAGATGCTGCTCGTGAACGTGCCAGTATTGGAGAAATTAGTATGGCTTTAGAAAAAATTTACGGAAGGCATAAAGCACAAACCAAATCTTTTAGTGGCGTGTACAGTAAAGAAATTAAAGACGATAAATCGTTTAAAAAAGCAAAAGAACTAGCGAATCAATTTGCAGAATTAGAAGGTCGCCGACCTCGAATTATGATTGCAAAAATGGGACAAGATGGTCATGATCGTGGAGCCAAAGTAGTTGCCACTGGTTATGCCGATGTAGGATTTGATGTAGATATTGGGCCATTATTTCAAACCCCACAAGAAGCCGCCAAACAAGCAGTAGAAAACGATGTTCACACGTTAGGGGTTTCATCTTTAGCTGCCGGACATAAAACCTTAGTTCCCCAGGTAATTGAAGAATTGAAAAAACACGGCCGCGAAGATATCATGGTGATTGTGGGAGGGGTGATTCCTTCTGCAGATTATCAATATTTATTTGATGCCGGTGCTGTTGCGGTGTTTGGTCCCGGAACTAAAATTAGCGAAACCGCAATTAAAATTTTAGAGATTTTAATTGATTCGGTAGAATAAACTAAAAACATTTAACGTTATAGGTTATAACTATAAAACAAAATTAACCTATTATGAAAAGCCTTTTGTTCACATTCTCTATTGTTCTTTTTATTTCTTGTTCTTCTGATGATAATGATCCTACTATTGTAGATCACTCTTCTTCCATTTTCACATCTTATATAGAAACTTACGACAGACCTGAAATTGATGGTATTGAAAGTTTTAAGAAAATAAAAACTGGTGAAATTATCGATGGCAAATTTCATGATTATCAATTAAAAACATACTTTGATAATGAATTAAAATCTGAAGATGAATTCCAACAGTATGTTTATTCTAACAATAAGCTAATCAGCATCTATCCAATGAGAGAATCAGATGAGGCTACTAAGCAGGACTTATTCTATGATGAAAATAATAACTTTACTGGTTTTTACTGGGAAAAAGTTAATCGATATTATCAAATTGTTCACAAAGAAAATAATATAGATTATTTTCAAATTTTGACCGGAAATTTTGATGATGAAAATTCTTCTATTCACCAAAGATATATTTTAAAATTTGATGATCACAATAACGTAATCAAAGCTGGGCTTGATATTGATTTGGATGAGGTGATGGATTTTGAAAACAAATTTAGTTACGATGAAAACGATAATTTAATTTCAATCGAAATGAGCAATGGTGAGTCCACTAACATTACTTATTCTGAAATTAAAAATACTAAGGCTCATATTTTAGATAATTCTTATGGTAAAAGAATAAGAAGATTAAAGTGTAGTGAAATATTAGGAAGTCCATCTGCCACTATTGAAGAGATCAAAAAATTAGAATTCTCTACCCATTTATCTACTTATGAAGTAGATGCTTCACTAGAGTTAGATACTTCGGAAAATAATTTTTACACAAAAAGGACTATAGAAACCGATAACGAAAATCAATCTACAGAAACCATAGAGTTTATAACTCAATAATTCTGATACTGGTGTTATTATATATATTTATATCACTATAGAAGCTGAAAATGAACACATAAAAAATCCCCTGTACAGGGGATTTTATTTTTAGAAATAATTTTAACTTACAACTACCTACTCTACTACTAATTTTACAGTATATAGTTTTCTTGAATGAATTTTAATAATATACAATCCACTTGACAATTCTTGTGTCATCATAGAATATTTTGCATTATTTACATTTTCTGTAGCATATAAAAGCTTACCGGTAGTATCGAACAATTCAATTTTTTCTATAGGATACTGGGATTGAATCATTGTTTGACTTTTACCATTAGCCGGATTTGGATATACTTTTATTCCGTGATCTATCTTATATTCTGAATTGGATAAATCTCCCACAACTTCAAAATTCACACGGTTAGAAACTTCATTATAAGAATCGTTTGTAAACATTACTACAAAATAGTTCCCTTCTTCGGTAGGTAAAGCTTCACCTTCTAAGGTAGCAGTACCTTCAGCTTGACCGTCAAAATAAGTATAGCTAATTAATGGATCGATGTTAGGATCATCACCTTCGTGATATATACCTAACCAATCTTTAATTATTCCCGGGGCATCTGTCCAAGAGGTTACAATCTCTTCTCCTAAATCATATACAGATTCGTTTATCCATAAATCTGTCACTAATTCTCCTACTTTAAAAAATACTTTATTACCTATTGAATTATAGCCATCCTCAATAAAATATTCAGCATAGTAATATCCTTTTTCTAAATTATTAAATGTAAGTGTTTGTGAACTCCCGTTAACATAACTCCAAGCTGTTGAAGCAATATTACCCGGTGTATGCCCCATTTTATAAATCCCTATCCAATCATTACTTAATTGTGGACCATTACTAAAAGAAATCTCCACAGGATCTCCTTCAGCATATTCTTCTTCACTTACTGTCAACTCTGGAGTTTGCCCTACATAAAAATACTGTCTTGGAGCAATTTCTGAATAACTATCATTTTCGAAAATAACGGCATAATACATTCCTGCCTCACTTAGACCTTGAGAAAATGTAATGGTACCGCTTGAATTTCCATCTGTATAACTCCATAGTTCTGAAGGAGAATTACTCCCTGGTTCATTTTCATCTTTATAAATACCTATCCAAGTAGTATTAGCTGCTGGAGCATCTAAATAATTCACCCCTATAGGAGCATCAAGTGCATATTCTAAATTTTCGGAATCTAGAGTAATTGCTGTTTCTACGTAATTACTTCCTGTTACAGTAAAGGTTTCTGTTTCACTCCAAGGAGACCATGCTAAGTTTCTATCTCTATACCGAAGTTTTACGAAATACTGACCATTTGGAATTTCATTCTCTGCAAATTCTATTTTGGTTATATCTACTCCTTGATTAATATCTACAGTAGAATCACTTTGCTGTTCATACATTCCGTATAAATTTTCGTAATCTCTATAAATATCTTTCTCGATGATATTAAACTCTTGATCTTTAGCAATTAAAAATTCGGTAGTATTTAATAATTCTCCTGTTGAAGTTGAAAAATCAGAGCCTTGAATCTCTAAAGGTAAGCTTACCTCTGAACCTAACTGGGTTTCTATAGTTGGCTGCTCTGGTGCAGCTTGATTTTTATAAAAATGGAACTCATCCATTAATTGATTATTTTTCCACTGAAAAATACTTCCTATAGAATAACTTTCTACATCCATTTTACCATTAACCACATCTATATCTACTATTTGATACATCCAATTAGAAATTGTTTTTTGTACGTCTTCAAAATCTTCTTCAGTAGACATTCCCCAATATTGATCCCACGCGGTTCCCCCTGAAATAATATTATAAACTTTATCATCTTTTAACTGTCCACGATGGTATAAGTGATGATGGGCGCCAATATGCAATACAAATTTATCGGTTTGTGTAAGCATGGGTACCGCCGTATTTCTTATCCATTGAGAAATATCACCTACATATTGTTCTGCTTGATAAGGTCTATGACTTAGCGAGAAAATCCAATCTACAGAACTGTCATCTTCTGCTGCGTTAATTACAGACTGTAGCCAAGCTGTTTGTGAAGTCCCGGTATGCTCTGAACTTAAACTTATAAACAATACATTTCCAGCTTGGTAGACATAATAATTTTCTGTTCCAGAAGAAATTCCTTGATATTCAAAATCATCCAAATAAAAATGATCGTAATAAGCTTGCATCCCTAAAGTACCGTAGGTTTCGTGATTACCAACTGTAGTTTGAATAGATAAAAACTTAGAAAGTTTCCTATTCTTTTTAAAATGAACATTATCATAATGATCTAAAGTACCTACATCTACTTGATCTCCTACCATAAAAGTAAGAGCAATATTCTCTTCTGGCGAACCACCGTATTTCTGAATTATCTTACGCTTCGCTGCAGAAACTAAAGAATCATAACGAGGCTCATTTTTTAATTGGTTATCCCCCATAATTAAGAAACGAATGTGACCGTCTTCTGTGGCTGCTTCCCCAGGATTGGGAAGTGTTTTAAACGATGCTATTTCAGAATAATTACTTCCGGTCTTAGTTCTATAAAAATAACGTGTATTAGGTGATAGGTTCACTAATTTAACGGAATGGTAATAGTAATTACCCGGGTAGCCGGCATCTGTAAAAATATTGGTATTACCAGTTACAGTTACGTTCAAATCACTTTCAGACAAACCATACTCGACTACCGATTCTGAGTCTGAAGAAGTTTTCCAGTTTACATAAATAGAGTTTGGGGTTACCGCTTGTAGATAAGGGTGTAACTCTTGTGCCATTAGCTTACCAACACCGATGATAAGTAGTAAAAAAAGATAATTTTTTTTCATAAAAAAAGGGTTTTATTTTGCAGCCAATTTACCCTTCCTCTAAATGATCTATTTTAGCTTATTATCAAATAAACCATAACTATTACTTATCTCAATGTTACCTTTGTTATCTAATTATCAATTAAAATTTCAAATTAATTGATTAGCTTTACTAAAAACAATTCTTATGAACTTTCAACAAAAAATGTTGCGTGATGACGCCCTAAAAAATAAAAATATTGTGGTTACCGGTGGCGGAAGTGGTTTAGGAAAAGCCATGACCAAATACTTTTTAGAATTAGGAGCACAAGTAGCTATTACTTCCCGAAACTTAGAAAAACTTCAAAATACTGCTAAAGAATTAGAAGGAGAAACCGGAAGCAAATGTTATGCAATTCAGTGTGATGTAAGAAATTACGATGAAGTTGAAAAAATGAAGGATGAGGCCATTTCCCAAATGGGAAGTGTAGATGTTTTACTAAACAATGCTGCAGGAAACTTTATCTCTCCCACCGAGCGACTTTCAACCAATGCTTTCGACACCATTATTGACATTGTTTTAAAAGGAAGTAAAAACTGCACGTTAGCTTTTGGTAAACATTGGATTGATAAAAAAGAAAAAGATAAAACCGTTTTAAATATTGTCACCACTTATGCTTGGACAGGTTCTGCTTATGTAGTTCCTTCGGCAACAGCAAAGGCTGGGGTTTTGGCGATGACGCGTTCGCTTGCTGTTGAATGGGCAAAATACGGAATAAGATTTAATGCCATTGCTCCAGGTCCTTTCCCTACAAAAGGTGCTTGGGATCGACTTTTACCCGGAGATTTAAAAGAAAAATTTGACTTGGCTAAAAAAGTTCCGCTCAAACGTGTAGGTGAACATCAAGAACTTGCCAATCTTGCCGCTTATTTGGTTTCAGACTTTTCAGCCTATGTAAATGGAGAAGTAATTACCATTGATGGTGGTGAATGGTTAAAAGGAGCCGGACAATTTAACCTACTGGAAGAAGTACCTGAAGAGATGTGGGATATGCTCGAAGAAATGATTAGAAAAAAGAAAAACAAATAATTAACCCCAATTGTTAAAAAAACATCTTTAAGTTATTCATTCAAGCGTTTTCAATTGGAATAATAAATCGTATTTTTACCGTCTAAATCTTAAATAATTAATGGGCAAAATCATTGCAATTGCTAACCAGAAAGGCGGAGTAGGTAAAACCACTACTTCGGTTAATTTAGCTGCCGCTTTAGGGGTACTGGAAAAAAAAGTTTTGTTAATTGATGCCGATCCACAGGCCAATGCTAGTTCCAGTTTAGGAATTGATGTAGAAAATGTGGAAGTCGGGACTTATCAGCTCTTGGAACATACCTTAAAAGCTGAAGAGGCGATTACCGCAACCAATTCTCCTAACGTAGATATTATCCCGGCACATATAGATTTAGTGGCTATTGAAATAGAATTAGTCGATCAAGATCAACGGGAATCAATGCTTAAAAAAGCAATCATTCAATTAAAGGAAAAATACGATTTCATTTTAATTGATTGTGCACCCTCACTTGGCTTATTAACATTAAATGCTTTAACCGCTTCAGATTCTGTAATTATCCCGATTCAATGTGAGTATTTTGCTCTTGAAGGTTTAGGAAAGTTATTGAATACCATAAAAAGCGTACAAAAAATACATAACAACAAATTAGATATAGAAGGGCTTTTACTCACGATGTACGATTCCCGCTTACGTCTTTCCAATCAAGTGGTAGATGAAGTGAAGAAGCATTTTGAAGCGATGGTTTTTGAAACTATTATTCAGCGTAACGTACGCTTAAGCGAAGCTCCTAGTTATGGTGAAAGCATTATTAACTATGATGCAGGAAGCCGTGGAGCCAATAATTATTTAAGTTTAGCTGAAGAAATTATAAAGAAAAACAAGTAAGGTTTATGGCGAAGGCAACGAAGAAACAAGCGTTAGGACGTGGACTTTCAGCTTTATTGAAAGATCCCGATAACGATATTAAGTCGGCTAAAGATAAAAACGCAGATAAAGTTGTAGGAAATATTGTTGAACTGGATATCGAATCTATAGAAGTAAATCCTTTTCAGCCCAGAACTAGCTTTAACGAAGATGCGCTGCAAGAATTGGCCACCTCTATTCGAGAGTTGGGAGTTATTCAACCCATTACCGTAAGAAAAATAGATTTTAATAAATACCAACTTGTTTCCGGGGAGCGTCGTTACCGCGCCTCTAAATTGGTAGGTTTAAAGACCATTCCTTCTTACATCAGGATTGCCAATGATCAGGAATCTTTAGAAATGGCGTTGGTAGAGAATATTCAGCGACAAGATTTAGATCCAATTGAAATTGCACTTTCTTACCAACGTTTAATCGATGAAATAGATCTTACCCAAGAACAACTGAGTGATCGTATTGGAAAAAATAGATCGACCATAGCCAATTACCTTCGTTTATTAAAGTTAGACCCGATTATTCAAACCGGAATGCGAGATGGTTTCCTTTCTATGGGACACGGGCGTACTTTAATTAATGTAGAAGATGATGAAATTCAACTTAAAATTTACGAACAAATAATTGAAGAATCTCTTTCGGTAAGAGCGACAGAACAATTAGTAAGATCGTACCAAAAACATGGAAAGAACTTAGGAAAAGAAAAAGCTTCTACCCCGAGCGTTCCTAAAGAAATAAAAACCACCGTAAAAGATTTTTCTGAATACTTTGGTGCAAAAGTTGATGTAAAAGTGAACAAAAAAGGCAATGGAAAACTAATCATTCCGTTCTCTTCAGAAGAAGATTTTAAACGCCTTAAAAAATTAATTCAGGGTGAAGCTTAAACTGTTATTTTTCCTTTGCATTAGCCTATTCACATTTAGTAAAGTTTTTGCACAACAAGATTCGTTAGCATTAAGAACACAAAGCATTGCTAAAGTGGATAGTATTCAAGGTAATTTTAAAGAATACAATCCATTAGCTCCAGCAAAAGCCGCTTTTTTCTCTGCTATTTTTCCGGGATTGGGTCAGATTTACAATGGTAGTTATTGGAAGTTACCTATAGTTTATGGAGCTTTAGGTACTAGTGTTTATTTCTATATTGAAAACGACAAGCAGTATAACCGTTACCGCGATGCCTACAAAAGAAGACTGGCCGGTTATAATGATGACGAATTTCAAGATAGACTGGACAATGATGCTTTAATCAATGCTCAAAAACACTTTAGAAGAAATAAAGAAATATCCATTTTAGTCACCGCCGCTTTTTATATTTTAAATATTGTAGATGCCAACGTAGATGCGCATTTACAGCAATTTAATGTAAGCAACGACCTTTCCATGAAACCCAATTTTAAATACGATCAGTTTACGGGAAGAACTAATTATGGATTATCATTCAATTTAAATTTTTAATGATGAAAATTGCAATTTTAGGTTATGGGAGAATGGGTAAAACCATCGAACAAATTGCGCTTGATAGAAATCACGAAATAGTTTATAAGACTTCAGAAAAAATTAATACTGAAGAACTTCAAAAAGCAGAAGTAGCCATAGATTTTAGTATTCCTGATGCTGCTTTTGAAAATATAACTACCTGTTTCAAGAATAACATCCCAGTGGTTTCCGGTACAACCGGTTGGTTAGACCGCTATGAAGAAGCTGTTAAAATTTGCAATGAAAACAAGGGTGCTTTTATTTATGCTTCTAATTTTAGTTTAGGGGTCAATTTATTTTTTCAATTAAATGAAAACCTGGCTAAACTAATGAGTAAGTTTAAAGAATACACGGTTGCTATTGAAGAAATTCATCATACCAAAAAACTGGACAAACCCAGTGGAACTGCTATCACCTTAACAGAAAGTATTCTTCCATATACCCAAAAAGAAGATTGGAAATTGGTAGAGGAAGACGAAAAAGCTTCAGCTAATCAAATTCCTGTGGTTGCCAAAAGAGAAGAAGATGTAAAAGGAACACATAGTATTAAATATTCATCGGCTATCGACGATATCGAAATTAAACATACCGCTCATTCCCGCGAAGGTTTTGCCTTAGGAGCTGTGATTGCGGCAGAATGGCTAAGCGATAAAACAGGAGTATTTACAATGAAAGATGTATTAGGTTTATAATCGTGTAACATTTAGCGCAACAGACCTACTCATATAAAAACTTTAAAAGATGACAATAATTCAGTGGTTTATATTTTTTTTATTGGTTCAGGCCATTCACGGTGCAGGAACTTGGAGACTATATAAAATTGCAGGCAGACAAGCTTGGGAAGCATTTGTACCCGTTTACAACGCAGTAATATTAATGAAAATTATTAATAGGCCTTGGTGGTGGACCATTCTGCTTTTCATACCTATTGTAAATTTAATTATGTTTCCTGTGATTTGGGTTGAAACCGCCCGAAGTTTTGGCAAACATACAAAAGCAGATACTTGGCTTAGTGTACTTACTCTTGGTTTTTATTTGTATTACATTAATTATACCGCTGATGTTACACATATCTACGACAGAAGCTTAAAACCAAGAACAGAAGTTGGCGAGTGGGTAAGTTCTATTCTTTTTGCGGTAGTAGCAGCTACCATTGTTCACACCTATTTTATTCAACCATTTACCATTCCTACTTCATCGTTAGAGAAAACTTTATTGGTAGGTGACTTTTTGTTTGTGAGTAAATTTAACTACGGAGCAAGAACACCACAAACTACAGTTTCTTTTCCAATGGTTCACGATACTATTCCGGGACTTGGCATAAAATCGTACACCAATTGGCCTCAACTCCCCTATTTTAGGTTCCCGGGCTTTGAAGATATTGAACGTACCGATATTGTGGTATTTAACTGGCCGGTAGATACGGTTCCTTATTTTGGCTACCATGGACCTATTTCTTATAAAAAACCTGTCGATAAAAAATCCAATTACGTTAAAAGAACAGTTGGTATCCCTGGCGATTCTTTAAAAATTGTAGATGGAAAAGTTTATATTAATAATCAGCCTTTACAATTACCTGATCGCGCCAAACCTCAATACTCGTATCGTGTAAAAGGAAAAGGAAGAGGTTTTGATTTACGTAATTTAATTAACCGTTACAGCATCACCGATGGTGTGAAAGGCTATAATAAAGAAACGAGGGAATATGATTTTGTCGCTATTTCTGATGAAGCGGTAGAGAAATTTAGAAATCACCCAAATGTAGCGTCGATTACTCGAATTATAGATCCTGTGGGAGATGCAGATCCAAAAATTTTCCCTTCAGCTAAAACCAATTGGAATGCCGATCAATTTGGTCCTATTTATATTCCTGAAGAAGGAAAAACCGTTGCGATTACTACCGAAAGCCTTCCTTTTTACAAACGTATTATCGAGGTTTACGAAGGTGAAGAAATGGGCATTGAAAATAAAGTCACTACTAAAGGGAATCAGATTTTCTTAAATGGTGAACCTCTTTCTGAATATACTTTCAAACAAAATTATTATTTTATGATGGGAGATAACCGTCATAATAGTGAAGATAGCCGTTTTTGGGGTTATGTTCCCGAAACTCATATCGTAGGAAAACCTATTTTTATTTGGATGAGTTGGGATAGTAATGCCGATGGTTTCTTTAATAAAATTCGTTGGGACCGCGTATTTACTACCGTTGGTGGTGAGGGTAAACCAGTTTCTTACCTTTACTATTTCCTTATAGGATTAGTGATTGTAATTGGTTTCAATTTCTTTAGAAAACGTAAGAAAAAGGCTTAAGTTTTTTTGATGAATTCTATTCTTATACATCCGGCTTATTTTGGATCAATTCTTCAGTTTTGTCATATTTCACAAGCTGAAGAATTAGTTTTTGAAAATGAAGATAACTACCAAAAGCAAACCTATCGTAACCGACAGTACATTTACGGTGCCAATGCTAAATTGCTATTAAATATTCCTATTAAGCATACCGGCAAAAAAAATATTCGGCAAAAATACAAAGAGGTGAAAATTGAGAACGATTTTAAATGGCAAATCATTCATTGGCGATCGTTAGAAACGGCTTACCGCACCTCTCCTTTCTTTGAATTCTACGAAGATGAATTAATTCATCTCTATGAAAAGGAATACAAATACCTCCTCGATTTTAATTATGATTGCTTCGAGGCTGTTTCCGAATGTCTTCAATTAGAAAAAGAATACCGAAAAACAGAAGAGTATCAATTGGAAATCCTAGAGGAAAAAATTCAAGATAAACGGTATTTAATAGATGCAAAACGCAAACAGCTACCTACTTTAGAAACTTACACCCAAGTTTTTGAAGATAAATTTGGTTTTATTCCTAACCTTTCCATTTTAGATTTGTTATTCAACGAAGGTCCTAATTCTTTAAATTACCTTCAGCAACAACTCGTAGATTAATCCTCAGGTAAATGAATGGTAGTGGAGATTGGATAATGATCTGAAAGCTGCACATCGTAGTTATTAAACTCATTTACCTGAATAGTTTTATCTACCAAAAAGAAATCAATGCGCAATGGGATAAAATCAAAATCAAAGGTTTTTCCCGTTCCGTTCCCGGCAATTTTAAAGGCATCTTTATAGCCAAAATCTACTAATTCATTATAAATATAAGAGAATGCGCTGTTATTAAAATCACCACAAATTATACTTTTATAAGGCGTTTGCGCTAGTTTTTCTTTCAGAAGGCTAACTTGTTCTTCTTGTTTTCTAAAAGAAGCCCCTACTCTATTAATGAGTTTTTTCTTGTTTTCTTTTTGAAGGCTTTTTACTTCCGGAATAATCTTCAAACTTTCAAAATGAACATTAAAAATGCGTAAGGTATCTTCCTTCACCTTTATATCTGCATAAATACAATTATTCCCAGATTGGAAATCTAAAGAGCCTTTATTAATAATAGGGTAATTAGTATAAATGGCTTGTCCTATACTTTTACTCTGGACGCTTTCTTTTATATAATGATTTTTAAATTCATCAAAAACCACTAAATCATGCATATTGTACTCTTGAGAGCAGAAAATATCTACTTTTTCTTTTTTAACAAAATCAATAATCTCCCCGGCAATATCACCTTCCAACCATTTATACTTATTAAACTGACGCACATTATAGCTCATCAATTTAATTTCAGCTTTATCAGTAACCTCTTGTGCTTCAGAAAATTTATAAAGAGAAAAAATATGATTAAGTCCTAATAACAGCACAAAGGTGGAAAGTAAAAACTGGCGCTTAAATTTAATAAGCCAGTAGACCAAAAAGATAAAATTCACCAATAACAAAACAGGCATTCCCAACGCCAGTACAGAAAGAAAAGGAAAAACACTTGGCGGAATATAAGGCAGTAAATAAGCAAATAAAAGCGCTGTAGCAAACAACGAATTAAAAAAGAAAACTATCTTATTGAAAATGCTCAGCCGCTTCATAGACTTCAAAGTTAATCTTTGCCGGCATTAAATAAAAAATCTTTTTCAGACTTACTCAAACTCTCGTAACCACTCTTACTAATTTTATCTAAAATAGCATCTACTTTTTGTTGTTGCTCAGTTTTAGACATCCCATTTTTGGTAGAGCTTCTTCTGGAAGAAGTAGTTTTATTTCGCTTAAAATCTTTGTTTTTATATACTTTTTTAAATGGGGTGGCTTTCTCTTTTTTTGAAAACAGCCCCACCAGTCCATCTACTAATTTTTCAAACCAAGCTCCAATATCATTTCCTTTCTGTAATTGAGTCGTATACACATATCCCAACAACGCTCCACCAAGATGGGCCAAATGACCACCTGGATTATTAAAAGGCATTTGTACGATATCTGAAATCACAAAGAATGCAGCAATCCACCAAAGTTTGATATTTCCTAAGATGAACAACCTTACTTTCATATGAGGAGCTTGTGTGGCTACCCCTACCAAAACAGCCATAACTGCTGCTGAAGCGCCTAGCAAATAAGAGCGTCCAATTCCGGCAAAAGCAGGAAAAATATTATAACTCAGCATAAATACCAAGGCCCCTGCAATAGCCCCCAAAAAGTAATAATTCAATAAGCGCTTAGGCGTATAGAAGGTAAGGAACAATTGCCCGGCATAATAAAGAAGTAACATATTAAAGAAAATATGAAATATCCCTGCATGCATAAACGCATAGGTAATAATAGTCCACGGTTTGTAAATATATTCCCCTATTTGTTCAGGAAAAACCAACCACTCATTTAAAAAATTAGAAGGTAACTGAAATAAAAATGCGATTGTATTCACCAAAAACACCAATACAAAAACAAGTACATTTACCGCGATAAGTTTTTCAACCACACCGGCCATATTGTATCTATATTGCAATTGATCTCTCCAGTTCATCTTAATTCCAGCGATTAAATTGATTCTTTTTCCAATAATACATCGTAATAAAACCGATCACCGCTCCTCCAATATGCGCCCAATAAGCCGTATTAGATGGACCAAATAAACTTGTTCCTGTTACCGCTGAATATACATTGATTAAAAAATATCCTCCAATTAAATATTTGGCCTTAATAGGAATAGGAATAAATATTATATATAAAGGCAAATTAGGATAAATCACTGCAAAAGCGGCCAATACTCCAAAAATAGCTCCCGAAGCACCGACCATTGGTGTAATATAGACATCGGTAAGTTGCTTTACTGTTTCTTGAGAAACGCCAGGAATAAACTGATACTGATTAGTCCTTACGGCTCGATCAAGACTTTCAAAAATAGTATTTGAATCTACACCTGCATCTATACAAGCTTGATAAGCCGAATTAAATTGTAAATAAGTAAACAAAATCTGAAGTCCTGCAGCTGCTAAACCCGATGAAAAATATAAAAACAGAAACCTATTTTGACCTATAGACTGTTCCAGAACACTTCCAAACATATATAAAGCAAACATATTAAAGAAAATATGCGAAACACTTGCGTGCATAAACATATGGGTCACCACCTGCCAAATACCAAAATTTGGATTTTCAGGAAACCAAAGCGCTAACATTTTAATGGCATAATCACCCAAAAACTGACTTCCTACAAAAAATATAATATTTGCTATTAAAAGTACTTTTACCGTTTCTGTTATTCTCCCCATTTACATCAATTTTTTTTCTAAATCGCCTACCGATAGCGTAGTAAATATCTTTCGGTTACTCGGTGTTACATTAGGCTCTTTACAAGCAAAAAGACCATTTACAATCGCAATCTGTTCTACCGTATCTAAAACCGCGCCTGTTTTTATAGCCATACTTTTTGCCAAAGATTTTGCCAATAAGTCAGTTTGTTTAAAACCGCTTTCGGGAATTTCATTTTCAAAATCTGCCAATAGCTGTTCTATTAAAATAGAAACTTCACTCTCTGAAATTAAATTTGGTATCCCTTTAATTTCTATTTCATGTTCTTCTATTCTTGAAAACAAAAAACCTGTTTGCTCTAAAGATTCCTTTAACTCGCTAAGCATTGCGGTTTCCTGTTTCGAAAATTGCAATACTAACGGAAACAATAATTGCTGACTAATTGCTGCCGTCACTGTAATGCTTTTCAAAAGTTCTTCATACAAAATACGGGTATGGGCTCGATGCTGATCGATCACCAATAAACCGGATTTTAAAGAACTAATAATATATTTTTTCTGAAGTTGAAACGTATTAGCCGATTCAGATTTCTTATCATCTTCAAATAACTTGCCTGTAACTTCTTCACTTTCGAATTCTATATTAGCAAAATCGGTTTCTTTTTCGTTTTCAAAACCTGTAGTATATAAAGCTTCCCAAGAACCTTCATTTTTCTTCGGAAAGGAACTACTAAAACTTTTCCCTCCGGAAGTATTTTTTTCTCTTTTTGAAAAGTTTTGCTCACTTTCAAAAGGATTGAAATTTCGATCGACTTCAATCGTAGGATTAGAAATGGGCTTTTCTTTATAATCGTAAGGTGTATCTAAATTGGAATCACGCTCAAAATCCAATACCGGTGCTACATTAAACTGACCTAAACTATGTTTTATTGCACTTCTTAAAATGGCATACAACGAATGTTCATCGTCAAATTTAATTTCAGTTTTAGTGGGATGAATGTTAATATCAATGCGTTTCGGGTCGATATCCAAATACAAAAAGTAGGATGGATAGGATTTGTCTTTTAAAAGTCCTTCAAAAGCAGCAGTTACCGCATGATTTAAATATGGACTTTTAATAAAGCGGTTATTAACAAAGAAAAACTGTTCTCCTTTCGATTTTTTAGCAAACTCCGGTTTTCCCACAAAACCTTCCACTTTAGCTATTTCTGTTTCTTCTTGAACAGGAACTAACTTCTCATTGGTTTTTCCTCCAAAAATATTAACTATGCGTTGCCTAAAATTAGTAGCGGGAAGCTGAAAAATCTCACTTCCGTTATGGTGAAGCGAAAATGCTATCTGCGGATGCGCCAAAGCCACGCGCTGAAATTCATCAATAATATGTCGGGTTTCTACACTATTCGACTTTAAAAAATTCCGGCGTGCCGGAATATTAAAAAACAGATTTTTCACACTCACTACAGTTCCGGTGGGTGTAACACAAGGTTCTTGTAATTCTACTTTACTACCATTGATTTTTATCTCGGTTCCCAGTTCGGCTTCCGGCTGTTTTGATTTTAAATCTACATGAGCAATAGCTGCAATTGATGCTAAAGCTTCTCCACGGAAACCTTTTGTTTTTAGTTGAAATAAATCTTCAGCTAATTTTATTTTAGAAGTAGCATGACGCTCAAAGCTCAAACGAGCATCGGTTTCACTCATCCCCTTTCCGTTATCAGAAACTTGAATTAGTGTTTTTCCTGCGTCTTTTATAAGTAAGTTAATAGAGGTTGCTTCTGCATCTATTGCATTTTCAAGTAATTCTTTCACCACCGAAGCCGGCCGCTGAACTACTTCTCCTGCAGCGATTTGGTTAGCAACATGATCTGGAAGTAATTGTATGATGTCTGCCATTAATTCCCTAAGAAAATTGATAAATCGAAATCGATGATGAATAGAAAAATTAAAATAAGAATCAATGCGATATAAAGAATTCTTCTATTGGTATCTTTATCTGATTCGTCTTTAAGTTCTGACCAAGCAGACTTAAAACGCGCCACAACCCCACCGGGGCTTTGGCCAACGGTTTTTCGATACCTGTCGAATTTAGATTCTATTTTATAAGGATTGCCCTCGCCTTTATCGTCAAAATAGCGTGGACTGTAACTAAATTTCTTGTTCTTTTTTTGTTTCAAAATTCCCATAACCCGATATTATTTCAAAGTTACTAAAATCAAAAACAATGCCGAGCTAAAGAACCGAATTTTGTTAACAGGAAGTGATTAACCTTTGTAAAAATTAGCGTCTTTACGTAATTGAGCCATTTTTATTGCCGCAATCGCTGCTTCAGCACCTTTATTGCCATGAATACCTCCACTACGCTCTATAGATTGTTGCTTGGTATTATCGGTTAACACACAAAAAATTACTGGAATATCTGACTGAACATTTAAGTCTTTAATGCCTTGGGTAACGCCTTCACAAACAAAATCGAAATGTTTAGTTTCTCCTTGAATCACGTTGCCTACTGCCACAATAGCATCTAGCATTTCAAAAGATTGTTGCATTTTTTTACAGCCGTAAATCAATTCGAAACTTCCGGGCACATTCCACCTTACGATGTTTTCTTTTAAAACTCCGTTATCCATCCAAGCATCAAAAGCACCTTGAAAAAGATTTTCGGTGATGTCGTCATTCCATTCTGAAACAACAATCCCAAACCGAAAATCTTTCGCGTTTGGGATTGTATTTTTATCGTAATGTGATAGGTTTTTACCTGCTGTAGCCATTATTTAAGTGCTTTTGCCTCCCCCATATAAACAGCAACTTTTTCAGCCTCGGGAGCATCGGCATATTCATCTTCAATCTTTGTTAAGTATTCTTCTGCTTTAGCACCTTTCTTTAATTCTATGGCGGTGATAGCTGCTTTTAATAAGAATTTAGGCGTAGTAAAACTATTGCTTCTCATATTAGCCGCACTTTCGTAATAGCCTAAAGCTTCTTCAGGTTGCTCTAATTGCATAAAAGCATCACCAATAGCTCCTTTTGCTAATGGGGCTAAAATTTCATCTTCACTAGAAAAATTCTCTAAATGCTCAATCGCCTTATCGTATTTTCCGGTGTTTAAGTAAGCCATCCCTGCATAATATTGTGCTTGGTTAGCTGCGCTTGTTCCTCCGTAATTATCGATAATATCAATAAAGCCATATTTACCATTACCACCGGTAAGTGATAAATTGTATAAAGAGTCCTGAACTTTACCAGAAGCGTCTAGAGCATTCTCAAAATAGATTTGAGATTGAGCAATTTCGTTAGCTGCTTCATCCTGTTTTGGTTGGTTCACAAATTTCTGATAACCAATATATCCAAAAACAGCTATAACCACTACTCCAATAAAAATGAAGATTCCTTTTTGGTTAGATGCTACCCACTCTTCTGTCTTATTAGCGGTTTCATCTAAATTTTCGAAAACCTCCTGTGTAGTAGATTCACCTTCTACATAGGCTTTTTCATCTTCATTAATATCTTCTTGTTCTTTTTCAGATTTTGGCTTGTAGCCTCTTTTCTTATATGTTGCCATAGAATTTCGCTTAATTGATGCGCAAAAATAAAATTTTTATTTATATATAAAAGATAATTTTTTTGTTATTTTTCAATACTTTGCAGTCGCAAGATAGACAAATTTTAACAATCACATCAACTTTTAAAAAACACTGTTTACCAATACTTTATGCATTTAAAAAACCTTTCTTTAATTAATTACAAGAATTTTGAAACAGCTAATTTTGAATTTGACACAAAAATAAATTGCTTGGTAGGTTTTAATGGTGTTGGAAAAACAAACATTTTAGACAGTATTTATCATTTGGCTTACGGAAAAAGTTATTTTAATCCGGTTACAGGTCAAAACATCAATCACGATGCCGATTTCTTCGTAGTAGATGGTGAGTTTGAAAAATTAGAACGTCAGGAAAAAATTGTAGTCAGTGCCAAAAAAGGGCAGAAAAAAATCATAAAGAGAAATGGGAAGGCTTATGAGAAATTTAGTGAGCATATAGGGTTAATCCCTGTAGTCATTATTTCTCCTGCAGATCGAGACCTTATCGTTGAAGGTAGCGAAACGCGCAGAAAGTTTATGGATAGTATTATCTCTCAAAATGATAAACGCTACCTTGATTTATTGGTAAAATATAACAAAACCCTTTCGCAACGAAATTCATTATTAAAATATTTTGCCGCCAATCATACGTTTGATGAAGCGACTTTAAGTATTTACAATGAACAGATGAATGAAATGGGAAAAGTAATTCATCAAAAAAGAATAGAATTTTTAGAAATCTTCAAACCTATTTTTGAGCAACGCTACCAAAGCATCAGCAACGATAAAGAAACGGTAAACCTAAAGTATAAAAGTCAGTTGTTTGAAAATGAACTTTCAAATTTACTCGCTCAAAATCTTCAAAAAGATCGGGCTTTACAATATACCAGCGTCGGAACGCATAAGGATGATTTAATTTTAAAAATTGAAGGACATCCGGTAAAAAAATTTGGTTCACAAGGGCAACAAAAATCTTTTTTAATTGCTTTAAAATTGGCTCAATACGATTTTATGAAAAATCAAAGTAAAGTGAACCCCATTTTACTTCTAGATGATATTTTTGATAAATTAGATGAAAATCGTGTAGCACAAATTGTAGATTTGGTAACAAAAGACGATTTAGGTCAATTGTTTATTAGTGACACGCATGCAGAACGTACTGAAAATGTAGTAAAAGCGAATGCTGAACAATACAAAATGATACCTTTGAAATAATTTTCAATACAATTTTTTCGCTATTGCTTAAAAATGATTAAAATAAACTTTTTTAAAATTTAAATGAAAAACTAACTTATGAAACTTAAACTGTTCCTTTTCTTAATTTGTTTTGGAAGTTTACTAGGCTGTCAAGGAATTCAAGAAGAAGACCTTTCTCAATTAAACGGCTATTGGGAAATTAAAAATGTAGAAAAACCTAATGGTAAGGAGCTTCAATATAAATTTAATGAAACCGTAGATTTCTTAAAAATCGATGGAAAGAAAGGCATTCGCAAAAAATTAAAACCAACTTTAGAGGGTAAATACATTACGATTGGAACAATAGAGACCTTTACCATTACTAAAGAAGGAGAAAAATTTGTTTTTCATTATAAAACCGAAATGGACGAATGGCAAGAAACACTGCTAGAACTTGACGAAGATAGTTTTCAAGTAAAAAACGATCGTGATATTACCTATACTTACCAACGGTTTAAAGGATATTTAGATGGCACGGAATGATGAACTCCAAAGTTTAAGCGAAGTTTTAAAAAGCTTTGTGAATGAAAACCGCTTACAAAAAGGTTTAGATAAGGTAAATGTAAAAGACATTTGGCAACAACAAATGGGGCCGGCTATTAATAAATACACCTCTTCAATCCAGTTGAATAATGATACGCTATATGTTTCTCTAAGTTCTTCCGTACTCCGAGAAGAATTAAGTTATGGCAAAGAAAAAATCATTAAGATGATGAATGAGGAATTAGGAAAGGAATTAGTAAAGAAATTAGTTTTTAGATAAATGAAAAAACATCTCCTATTTATACTTAGCATTTTAGCTATTAGCTATTCCAATGCTCAAGACACTCAAAAAAACTCAGCAAGCGTTGAAGAATCCATAGTTGGAGTTCAATTAGGAATAATTGGAGTCTCCGGTTTCTATGAAGCTAAACTAGCCAATAATTGGACATTAAGAGGAGAATTGGGTTTATCCGGAAATTTAACTATTGTCGTAGACGGCGATAATGATTTTTATGCTCAACCAGAAATAGCTTTTTCACCTCGTTATTATTATAATTTAAAAAGAAGAGCAAAACAAGGAAAAAATATTGCGAACAACAGCGCGAATTTTTTAACCTTATCTAATAGGTATAATCCAGATTGGTTTTCAGTTTTTAATGATAACGATAGAAATCTATCATCAAGTTTATCAAGTATTCTAATGTGGGGGCTTAGAAGAAGCTATGGTAAACATTTTCATTTAGAATTTGCCGCAGGACTTGGCTATTATAAAGAAATTGACTTAAAACCGTATATGAAAGACGATTCCGGGGTTTACCCAGCATTAGATTTTAGGATAGGTTATCAATTTTAACTCTTTTACCAAAACAAAAAACCCGTTAGATTTCTCTAACGGGTTTTTTAAATTATAAGGTAATTTAATTAAAAATGCTCTCTTCCTGCAAAGTGGAAAGCTGCTTCAATTTCTGCATTTTCATCACTATCACTTCCATGAACCGCATTTTCTCCAAGAGAAGTTGCATATTTTTTTCTAATGGTTCCTTCAGCCGCATCTTCAGGATTGGTAGCTCCAATTAAAGTTCTGAAGTCTTCCACTGCATTTTCTTTTTCAAGAACAGCAGCCACTATAGGTCCGCGGGTCATAAATTCTACTAATTCACCAAAAAACGGACGCTCTTTATGTACAGCGTAAAATTCTTCAGCGTCTCTAGTAGTCATTTGGGTTAGTTTCATTGCAACGATTCTAAATCCAGAAGCGGTAATTTGTTCTAAAATTGCTCCAATATGGCCATTCTCAACCGCATCAGGCTTAATCATTGTAAAAGTTCTATTTCCTGCCATGGTAATCTTTTTAAATTTTGCTGCAAAAATAAGCAAAACATCTGCAAAACCTAAACTTATAGGGCTTTAATAAAACTAAAAAGAAATTTATATATAAATTGTATCTTCGTGGGCTATGAATTCAACCGAAATAAAAGAACTAAAATCACTATTGGCACAACCCAAAAAAATAGTGATTATTCCGCATAAAAATCCAGATGGTGATGCTATTGGCTCAACCTTGGGTTTGTATCATTATCTAAAAAGTCAAAACCACGAGGCAGTAGTGGTAACTCCTAACGATTATCCCGATTTTTTAAAATGGGTTCCCGGCGAAAAGGAAATTGTCAATTTTGAGCAAAAAAACGATCAGGCTAAAAAGTTTATTAGCGAAGCTGAGCTTATTTTCACGTTAGACTTCAATCACTTTTCGCGTACCGGTCAAGTTGAAGAAATCCTCAACAATACCAACACTACTTATGTCATGATAGACCATCATCAGCAACCTGATGATTATGCTAAATTTACCTATAGTGATGTAAGTTGTTCTTCTACCTGCGAAATGGTTTATCATTTTTTAGGGATGTTAGAAGCTACAGCGCAGATTACTCCTGAAATTGCCAGTTGTTTGTATTTGGGAATTATGACCGACACCGGATCTTTCCGATTTCCTTCTACCACGAGTACTACCCATCGTGTGATTGCAGATTTAATTGATAAAGGGGCAAAGAACAGTGAAATTCATCAGCAAACTTTTGATACCAATTCCTACAACAGGATGCAATTATTGGGAGTGGCTTTAAATAATATGAAAATTTTACCTCACTATCATACCGCCTACATTACTTTATCACAAAAAGAACTGGACGATCACAATTTTAAAAAGGGAGATACCGAAGGTTTCGTCAATTATAGCCTTGGGATAAAAGGAATAATTTTTGCCGCAATATTTATAGAAAATGAAGCCGAAAAAATTATTAAAATATCGTTACGTTCTAAGGGAGATTTTAATGTAAATGAATTTGCCCGAAAGCATTTTGAGGGTGGCGGACATATTAACGCGGCCGGAGGAAGAAGCTTGATGAGTTTGGAAGAAACCCAACAACATTTTGAGGAACTGCTATCCAATTATGAAAAAGAACTGAATTATGAAGATTAAATTTTTAAGTCTAATTATTATAGCTGCTACACTTTTTAGCTGCAAAACTCCAGAACCACGAAAACCTGTTTCACGCTCTTCCGGCTCTTTTATAAAAGAATCTATAAAAAGAAACCAGAAATTGGTTGCCAAAGAAGAAAAAAGGATTTCAGAAATTATTCAAAAAGATTCCATTCATAATTATATTTCTTCCACTAATGGTTTTTGGTATTATTACAATACTAAAATTGAAAAAGATACGCTTACCCCTGATTTTGGAGATTTAGTTAACTTTGAATATGATATTTCTACCTTAGAAGGAACTCCTATTTACAGCAGGAAAGAAATGGGAGGAAGGGAATATAAAATAGACCAAGAAAATGTATTTAATGGTTTACGCCAAGGTTTAAAATTAATGAAAGAAGGAGAAACAGTTACCTTTTTATTTCCTTCGCACAAAGCCTTTGGTTATTATGGCGATACTCAAAAAATTGGTAGGAATGTACCTATACGTTCTACCATTACTTTAAATAAAATCACGGAAAGTGATTCCCTAACTAAAAATAATTTAAACTAGAATTAAAACCATGAAAAAACAAACATTAATCCTGCTTTTCGCAGTTGTTTTAAGTGCTTTTGCTTGTCAAAAACAGGCTTATCCAGATTTAGGAGACGGTCTTTATGCCGAATTTAAAACTAACAAAGGTACTTTTGTTACTGAACTCTTTTACAAAGCCGCTCCCTTAACAGTAGCTAATTTTGTTTCATTAGCAGAAGGAACCAATGAAAATGTAGATTCTACCTACAAAGGTAAAAAATACTATAACGGACTTACCTTTCACAGAGTTGTCAAAGATTTTATGATTCAAGGAGGAGATCCACAAGGAACTGGCCAAGGTGGACCGGGATATAAATTCCCAGATGAGTTTAACGATACGCTTGTTCACGATTCTAAAGGAATACTTTCTATGGCTAATGCCGGACCGGGAACTAACGGAAGTCAGTTTTTTATTACTTTAAAACCAACTCCTTTTTTAAACAACAAGCATTCTGTGTTTGGTGAAGTAGTAAAAGGTCAAGATGTGGTAGATTCTATTGGAAATATAGAAGTAGCTCAACGAAGTAAACCTACAGAAGATGTAGTGATGGAAGAAGTGAACATTATTAGAAAAGGAAAAGACGCCAAATCTTTTGATGCCCCTATGGTTTTTAAACAGGAAATCAATAAAGAGGAAGAAAGAAAAGCTGCCAAAAAAGCCGAATTAGAAAATGAATTGAATAATCTAGGCGAAGGTTATGAAAAAACAGAAAGCGGTTTACGTTATAAAATAATGGAAACCAATGAAGAAGGTGAATCTCCCAAACGTGGACAAAATGTAAAAGTTCATTACACCGGTACTTTAACCGATGGTACTAAATTTGACTCTTCGTATGATAGAGATCAGCCCATTGAATTTCCTGTAGGAACCGGACGTGTAATTCCAGGATGGGACGAAGGGATTATGTTGCTAAAAACAGGTGAAAAAGCACGTTTCATCATTCCTCCATATTTAGGTTACGGAGAACGTGGGGCTGGTGGCGGACTTATTCCTTCAAATGCTATTCTAATTTTTGATGTTGAATTAGTTAGTGTTGGAAAATAAGTACATAAGATAGAATAAAAAGAAAACCCTCATCAATTTGATGGGGGTTTTCTCTCTTTCATAGCAATCTTGAAGGTTTCTTATAAACTTTCAATTTCCTTTTTCAATTCTTCCTTAGATTTTCCTGTTTTCTCTTGTAGGCGACCAAGCATCTCATCGAATTTTCCTTCTGAAAAAGTTACATCATCATCAGACACTTCTCCATACTTTTGCTTAAATTTCCCTTTTACTTGGTTCCATTTTCCTTCTAATTCCATCTTGTTCATAGTTTTTTGTTTTAGTGGTTTTACAATAGTAAATTTACGCCTAAATAACCTCCTGCTATGCTAAAGGATTCCCATTTTTCTCTTAATGCTTTGTTATTTTATTGTTTTCAAAAATTTAAGCCTCTTTCTTTAATTATTTTATGTTGTGCTTTATGGAGTTGTGGGGCAGGAAAAGCGTCCAAATCGGCAATTATTCAATTCAATTACTTAGATGATTATATTATCCCGGAAAATTTATATTTTGAAAACACGGAGATAGGCGGACTTAGCGGAATCGATTTTGATGGTGAAAACTATTATGTGGTTTGCGATAATTCTTCCAAGCCAAGATTTTATCAAATTCAAATCAAAACCCATCAGGAAAAAATTGATACGATAATTTTTGATAAGCTTATTCAACTTCAACATAAAAGTGATTTTATAAAAAAGAATAAATTCGACTTAGAATCAATATTGTTTAATGCTGAAAAAAATCAATTTGTTTTAAGTAGTGAAGGTTCCATAAAAAATAAGAAAAATCCTTCCATAATTACTGTCGATGCTGAAGGTAATTATCTTTCTCATTACCCACTTCCCTCCTATTTTAAAGTTGAAGGAAAGCAGCAACCAAGGAGTAACCGAGTTTTTGAAAGCCTATCCCACGCAATCCATAAAAAAGGAATATGGACGGCTACTGAATTTCCGTTAACCGAAGACGGCCCTAAACCTAAACTCTATCGAACAAAATCACCGGTAAGGTTCACCTTTTTCAATGAAAAACAAGAAGCAGAATTTCAGTTTTCTTATTTATTAGCTCCTATTCAAAAAATTCCTTACCTCCCCTTTTCTATTAATGGAGTAACCGATATCTTAGAAATTGCCCCAAAACAATTTTTAGTGCTGGAGCGGGCTTTTTCTGCCGGAAGGGGAAACAGAACTTATTCGGGTTTATTATTTCTAGCAGATGCGTCTAAAGCTACCAACACTTTGGATGTGGAACATTTGAAAGGAAAAATGAAAAAAGAAATTCGACCGGCAGAAAAAAAATTGGTATTCAACTTTAAACAAATTAGAAAAAAACTTCAAGGAAAAAGAATTGATAATTTGGAAGGAATTTGTTTTGGTCCCAAGCTTCCCAATGGCAATTCTACTATTTTTGTGATCTCTGATAATAACTTTAATAGTTTTGCGCCTCACCTCAATCAAGTAATTTGGTTAGAAATGGTTTGGAAATAATTTAAGTTTCCTTTAATGAGAAGTTGCCAACTAATGGTTAACTTTAGTTCAACTAAAAATAAAAAATGAAATATTTATCCTGTATTATCGTATTGTGCTGCTTAGTAAGTTGTAAGGAGCAACAAAAGGAAAAAGAGAAAGAAGAAGAAATGGCCACTATGGAAGCAGATATTGATTTTAAACCTACAGATACGACGGTTTATTACTTTATAAGACACGCTGAAAAAAACCGAAAAGCCAATACCAACGATCCTCATTTATTATCGGTTGGAATGCGACGTGCCAACCATTGGGCAAAAGTGCTAAAAGATAAAGATATTGAAATGGTTTACAGCACCAATTACCAGCGAACCCTTGAAACTGCTCGCCCTACTGCTGAGCAAGCCAATGTGAAAATCGAACTTTATAAAGCCAACCACTTATATAGTAAAGACTTTCAGGAAAAAACCGCAGGAAAAAATGTGTTGATTGTTGGACATCAAGATACCACACCTCAATTCATCAATAAAATTTTAAAGAAAAAGAAATATAAACGAATTGCCGATGATGAAAATTCAGAATTATATACGGTAACTATTTATCCTAATGGCGAGAAAACGAGTAAGGTAAAAAAATACCCACTAGCGGAATAGGCTTTTCCTTTCGTCATAATTTGAAAGGAATAACAAATCTTTCGATTTGAGTTTCAATTTAAAAAGATGGCTCTCTGCCTCAAAGGCAGACAGAATTTAGTGGAATGAAAACTAACATTACCTAAAACCTATTCTATTTCCTAATTTATCCACACTTCCTGTCTAAGACTTCTACTTTTATGTCTTTATTTTCAATTGTGGAATAAAGCTCTAGTTCACCTTTTTCAAATAGTTCATCTAACTCATTTAGTTTAGGTGAACTTCCCTTTTTAGGAGTATAATTTTTATAATCTACAAAACGGATTCCCTCTACTTCTCTAGGGTTTATTGCTTCCCTAAAACGCATTCCTCCCCCATTTGTTTCATAAGAATAAGCTAAATAATCTACTTTGTAGGTATTTTTATTTACCCAATAAATATAGGTATCGTGATAATCTTCTCCGCCTCCTTGTTTTTTAAAATTCACCTGAATTTCATCATAAGCTTTTCCCTGAATACTATCTTCAGCAATTAATTCTTTTCGTACCGCCGGATCGTCCAAACCAAAAGGAAGTTGCACAAAATAATGCACGGAGTTAACTGAATTTTTATACTTATTCGCCATAGAATCCGGAAGTGTTTTTTGTTCTCCTTTTTCTTTATAAATAAAACCCATATTGGTAATTATGCTTTCGGTTGGAGTTCCGGTAGAATCGGTTCTGCTTCTGGAAAGTTCAAACATTCCGCAGTTGCGTACACTTTTATAAGCAGCATCCCTGAATTTAAATTCAATGGTTGCCGTTTCGTAGCGATGACCACCGGCAGAATCAATCACACGTTTAATGATTTCCGCTCCTTTGCCTCCATCTTTTGGAGTAGTATCTTCTACTTTAACTTCTTCAACATTTTCTTGTTTAGGATCATTTTTACAAGCCCAAATAGTAAGAAGGACAAGGGCCAATAGAGTAATTTTTTTCATCGGGATTCTAATTTCTTACACAAATGTAATTAAATAATCGCTTTCAATACTGTCTTAAATATTATTACTGTTCATTTTTTCCATTGATAAAAAAACGAACCAAACCCGCCTGCCGGACGGACAGGAAATCTAGACTTCCGAATCTTTATCTAAATTTTAGGAACTCCCCCAATATCCATTGAGATCAAACAGCTCAAAATTTTACGGAGTCTTCACTTCAAACCCGTAAGACGGCTGGCAGGTTTTACGATAAATTTTCGGTAGGCCATAAAAAAGCAAACTAAAAACCAAACACTCCTTTGAATATCAATTATATAAATATCCAAAAGAAGTATTGAAAACATTTTGAGCTCAATTTAATTATTTCATCAATCTTCAAAATCTTGTAACAACAAAGTCTTAAAGAAGTCTTATATTACAGAAGAGTTATTCTAATTTGAAAAAAGCTTACTATTTTAGCAGCCACTATGCAACAGAATAAGATTAACATAAAAAATAGAAAGGCAAAATTTCAATACGAAATTCTTGATAAATATACCGCAGGTATAAAACTGGCAGGAACCGAAATTAAAGCCATACGAGAAGGTAAGGCCGGTATTGCCGAAAGCTTTTGCGAATTTCACCGAGGGGAATTATATGTGATTAATATGCACGTGGAAGAATATTCTCATGCCACGCATTTTAATCACAATCCTAAAACTGAACGCAAACTTTTATTGAACAAGCAAGAACTTCGTAAACTGGAAAAACAAATTAACCAATCTGGTTTAACTATTATTCCGCTTCGTTTATTTATTAATGAACGTGGATTGGCCAAATTAGTGATAGCTCTTTGTAAAGGTAAAAAAACACACGACAAACGGGAAACCATTAAAGACCGTGAGAACAAACGTCGTTTAGACCGAATTAAAAAAGAGTATAACTAAAACCATTTTAAAAATTATATTATCGTATATAATCACATCAATTTTCACATCTTCTGCGTTAAAAATCCTCGTCGTAGCTAAGGCTATGCCTACGTTTTTTTCCTTGAATATGAAAAAATTAATAAGTGAATCCAATACGACATATAAAATCTAAAATGGTCTAAAAACCTATTCAACTTGAAAAAACTTTTACTGCTTTTACTTTTCTTTTGGGCAGGAATTGCTGCTGCCCAAATTTCAGGAAAAGTAACCGATGTAAACGGAGAGCCACTACCTTACGTTAACATTTACCTAGAAAATAGTTTTACAGGAACTACCTCCAACCAAGATGGTAATTATGTATTAGAACTCAACCAACCCGGAGAATATACGCTGGTATTTCAATTTTTGAGTTTTAAAACTGAACGAAAAAAAATTACTGTTGAAAAATTCCCCTATCAACTTGATGTTAGCCTAAAGGAAGAATCGACCAGTTTAGAGGAAGTGGTGATTAATTCTAATGAAAATCCTGCCTATCGGGTGATTAGAAAAGCGATTGAAAACCGAAAAAAGAACCTCAACAAAATTGAATCTTATAAAGCCGATTTCTATTCACGCGGACTTTGGAAGATTGAAAATGCACCGGAAAAAATCCTCGGCCAGGAAGTAGGCGACCTTGGGGGTGGATTAGACTCTACCCGAAGTGGAATTGTCTATCTTTCTGAAACAAAATCGAAAATCAAGTATCGTTCCCCGAACGATTTCCACGAGAAAATCATCGCTTCTAAAGTAAGTGGTAACGATAATGGTTTTAGTGTGAATAGTGCAAAAGACGCCGATTTCAATTTCTATAAAAATACTATTGAATTAAATGCTGAATTGGTTTCGCCCATTGCCGAATATGCTTTTAACTACTATGATTATCAATTAGAAGGAGTTTTCTATGATGATTTTGGAAATCTGATCAATAAAATAAAAGTGATTCCTCTACGGAAAAAAGATCGTGTTTTTTCTGGTACTATTTATATTGTAGAAGAAGCTTGGGAAATTTACGGACTTGAATTAACTACCACCGGACAGGCTATCCAAGTTGCCCCAATTGAAGAGATTGCATTTAAACAAAATTTCACCTATTCTGAAGAAAATGACTTTTGGGTAAAGTTTTCCCAAACCGTTACTTTTACTTGGAAAATATTTGGTATTGGCGGGAACGGAAGGTTTTCTGCTGTATATAACAATTATGACTTTGAGCCCAATTTTCAAGAAAACGATTTTAGCCAAGAGATTTTAAGTTTTGCTGAAAATGCCAATAAAAAAGATTCCCTCTACTGGCAAGATATTCGTCCCATTCCTTTAACTACTGAAGAGATGAACGATTATGTAAAGAAAGATAGCATTCAGGAAATTCGGGAATCTAAAACCTATAAAGATTCGGTAGATCGGGAACGAAATAAATTTGGGATTACCGATGTGATATTTGGATACGGTTACAGAAATTCTTTCAAACAATATTCGTGGAATATTAGTGGTCCCGTAGAAGGTATCCGTTTTAATACCGTACAAGGTTGGAATACTACGCTTTCTGCCAATTTCACCAAATGGAAAGATGATTATAACAAATATTGGAGTGTAAACGCTTCTGCCAATTATGGTCTTGCCGATGAAAGATTAAGGCTTGCGGGTGGAATTACCAGAAAATTTAATAACCAGTCAAAACCTTATTTACAAGTTCGTGGAGGTATTGAAGCCAAGCAAATCAACAACACCGAACCTATTTCTTCTTTAGTTAGCACTGCGGCTTCGCTTTTATTTGATAAAAATTATTTAAAAATTTACGACCGTACTTTTGTAGAAGCTAATTATTCAGAAGAACTTTTTAATGGATTCCGTTTCTATGCTTCCACTTCTTTTGAAAGACGGGAAGCCTTATTTGATGATCCTGAAATTATTGAAGATGAAGAAGAATATACTTCCAACAATCCATTGGCTCCAAATGATTTTAATTCAGCTCCATTTCAAGATCATAACATCGCGAAAGTTAGTGTAACGGGAAGAATTAATTTTGACCAAAAGTATTATAATTATCCGGACGGAAAATATAATGTAACCAATAGTGATTACCCAACTTTATACCTAAGTTACGAAAAGGGTTTTGCTTCTACGATTGACGATTATAATTTTGATTTGTTTAAGATTTCTGCTAGACAGCAAGTAAGTTTACAGAATAAAGGAGATTTGGAATATGCCCTAAACGCAGGAAAATTCTTAAATGGCGATGATATTTCCTTAATTGATTATAAACATTTCAACGGAAATTTAACACATATAAAATTAGACCCGACGGTGAGTCAGTTTAACTTACTTCCCTATTATGGTTATAGCGCCAACGATGCTTATGCAGAACTTCACGCCGAACATAATTTTAAAGGCTATATTTTAGGAAAAATACCAGGACTAAATGCACTTAATTTTAATATGGTGATTGGTACGCATGCACTTTGGAGTACAGGCTTGAAGCCTTATTCTGAATATTCGGTAGGAATTGATAATATTGGTTTTGGCAAATACCGTTTGTTAAGGGTAGATTATGTAAAAGCTTATCAAGGGGGTTGGCTTGACGGTGGCGTCATGTTTGGCCTAAGCATTGGTTTGTAATGAAATCGCAGAAGTTTAAATGTTTACGGAAATTAGTCTGGTTATGCAGTATTCTTTTGCTGGCTTTATCACTATTACCTAACCTGATTCCTGAATATTGGTTGATTGATATTTTTTCAAATTTTAAGCTTCAATATTTAGCGGTTTCTATTTTTTGCTTTGTGATGGTTATTTTTCTATTCCAAAAAAAATGGCCGGCAATGCTAGTTTTATTAATAAGTATCGGGTGGAATTCCTATTATATTCTCCCTTACTATTTCAGTAATAAAAATGAACACAAGGAAGCTGAACATCAACTAAAAATTAGCAGCATTAATTTACTTTCCAGTAATGCTGAAGTAAATTTGGTTGAAAAATACATTCAACAAGAAAATCCAACTGTAATCATTTTAATGGAACTTACTCCACAGTGGGAAATTCTTTTAAAGGATATTATTCAGAATTATCCTTATCATCATTTAGTTCCCCGAGAAGATAATTTTGGAATTGCCGTTTTAAGCAAACATCCTCTAAAAGCTAAAACAGCTTACTTTGGGATCAATCAAAAACCTTCCATAGTAAGTGAATTAAATTTCAATGCTAAAAAGCTCACGATAGTCGCCACACACCCTGCTGCACCTGTAGATGAAAAAGCCTTTGAGCTAAGAAATCTGCAGATGAATAATCTTATGGAAAGTCGATTGAATTTTTCAGATTATTTGGTAGTGATAGGAGATTTCAATAATTCTTCTTTTTCCAATCATTTTCAAAAGTTATTAGAAGCGAATTTAAAAGACAGTCGACTAGGTTTTGGGTTACTTCCTACGTGGCCGGCCAATTTCACTCCACTTCAAACTACGTTAGATCATTGTTTAGTTTCTAAAAATATAAATGTGATCGATAGAACGGTTGGGCAAAATGTAGGTTCAGACCATCTTCCTATTTCTGTAACAATAGAGTTCTGAGAAATAGGTCTTTCAAATTTTACTGAATAAAATTCTTCAGTAAACTACATAAATTATAATTTAATATCTTTAAAGTTCATCGAAAATTTCCTTTTTACTATGAACTATTATTTCAAAATAATTTTTATCGTTTTAGCCATAAATTTTGTTAGCTGCGAGAAAGAAAAGGATTTTGTGGTCATTAACGGAAAAATAAGTGGCGACATTCCCCAGCAAATAGAGTATAGCTTACCTATTAACGGTATCGATTTTTTTGGAATTAAAGATTCGGTACAGCCCGATTCATTAGGTAATTTCAAAATAAAACTCCAGTTAGAAAAAACCAGTTTTGTAGAGTTTTTCAATGACCTGAAATATTATGGCACTTTAATTACAGAACCACACAAAAATTATAATATACAAATCAATATTAGAGATTCAATAGATTTTAATGTACAAGGTAAAACTAGTCAAGCGCAGAAAACTTATAACAAGTTATCTAGCAAAACTTTATTAGATGGTTATTTTTCAGAGGAGTCCTCTAAATATAAAACCGATTCTATTGCAAAAAATATAAAAGAAAAGATAAATAAGAATAAAAATAAAGAGCTAGCTCAATTTCAACAACTTTACAAACAAAAGAAGATTTCTAACAACTTTTATCAACTTATAAAAAATGACAGGGAATATTACTATGCAGGAGCTTTAGTAGATATTGGTTATAATAATTATAGACTAGATAAACTTGGTAGAAATAAACTAACGGAAAAAGAATATTCAAAACTTTTGAGAGATGCGTATAAAATTAAACCTGCCACTAATGAAAATCTAATGAGTTCTCCTTGGTTTTATTTTTATACACAACTATTTTTAATATACAAAGATTATTATGAAGAAAAAAACAGCGTGGAAGATATCGGTAGAATGATGGCATCAGGAAAATATAATTCACATTTCATGAATTTAGCTAATAAATATCTACCTCAATCTAATTATGAATATTTCTTTGCTGCTCATTTAATATTTGTGAGTACGTACAATAACTTTGAAAAAGAATTGATTGATCTCTTTGAAGTATTTAAAAAAGAATTTCCTAATAGTCCCTACACCAACTATGTAAAAACTTATATAGCTCCAGTTATAGCTTATCATGAAAAACAAAAAGAAGATTTTAACAAGGACACTATTTTCTTAGATCATCAAAAATTTACTTCTTTAAACAGCATCGCCCAAGAACTTCAAAGCGAACGGATTTATGTTGATATCTGGGCCAGTTGGTGTGCTCCCTGCAAAGAAGAGTTTAAACATAGTGATGATTTATACAACCTATTGCAATCCAATAATATTCCTGTAGTCTATATTTCTATTGATGAAGAAAATAGAGTCACCCAATGGAAGGAAATCATTAAATTTTTTAATTTAAAAGGATATCACCTAAGAGCAGAAAAAGCTTTAGTGGATGAACTCAAAGAATTAAAAGGAACCAAAAATTTTGGAGTCCCTTGGCATTTTGTAATCGATAGCGAAGGAAATATTATCGAAAAATATGTAGATGGTGCTTCCAATACCACAAAGCTAAAAAGCCAATTAAAATTATAATTAGATGCCCAAAAAAACCTTCAGCTATTTTTAACTGAAGGTTTTAAAATTCATTTATTATATCAAAATGCTAACAAATTAAAAGCTTCGGTACAAAATCTTTTATAAAGATTTCACTCAGCCTCCGATATTTTCTTAAATCAACTCATTTCTAAAAGAAAGAATAGCCTAAAGCTAATGAAATTACTTTATTCTTTCCATCTACACCATCAAAGGTATCATTCAATCCTAAATTATAACGAGCATCTACGCGTAAGCCAAAAGGTAAATCGTAGCCAACTCCTAAGGCTGCCGACATATCAAAATCATTAGCTTCTATTTGACTTTCTATATCATCAGCGGCAGGAAAATCATCATTGACCACAAACCCGAACTGAGGTCCTACTTGTAAATTGAGTCCGCCAATTAAATAATATTTTAAAATTACCGGTACATTCACATAATCTACATGAACATCACCAAAATCTGAATCTCCCCCTTGTTGTGAATAGAGTAATTCTGGTTGAATTGCCCAATTATCATTAAATTTTAATGCTACAAAAGCTCCGGCCAATATTCCTGTTCTATTATCTATATTATCGGCATCACTCAAATTTGAAAAGTTGGCACCGGCTTTTAATCCGAAATCAAATTCTTGGGCTTGAGCAATTCCCATACTTCCTAAGATAACTACAATTGCAAATAATTTTTTCATACCAAATGGTTTTAAGTTTTCAATAAAAGTAAAGAACAACTTCTTTAACTTTCTTATTAAATTCTTAAATAATCAGGACGTAAATGCTAATTTTTATCTTCTAGCATAGGTACAAACCGAAACTCTCCAAATTCCTTTTTCTCAAATTCTTTAGCAGATTTACGTATAAAAAGCGTCATAATTTGGGGGTCGTCACCAACGGGAATAACTAACTTCCCTCCCACTTTTAATTGCGCCAATAAAGGATTGGGCACAAAGGGAGCGCCGGCGGTCACTATTATTTTATGAAAAGGTGCATAATCGGGTAAGCCTTTATACCCATCACCAAAATTTAAATATTTAGGTCGGTAGCCAATCTGAGTCAAAAAACGTTTGGTTTTACGATACAATTCTTGTTGACGTTCAATAGAATAAACCTTTGCGCCCAACTCACACAAAACAGCAGTTTGGTAACCACTTCCTGTTCCAATTTCCAATACTTTTTCTCCCGGTTTTACTTCTAGCAATTCAGACTGAAAAGCCACCGTAAACGGCTGTGAAATGGTTTGATCTGCGGCAATAGGAAAAGCTTTATCCTGATAGGCGTGATCTTCAAAAGAGCTGTCCATAAACAAATGTCGCGGTATTTTAGCAATGGCCGCCAAGACTTTTTCATCTTGAATGCCTTTTTCTTTTACCACTTCCACTAGTTGTTTACGTTTTCCCTGATGTCTAAATGTATCTTTCAAAAGCTGATTATTTAAGACAAAAATAGCTAATTTTAACAAAGAATTTCGGCTATTCAATTTCAAAAAAACGAGTAGTTTTTAACAGTCGCGGTAAACAATTCAGAATGAATTAATTTTAAGTAGGGTTTTACATACTCATCGCTAAACTTCCATTTTTGTAATAGCCTTTCTCTTCTACCTGTCCTTCTTTATCTAAATAAAAACCATAACCTTCCTGATCGCCTTTTTTCCAAAAACCAATATATTTTCTGCCACTAGGGAAAACATAAACACCAAACTGCTCTCGGATCCCCAGAATAAATTGCCCAAAATACTGACCGTTGTCGCTATAAGTAGCTAAAGCCGGATATTTTACACTTTCGAAAGCAAAAAAGCCAATGGTAATCGAATTAATTTTCGTGTTCTTCTTTATACCGAAGCCATTTAAACAATCACCTATACAATTAGCAGCGTTGGCTTTTTTCTCTCGGTACATCCCTAAATTGTCTTCAATAGAAGTTCCGTTTTTAAAAGTTTTGGCCCAAACAATATTGCCATTCTTTAATTGAAAAGCTCCTCCTTCAGGCACTCCTTTTCTATAATTTTCAAGTGTTACCGTAGCATCTAATTGGTTAAACGTGATCATAGAACCATCTATTTGATGCTTTCTATTATAGTTTTTATATTCTAATGTACCATCGGCTCTTTTCAACATATAAGGCCCCACCGCCAAATTATCCATAAAAAAACCGTGAATCACATCACCATTGGTATTCGTTATACTTTTAAACGTAATTTCATCAAAATCTTTCTTTTTTATTTGCTTGGCAAAATCGATTTGAGCATTTCCAAAAAGAGAACTAAAAATTAATAGTAACAGAAGTATTTTTTTCATCATAAATTATTTAGATGCTAAAATTCTGAAGAAATGATAGGTAAAGAAATACGGCAATTGACCTATTTCTATAAAATTACTACTACAGCTTTAAAAGAAATAGTATTTTTGTGTAAAACATTTAATAAATATGCTGAAAGTAGGAGTTTTAGGCGCCGGTCATTTAGGAAAAATTCACCTTCGTCTATTAAATCAATCTGAAAAATATGAACTCATCGGTTTTCATGATGCCAATGAAAAATACGCTGAAGAAGTTGCTAAAGAATTTAACTATAAAAGTTTTACTTCCCTCGATGATTTACTTCAAGAAGTAGATGTAATCGATATTGTAACTCCTACCTTTTCTCATTACAATACGGCGGTAAAGGCGATTGAAGCCGGAAAACATTTCTTTGTAGAAAAACCTATTACCAACACAGTAGAAGAAGCCGAGCAACTTACCAAAATGGCACACGCCAAAGGCGTAAAAGGCCAAGTAGGTCATGTAGAGCGTTTTAACCCGGCATTTCAGGCCGTCAACCATAAGATAGACCACCCGATGTTTATTGAAGCACACCGGTTGGCAGAATTCAATCCACGGGGAACCGATGTTCCTGTAGTACTCGATTTAATGATTCACGATATCGATGCGATTTTAAGTGTGGTAAAATCAAAAGTGAAAAAAGTAAATGCCAGCGGAGTTTCTGTAATTAGCGACACTCCAGATATTGCCAATGCGCGTATCGAATTTGAAAATGGTTGCGTAGCCAATCTTACGGCAAGTAGGATTTCCTTAAAAAACATGCGTAAATCAAGGTTTTTTCAGCGGGATGCATACATTTCAGTAGATTTTCTAGAGAAAAAATGTGAAGTGGTAAAAATGAAAGATGCTCCAGAACAACCTGATGAATTTGCGATGATTCTTCAAAATGCGGAAGGCGTAAAAAAACAAATCTATTTTGATAATCCTGAAGTAGATGAAAACAACGCCATTTTAGACGAACTGGAAACTTTTGCCGACGCTATCAATAACAATACTACGCCCATTGTAACTTTAGAACAAGGTACGCAAGCACTTCGGGTAGCGAAAATGGTTATTGATAGTTTTGATAAATAAAAATCAATCTTAAATAAATTTATAATGAAAAATATAGCAGTTATCGGAGCCGGAACTATGGGAAATGGTATAGCACATACTTTTGCCCAATTTGGTTACGAAGTACAACTTATTGATATTTCTGAAAAAGGAATTGAAAGAGGAATGGCCACTATTTCTAAAAATTTAGATAGAATGGTTGCCAAAGAAAAAATTACCGAAGAAGATAAAAAACAAACCTTAGCCAATATTACTACCTCTACTTCTATTGAAGAGGGTGTAAAAAATGTAGATTTAGTAGTAGAAGCTGCTACGGAAAATGAAAAAATTAAACTGGATATTTTTAGAACGCTAGATGCAGCTTGTAAAGAGGATGCGATTTTAGCTTCTAACACCAGTTCTATTTCTATTACTAAAATTGCCGCCGTTACCAAGCGACCTAAACAAGTAATCGGGATGCACTTTATGAATCCGGTGCCTATTATGAAATTGGTAGAGATTATTAGAGGTTATAACACTAGCGACGAAGTGACCAATACAATTATGGAGCTTTCCACCAAACTGAATAAAGTTCCTACCGAAGTAAATGATTACCCTGGGTTTGTAGCAAACCGTATTCTTATGCCAATGATTAATGAAGCCATTGAAACACTTTACAATGGCGTTGCCGGTGTTCAAGAAATCGACACGGTGATGAAATTAGGAATGGCACATCCTATGGGACCTTTACAATTAGCAGATTTTATTGGTTTGGACGTTTGCCATTCGATTTTAGAAGTGATGTACGATGGCTTTAAAAATCCAAAATATGCACCATGTCCATTATTGGTGAATATGGTAAGAGCCGGAAAATTAGGTGTGAAATCCGGTGAAGGTTTTTACGACTATTCAGAAAGTAGAAAAGCAGAACATGTTTCCGCTCAATTTAAAGCTTAACTAAATTTATGCCCAACATACTTCCCTTTCGAGCTGTACGACCCACACGCGATAAAGTAAGTTTAATCGCATCGCGTTCCTACCAAAGTTATACGCAGGCCGAAAGGGAAGCTCGTTTAGATAACAATCCTTTTTCGTTTTTACACATCGTCAATCCGGGTTATAAATACCATAAAGAGATTTCGGGACCAGAACGTTTTCAATTGGTAAGAAACCGTTACCAAGAATTTAAGGAAGACGATATTTTTATTCAAGACCCGAAACCTTACTATTATGTGTACCGAATTATCAACCGTGAAGGTGAACAGTTTACAGGGATCATTGCCGCAGCCAGTGTTGAAGATTATAAAAGTAATTGTATTAAACGGCACGAAGACACGATTTCGTTTCGGGAAGAAACCTTTAAAGACTATTTAAAAACAGTAGGTTTTAATGCAGAACCAGTCTTACTCACACATCCTGAAAATTCGGTTTTAGCTGAAATTATATCAGAAATTACGCAAACCCGAGCTGAGTTTGAGTTTACCACAACTTATCGTGACACCCATTATTTGTGGTTATTAGAAGATGAAGCAAAGATTGAGAAAATTAAGCAAGAATTTTCGACGATGGAATGCTTGTATATCGCCGATGGTCATCATCGTTCGGCTTCTTCATTTTTATTAAGGGAAGAATTGAAAAATCAAAACCCAGAACATTCGGGCAATGAGGCGTACAACTTCTTTATGACTTATATCATTCCGGAAAGTGATTTGCGTATCCACGAATTTAACCGTTTGATAACCGATCTTAACGGACTTTCAAAAGAAGAGTTTCTCATTCAATTAGATGCTAAATTCAGAATTGAAAACCGCGGACTCGAATATTTTAGACCTAAAAAAAAGCATCAGTTCAGTATGTATTTAGAAGGGGAATTTTATTCGCTTCAACTTAGAAAATCAGAATATAATTTTGACGATGCTACCTCTCAACTCGATGCTAAAATTTTGTATGATACTATCTTAAATCCTATTTTAGGAATTCAAGATTTACGCAACGACAAACGCATCGATTATTCCCATGGAAAAAATGGAATGGCGTACGTTAAAGGAAAAATAGATGAAGGCGTTTTTAAAATTGGTTTTGGAATGTTGCCGGTTAATGTAGGAGAGATGAAATTAATTGCAGATGAAGGTTTAACCATGCCTCCGAAATCAACCTATATTCAGCCTAAATTACGAAGTGGCGTCACGATTTATGAGTTTCAATAATTCAGAAAAAGAATTTAATTTAAATGGCTAACATAAAAGAAAACATCAACAAATACCGAGAAGAACTTCCTGAAGAAGTATGCTTAGTAGCAGTTTCTAAAACCAAACCAAACGAAGATCTTTTAGAAGCTTACGAAGCCGGACAACGAGTTTTTGGTGAAAATAAAATTCAGGAAATGACCGATAAGTATGAGGCACTTCCTAAAGATATTGAATGGCATATGATTGGCCATGTACAAAGCAATAAAGTAAAATATATGGCGTCTTACGTTCATTTGATTCACGCCGTACATAAATTAAAATTGCTCAAAGAAATTAATAAACGTGCCAAAGAACACGATCGGGTGATCGAATGTTTATTACAGGTTAAAATTGCTGAAGAAGACACAAAATACGGAATGGACGCTATAGAAGTGGATCACATTTTAGCTTCTGAAGCCTACCAACAAATGGAAAATGTAAAGGTAGTTGGGCTCATGGGAATGGCAACTTTAACCGAAGATGAAAGCCAAATTGGTCAAGAATTTGCTTTCTTAAAAAAGAAATACGATGAAGTTGCTGCCAACAATCCCGATTTTAAAATTTTATCAATGGGGATGAGTGGCGATTACCCAATCGCCATTAAAAATGGAAGCAATATGGTAAGAATAGGCAGCTCTATTTTTGGAGCTAGAAATTATAATTAGAGGAGAGATTTTTTGTACGCAATTGTAGATATAGAAACCACCGGCGGAAAGTATAATGAAGAAGGAGTCACAGAAATTGCCATCTATAAATTTGATGGGCATAAGGTGGTCGACCAATTTACTAGTCTGGTAAATCCTGAACGCCCCATTCAGCCTTTTGTGGTGAACTTAACAGGAATTAATAATGAGATGCTTCGTAATGCACCTAAGTTTTATGAAGTAGCCAAACGCATCGTAGAAATTACAACCGATTGTACCATTGTTGCCCACAACGCCAAGTTTGATTACCGAATTATGCGTTTGGAATTTCGACGCTTGGGTTACGAATTTCAGCGACAGTCAATTTGCACGGTAGAACTTTCTAAAAAGCTAATCCCCAATATGCCTTCGTACAGTTTAGGCAAGTTGGTGAAGAATTTAGGGATTCCACTCACCGATCGTCACCGAGCAAGTGGTGATGCATTAGCGACGGTTAAACTTTTTAAATTACTGCTTCAAAAAGATTCGCAAAAAGAAATTATTACCCATTCGGTACGTAGTAATCCTAAAATTCATCTCGACACGAAACTGATTCGGATTATTGATGAGCTCCCCTCTTCTACCGGAGTTTACTATATGCATAACGAAGAAGGCGATGTGATTTATATTGGGAAAAGTAAAAACATAAAAAAACGAATTAATCAGCATTTCACCAGTGATAATCATAAATCTAAAAAAATCCAGAAGGAGGTCTATACCGTCACTTATGAAAATACCGGAAATGAATTATTGGCTTTGCTGAAAGAAAATGAAGAAATTAAAAAGAATAAACCTAAATACAATCGTGCGCTAAAAAAAGATATTTTTAGCTACGCACTATATCAATCGAAAGACAAAAAGGGTTACCTTCAATTTAAAATAGGAAAAGCTTCTCCCGATAAAGAAAATATCACCACTTTTACCAATAGTGCCCAAGCGAAAAGCACAATGGAGCGAATTGTAGAAGAATTTGAGCTTTGCCAAAAACATACCGGACTGCATAAAACCAGTGGAAGCTGCTTTAATTACAGTATTAAAGAATGCTATGGTGCTTGTGTGGGGGAAGAATCTGTAGAAGATTACAACCAACGTGCAAGACAAGTCATTGATAAATATTCTTATGAAAACAAGAACATGTTAGTGATAGACCGCGGTCGTGATGTCGATGAAAAAAGCGTTATTCTTATTGAAGATGGAAAATTCTGTGGAATGGGATATTTCAATTTAAATTATCAAATGAATAATATTGATATGATAAAAAATATCATCACTCCCATGAAGAACAATCGGGATAGCCAGCATATTATTCAGAGCTATTTACGAAAGAACAAGCCTTTTAAAATTATTGAGTTTTAATTAAAAATTTTATTTATCGGTAATTTATAATATTTTCGAAGTTGTCATGCAGGAAACAATCCTACTGTTCATTCAATTTTTATAAAAAATTAGTATTAATTAAAATACTTCGACTGAAGTTTATTCTGAGTAAAGTTGAAGGGCTCAGTTTGACAATTAGGAAAATAGAAAAACTAACTTTTATTGAAAACTACTTCTAAAAATAACTCTTGGCGTGAAAAATTACACGAAGTAATTTACGAGGCCGATACGCCTGCAGGAAAAGCTTTTGATGTAGTTTTATTGGTGATCATTTTTCTAAGCATCCTTTTTGTGATGCTCGAAAGTGTAAAAGGACTTGATGCGTGGATTTATGACTATATGTATGCTGCAGAATGGGTCATCACCATATTGTTCACTATTGAATACATTTTACGGATCATTTCCATAAAAAAACCCACGAAATATATTTTTAGTTTTTACGGTTTAATTGATTTTTTCTCTACCATTCCCCTCTATGTTTCGTTTTTTCTTCCTGGAAGTGGCAGCGCGCTTATTACCGTAAGGGCTTTACGCCTGTTGCGTGTATTTAGGATTTTAAAAGTTAGCCGCTACATTGGAGAAAGCAATAAATTAATACAGGCCTTAAAAGATAGTCGGGCAAAAATATTGGTTTTTTTATTTGCTGTACTTATCCTATGCCTTGTTTTTGGTACTGCCATGTATATGATAGAAGGTGCAGAAAGTGGTTTTACCAATATTCCTGTAAGTTTATACTGGTGTATTGTTACGCTTACTACCGTTGGCTTTGGTGATATTCACCCAATTACTCCACTAGGACAATTTTTAGCTTCTGTGATTATGATTTTAGGTTATGGCGTAATTGCTGTACCAACTGGAATTGTAAGTGCAGAATATTCTAAAGGTGAAAAAAACACTTCAAAAAGTTTGTCTACCAATACCCAATCTTGCTATCATTGCCATGAATCAAAGCATGTAGATGGCGCCGATTATTGCCACAATTGCGGATACTCTTTAAATCGTGAAAAATAAAAGCCTTATTTCTGTAGTTGGCCCAACAGCTATTGGCAAAACTTCCATTGGTATTGCCTTAGCTCAACATTACCAAACCGAAATAATTTCAGCCGATTCTAGACAGTTTTTCAAAGAAATGGAAATAGGAACCGCGGTTCCTTCTAAAGAAGAACTGGCGGCTGCCAAGCATCATTTTATTCAGCATATCTCTGTAGAAGATAATTATTCGGTAGGTGATTTTGAAACGGAAGCGATAGAGAAGTTAAACGCATTATTTCAACAACATGATAAAATACTGATGGTTGGTGGTAGTGGTTTGTATGTAAAAGCCGTTTTAGAAGGTTTAGATTACTTCCCGAAAATAGATGCCTCCATACGGCAACAATTAAATCTTCAATTGGAAGAAAAAGGAATTGAATCACTTCAGCAGCAATTAAAAGAATTAGATCCAGTTTATGCTAAAAAAGTAGACTTGGAAAATCCACATCGAGTTATTCGAGCGTTGGAAATCTGTATAGGTAGCGGAAAGCCTTATTCTGGTTTTTTAAATAATAATTCAGCAGAAAGAAACTTCAACTCCATTAAAATTGGGTTAACCGCTCCACGGGAATTAATTTACGAACGTATTGAAAAACGAGTAGACGTAATGATGGAGCAAGGTTTATTGGAAGAGGCTAAACGTGTTTACGAGAAACGTGAATTTAATGCGTTAAACACAGTTGGATACAAAGAATTATTCCAATTTTTTGATGGAAATTGGAGCCTTGAATTTGCAATCTCTGAAATTAAAAAGAATACCAGAAGATTTGCCAAACGACAATTAACCTGGTTTAGAAAAGATAAAGAAATTGAGTGGTTTAATTACAATACTGCTATCGAGCAGGTAATTGATTTCATCGATTTCAAAACATCCCCGAGATAAAGTTTTACCTCGGGAAAGTTATTGAAACTGAAACTTATAATTACCAATAATTAAGCTTTAGTTTCTTCTTGATTTCTTATTACAAGTCTAAATCCTTCTCCGTGAATATTTAAAATCTCCACGTCTTCATCCTTTTTAAGGTACTTACGCAGTTTAGCAATATAAACATCCATACTTCTAGAGGTAAAATAGTTATCGTCCCTCCAAATTTTGGTCAATGCTAATTCTCTTGGCATCAAATCATTTTCGTGTAATGCCAATAAACGTAATAATTCATTCTCTTTTGGAGAAAGCTTGATAGGCTCCTCTTCTCTAAAAGTTAAGAACCTTAATTTAGAGTTTAAGTGAAAACCACCTATTTGGAATTCAAATTGTTTGCTATCTGCAATGCTATCGGTAGCTTTACGTTGCATAATAGCCTTAATTTTCATAAGAAGTACTTCACTATCAAAAGGTTTGTTCAGGTAATCATCTGCCCCTACTTTATAACCTTTTAATACATCTTCTTTCATCGCTTTTGCGGTTAAGAAAATAATAGGCACAT
>CETR01014096.1_pt1 | contig 101320 bp, 87 predicted proteins | sample 531281 | NCBI WGS metagenome assembly CETR01 (sample SAMEA2622568, study PRJEB7988) | marine metagenome | biome: marine biome (ENVO:00000447); feature: mesopelagic zone (ENVO:00000213); material: "saline water (ENVO:00002010), including plankton (ENVO:xxxxxxxx)" | depth 696 m
TTATTTAGTTATTTAGTTATTTAGTTATTTAGTTATTTAGTTATTTAAAAAATCAAACTAAAAACCGAAAACCCAAAACGATAAACCTTGAATTTTAAACCTTAAATTTTGAATTGCCATAGACATTTAAGAAAATCATAAACTTTTTTAAGCGATTCTTAACAGGGCTTGCACTTACATTTGTGGCAAACAACCATTTATGCAAAGAGCACTACGTTTGACCTTCGGAATTCTTTTGTTTGTCGGGTTTAAGGCTACAGCCCAGGAATATTCTGCAGAAAGCATTAAAAACACCATTACCGATTTTAAAAATGATCCGCGTGGCCCGTATTTACGCATTCGTTGGTTTTGTGAAGATGGGACGATGCGGGAACCTAAAGATCCCTGCCCCGAAGGTGTAGACGGTATTCAACACGCCAGTTATAAAGAAGTAACCAAAAAATTAGCTGATAAGAACCACCTGTATTTTGGTGAAATTCTCGCCGCTGCAGACCAGCAGGACTTTTGGGATGCCTCAAACGAGCACAGCCGCCTTAAGCAATACCAGTTGGGTAACTACCTTAAAAGTGTCGATAACGGGTGGATTCTTGAAAAAGCACAGTTTTACCGCGGAGCCATTCAGTCTGAAGATGAGGAAGCCTGGGGTATCGAATTTTTTGAATGGCTGCTCAAAGACGATGCGCGTCTGGAGGCCAACTATTACCTCATTCGTCAGGCGCTTAAAGACATTCCTCATGCTGGTGACGATAACCTGGCTCAGCGTATGCGAAGCGAGTCTAAACTCATTGCTGAAGAATTTCCGAAATTTATGGACGCTCGTGTAAAAATTCACGGCCAGCCAGATGTAAGCGATGTGGCTTTGGTACAAAACTTCAAACAGGAATACAATGACCAGTTGAGTCCCGAGCTTCAGAGCGAAATGGACCAGCTACTCGAAACGATGCGCGAGTACTATGCACCTATCAATTTTACAGCCCTTAACAAACGGGTAAGTGGCCTTAAAAGTGCCCCCGCAGTAAAAGCTTCGTTGCTTCAGTTTACAGAAAAATACAATTTTGAAACTCCTGCAGATTCTTTGATTCCGCAGATCAGTGATTTGCTATGCAACATACGCACCCAGATTACTCAGGTAAAAAGTACCAAAGAACGTCTGGAACTTTTAGACATTTCCCTCAAGCTGGAAGAAGTTGTTCTTAAAAAATCTCCGGAATGGGAACCTAAAGATCTGCGTGATCTTCTCGACAAAATATACCACCTCAGCTATGCTACTGCCGGCACCGGACTCATCGAAGTCTGGGAATGGGATGAAGTAGAAGGTATTTTAGCGCCGATACGCTATACGAATGTATCTCAGGGCGAACTCAACACCATCCTAAACACCGCCCGCAATGTGGTGCAATGGAGCGCCGCTATGGCTAAGGCCACCTACGACGATGTGGTTGAAGACTACACCGCATTTGAGCCTCTGGCTTCCGGTTTTATTGATGATCGCGTGCGTTCTTCTGTAGCGCTTCCGTTAGGAAAAGCGGTGAGTGAATTGGGTGATTTTATTTCAGCTAAATCCAACCTGGAAAACAGCGTAATGGATATTGCCAATCAAAGTGCGATTCACGGCCTCAATCCCGGTTATGCAATGGGCGAACTCGTCGTAGTACCCGGTAATCCCGATGCGGTGGAAGTTGATAACACCAAAATTTACATCTTTAAGCGTCCGCCTTCAGATTTGAAACCTGTTGCGGGAATTGCCACGGTAGATGAAGGAAATCTGGTTTCTCACGTGCAACTTTTAGCCCGAAATCTGGGAATTCCCAATGCGGCTTTGAGCGATGCAAACCTCGAAGATCTGGAAGCCTTTAACGGCAAGACGGTGTTCTATGCCGTATCCAATAAAGGAACGGTAATTTTAAAACCGGCTTCAGAAATGAGTTCCGAAGAAGAAAAACTCTTCAGTAAAGAAGAACGCAAACAGGATAAAATCGCGGTGCCTATTGAAAAAATTCAGCTTGATAAAACCAACATTCTCAATATGCGGAATATTGATGCTTCCGCCAGTGGTATTCTGGCAGGGCCAAAAGCCGCCAATCTTGGACAGCTTAAAAAGATGTTTCCCGATCACGTGGTAGAAGGCCTGGTGATTCCCTTCGGAATTTTCAGAGAGCATATGAATTTGCCGATGCCCGGTCAGGGAAAAAGCTACTGGCAGTTTCTTACTGATATGTTTGCTTCCGCGGAAGCGAAACGCCAGGCCGGAACTTCCGAATCACAGGTTGAAGCCTACCAACTGGCCCAATTGGCCACGCTGCGCGATGCGATCAATGCGATGCAACTGAAGCCTGAATTTGTAAGTGAACTACGCAATTCGTTTTCTCAAATCTTTGGTTCGCCAATCGGTGAAACTCCGGTTTTTCTGCGTAGCGATACCAATATGGAAGACCTTAAAGAATTTACCGGTGCGGGGCTTAACCTCACGCTTTTTAACGTGGTTCAGGAACAGCTCATATTAGACGGAATTAAGAAAGTTTGGGCCTCGCCGTATACCGAACGCAGTTTTAAATGGAGACAGGCTTATTTGTCCAATCCTGAGAATGTATTCCCTTCTATTCTGGTGATTCCCAGCGTAGATGTAGAATACAGCGGGGTGATGATTACCAAAGGGATTAATGAAGGTACAGACGATGATCTTACCGTTGCCTTTAGCCGCGGTGCCGGTGGTGCAGTTGACGGTCAGGCTGCCGAAACCCGTCTTATTACCGCAACCGGAACCCGATTATTAGCTCCCGCCCGCCAGCCCGATTACATCAGGCTTCCGGCTACGGGAAGTACTAAAGGCTATTCCACCACCTTTGAATCGCCTATTCTCAATGAAAAAAATGTAGCAAGTTTGCGCGAAGTGGCTCGTGACATCCGTACTAAAATTCCGCAGGAAACCAATACCGATTACGACGGAGCTTACGATGTGGAACTGGGCTTTGCCGATGATAAACTCTGGCTGTTTCAGATACGGCCTTTCGTAGAAAATAAAAACGCTTTAAGCAACGGCTATCTCGATTCGATTTCGCCAAAAACCAACGCCGAAGAATACATAGAACTCGACAGCGCCCTATAACCAAACCATTAGGAAAGCCCATATTGGGCATTAAATAATGCAACCCATACCTGCCCGGCAATCAAAACATAGATTACCGGGATAAACAAATTTGAAATTAGATGAAAAAAGCATTACTCTTTATTCCACTCGCTGCCCTGGCGCTGATTACCCTCTTTTCGGGTTCGTACCCGATTGACGGTTATGAACGCACCGGGATAGACCGCCTCGCCTATCTGCAAAAAATTGTACGCGACAGCATCAAATATACCCGCATCCCTGCCGGAGCCTATTTGTCTATAGACGATATCAAATTACGCCTGACTTCAAAGGCAGACAGTGCTATCGCCTATATGCAGGAAGATCCCGAGTTTCAAAAGAAAATTGGCGGACTCTTTTACGGGCTGGACCAGAGTTACTCGATCTCAGTTCTGGATATGACCGATACCACCAACCTGAAATACGCCGCACGTAATGAAACCCGCGGCTACCAACCCGGGAGTGTGGGAAAACTCGCTATCCTGATCGCGATGTTTGACCAACTTGAGAAATTATGCCCCGATGATTGGGGCGCACGGGTGAATCTGCTTAAATACAAACGTGTAAAAGGCGGCCCGTTTGCGGTGTATGATCACCACACCATACCCATTTACGATATTGAAAATGATAAACTCACCAAAAGACAAGCTCGGGAAAGCGATGTGTTTAGCCTGTATGAATGGATAGACCATATGGTGGCAGTAAGTAATAACGGGGCCGCCAGTGTGGTGTACCGTGAGGCTTTATTGCTAAAGGTTTTTGGCGAAAAGTATTTTGACCTGACCGATGAAGAGGCGATGCAGTGGTTTAAAGACACCGACCGCAGCGAAGTGACCCGTCTTGCCAATGAAGTGGTTAACGAACCCCTGCGCGAAATGGGCATTACCGAAGATGAGTGGCGCCTGGGCGGCTTTTTTACCAATGGCGGCGAACGCTATGTGGGTAGAATGGGCGGCAGTATTGGTTCGCCCAAAGGTTTGATGAAATTCCTTATCAATCTGGAACAGGGTAAAGCAATTGACTCCTTATCCAGTCTCGAGATGAAACGCATTATGTACCAGACCGAACGCCGTATACGCTACGCCTACTCTCACGATCTGGACTCCGCAGCCGTGTATTTTAAAAGCGGAAGTTTTTACAAATGCGATCAAAGCAAAGGGGCTTGTGGGGATTATGCCGGTAACGTATTCAATTATATGAACTCGGTAATTATCGTAGAGCATCCCGGCGACGGACCTAAATACATTGTGTGTTTGATGACTAATGTATTGCGTAAAAACTCTGCCAGCGATCATATGTATCTGGCCGGAAGAATTGATAAAGCCATACGCGAAGAACGCGAGACGGCGACTGCTACCGGGCAGTAGAATTCTTTTTATAAAAAAACAAAACCCGCTTTTAGGCAATCCTAAAGCGGGTTTTTTATTGGATTTAAGCGGTAAGTACCGCTGAATGAGGAATTCCGTAATCTGCTTAAAAGTGAAAAAACTATATTTAGCTTATTAAGACTATACTATACGTTTACAAATGTTTGTATACGTATACAATTGATTATAAAAAGGATATAACAGTACATTTTGTACGTTTATATAATTGTTGCCATTAATTATGACCCAACCAGCAAAATGATAGACTTTGATAATTTATGGGTTGATATAGAATGTCCGAAATGCGGATATAAGGATGAAATACAGCTTATCGACGCAAAAACAGAAAAAACTATTTATTGTCATAATTGCAAAATTCAAATTAAACTTTCCGATAGTGAAGCTTCGGTTCACGCAGGAATTGATAGTATGACTAATGCTTTAAAGGAACTTGAAAACACATTAAAGAATTTCGGAAAATGAATTATTCAAACCATAATTTAAGAACAGATTTACAAGAATGGAAAAATAGATTGTACAGAGCGCCTTATGCGCAATTTGGCAATCAACTTAAATACCTACTGAATAATCTAGATAATAATTTACAAATAAAAGGTCTTGTTCAAGAATCTTTAAATAAGCATCCTTATTCAGACGAAGATTTTGATAAACAAACTGAACGAGAAAGAAGAGGCGTTGATATGGAATTTGAATCCGAGATTCATCAAACAGCTTATTGTTATCAGTTTATAAAGTATATCATTGCAAAATCTGGAAATCATAATCTACATAACCTTACCATTTTTTCACGAAGAGACTTTAATGACACAAAAACTAAAATTGTTGAAGATTATATTTCGCCAATAATCTATTATTTACACGATAAGCTTGACAAATCTAATTCAACAATCTACTTATTAGAAAAATACAAAAGACGAACGGAATGGTTCACTAAAAAAGAACTTTTTGAAAAGTATAAAACGGCTGACAAAAACTATGAACAGATTCTTGAAGATGATTTGAGGTTATTTCTTTTCGACCAAGGAATTGATTATCCGTTTTCCACACCGACCTCTGCTTCAGGTAGAGCAGACATAATTGGAGAAATTGAAACTGACGACCCTTTAGTTGTAGAAATAAAGATTTTTGACAGAAACAAAAGCTATGGAAAAGAGCGAATAAAAGATGGATTTAATCAAATAGTCAAATATGCTAATGACTACAACAAAGATGTTGGATATTTAGTGATTTTCAATATGGACAAAGCTGAATTGAATTTTAATTTTACGGATAACAGTAATGTTTTCCCACCATCTATCCAGTTTAGTAATAAGATTTTTTATTTCGTAGTCATAAATTCAGCGAATAACCAAACAGCTAGTAAGTCAGGAACAATTCAAGAGGTCGAAATTACTGAAAAGGAACTGACGAAAAAATAACTAATGGCAACAATGTGTCCTATGAAAAGCCCTAGTACAGTTCTTTAAAGTTACTATTTAATTTTTATATACTTCATAATATTGTTTTTAGGGTACCTACCGGTAAGCAAGTTCGGTTCACAACCGTAAATCCTCACGAATTTCAACGCAACGAAATCATAGCCTAAAACCCGTTATCCACAATAAGCGCAAACCGAGTATGACACAAAATTTACTTTTTATTTTAGTTGTTGGAATAGGATTGTTTTTTGCGGTCAAATATGCAGCCAAAGCAAAAAAAGATATTGTGAAACATCAGCAGGCTGAAAAACAAACGGAACAAAACCCCTATTTTGATATGCGCAAAATGGCATTTTCAGTTACTGCTGAACAACTTGGTTTAAGCGGAATTGACAAAAATGATGTTTACGGAATAGTTTCTGAAATGGATATGAATGGAGGAACGGCAACTGTGGTCACTTTTTCAACCGGAGACACCAGTATTTACCTGAGTTCAGGTGGAGCATTTATTGGAGCTGGACAATACGAAAGTGTTCAGGAAGTAGTGAAAAAATATGTAAAAAACGGACAAAAATATATTGAGAAAGCAACTAAAATTGAGAAAGCGAAATTACCAAAAAACGGAATGACTAACTTCAATTTTCTGACTGAAAACGGAATTTATAGCATCTCTGAAAATTTGAGTGAACTTGAATCTGGAAAATCAGAATTTTCAAATTTGTTCATTGAATTGAACGAAGTAATTTCTCAAATTAGAATGAAAAGTGGAGAATAAATACTGCAGATATAAATGTGTATAATTCATTGCTTGTTCTTGCCTACCGACAGGCAGGCTTGCAAAATTACGTACTAACCCACGCTACTACTCATAGCCGAGCCGTTGTAAGGCATTTGAAAATCAAAATTCAATGGGAGTTTGGAACACTGAAATAAAAGGAAATGATACGACATTAGATATTTACTCGAACTTTTTCGAGAAGTATAATAATGGAGGAAGTCAAGTTTGGGTTTCAAACGAAATAAAAACGGAATTTGCTCACTATTTTTCAGATTCAGACGACCGCAATAATTCGTTATTCGGACTTGCTTTGGCTCAATGGGAAACAAAGTCTCTTGAACCCGAAATTTTAAAGCAGGTAAAAGAAATAATTGATAGCGGAACTGATCTGGAATTGTGGAAAGAACTTGGCGCAGATGAAAATACAATTCAGGAAAGAAAAACTGAATTACAAAACTTCCTGAAATTAATCTCGAGTGAAAAACCAAAAGCTAAAAGAAGAGTTCGACCAAAATTTGAATTTACAACAAACGAACTTGTTCGAATTTCAACTGATGATGGTACAAAAGAGTTTAAAGTTAACGAAGAGTTTACGAATGGAAAATATATTCATACAAGTGGGATAATGGAATGGAATTCTGGTGGTGGAGCTGGAATAATGTACTTTAAGGCAGAAGGCAAAAAAGTTTCTGCGAAATGGATTGACAATAATAACTTGGAAATAATTCACGAACCGAATTTGAATTTTGTGAAAAAGGAGAATAAATCGTTTTTTCGTGGAAATGAAGTGGAAATCGAATATAAAACCGAATAAAAAACGCATTACAATAGAAACTGAAAGAAAAATCGAAAATGAAAAATTTATTCCTCATACTGATTTTAATCTTGGTTTCTTGTAAAGGCAAAAAGATAGAAACAGAAATTTCTAAGCCCAAGTTTGAACTCGGAATTGATGTATTTGCAGAAGTTTCTAAAATTGACTCAATAGCAAATTTCTATTTAGTTTTTATCAAAAACGAAAAAGAACATTTCAAAGTTGTTTCTGACAAAAATCAAGCAAAATATTATAATGGAACACAATTAGAAATTGGTAAAAATTACAATTTCAAAATAAAACAAGTAACCGACAGAAGGCCATCTGGACCAAATGACCGATTTACACCGATGAACTATTTAGACATAGCTCAATGTCAGGACTTTGAAAAAACAGAAATATGTACAGAATCTTCTTTTGAATTGGCAACGGCGAGTAATTTAAAAGGTCTTTTTTTACGAAAAGAATAAAAACGTCCTACCAGACCGGCTTTAGTTTATTACTAGTACTTTCCTTCTTGGAAAATTCTCGCAGTTTTATAATTAATGTTAATTTTTGAAACACATAGTGATAACAAAGCCAGGCAACTTTTAGACGATAAAAAATATGAAGAAGTTAACCCGAAGAAAATTCATTAAAAGAGGAGTTTTAGCGGCTGTTGCTCTTGTTCTTTTAGATGCGCTCTGGTTTGAGAAATACGTTATTGACTGGAATTACTTTGATATTTCAAAATCTAAAAAAGACAAGGTGAAAATCGTTCAAATTTCAGATTTACATTTTGACCAACTCAGATCCTTCCACAAATCGATTTCCAGAAAGATAAACTCCATAAAACCCGATTTAGTCTTCATAACCGGTGATTCGGTAGATAAAACAGAAAAAATAAAATCGCTGGATGAATTCCTCAATTTGATTGACAATTCGATTAAAAAATATGCGATTACAGGAAATTGGGAATACTGGGGAAATGTAAATCTTACAGAACTTAAACGCACGTACGCCAGGCATAACTGTGAATTGCTGATAAACGAGCACAGAACAATTTCAATAAAAAACCGGGAGCTATCCATAATCGGGATTGACGACTTTGTTGGTGGTAACGCCGATTTTAAAAGAGCAGTTGAAAATCTCAAAGAAACCGAAACCAATATTGTTTTAACCCATTGTCCCCAACATCGGGATCTAATCATAAAACAAAAAGGAAATTTAACTATTGACCTGGTTCTCTCCGGTCATACGCATGGAGGACAAATTACATTTTTAGGATTCGTTCCCTTCAAACCTCAGGGAAGTGGAAACTATCTAAAAGGTTGGTATAAAGAATCTGAACCTAAAATGTATATCTCTAAAGGAATTGGAACTAGTATCCTACCTATTCGATTTGGAGCAAGAGCAGAAATGGTAGAAATGGATCTGTAAGAATTACCGGCAAAAATGAACCAGGCTAAAATCTGGTTTCTAAATTTTACTCCAAAAATGAAAATTAAAACGGAGAAGTAATAACGTCCTCTAAATACTAGGGTAAAAGTGCACATTTAGAATCTGAGATTAAAACAACTCACTTCAACGTATTTGAAAAGCCCTTGCTAATATGTTTAGTAAGGACTTCTTATTTTGAGATATCCGTAAAAATTCAGGCTTTTAAATAAAACCGTAAAAACAACACGTTAATTAAACTAGTTTTAAACAGGATACTGTCAAATTCTAATCCTGACGGCTCAACACGTCAGCCAACATCTGAAAATGAGCAAACCCGTAATAATCTAATTTCTAATTGTAAGGCTTACACATTATAAAAAAACGCAACCTACACCTATGATCAAAATTCTAAAATTCGCATTCCTTATTTATCTGGCTATGGCAGCTTTAAGTCCCATACAGGCTCAGGACTGCCGGTGTAATGAAGTCTTTAAAAAGGCTGTAGATGCTTATGAAAAGAATTACTCCTTGTTTATGTATAAGGTCACTAATAAAAACAGAGATTTGTACGAGGCTCACAAAGATCTGATGTGGGATAAGGCAAAGCAAGCCACTAACTTAAGTGATTGCAAGGCGGTTTTGGAGCAATACCTTGAATTTTTTAGAGATGGGCACACCTACATTATGGCTTCTGATAACCAGGCATCTGAAACCTATATTGAACATGTAGAATTTAATACCGAACAGTTTAAAGAAGAGTATAACGAAAAATCCTATCAGCTCAATCCGCTTATAGGAATTTGGAATAGAGGCAGCTATACGGTTGCCATCGTACCGAGTCAAAACACCAGCAAACCCGAACGTGATTTTGTAGCTGTTGTAGTTGAAAGTAGCAATCCCAAGTGGGAAAAAGGGCAGGTTAAATTTGAACTCTTTTCAAATTTTGGCACTTCGTATCAAATCAATTATATGATGGGAGATCACTCGGTTAATAAGACTTCCGGAGAACAAAAAGATATTGGAACACTCGAAATTGATGAAATAGGAGAATGGCAAAAACTATGGCCGGAAGTTGAAAACCAAAAAAAGCGTAGCGAAATAGAACTCAAATTCAATGAGTTTCATATAAGCTATATTGAAGACATTCCGTACCTGAGATTACCGGATTTCTATTCGGTAGAACCCAGTTATATAGACAGTATAATGAAGACGCACCACGACAAAATTTTAGAATCTGATTTTATGGTGGTAGATGTGAGGGGAAACTCAGGAGGAAATGATGCCACCTATTTCCCGGTCCTTCCCTATCTTTTGACCGGGCCTATTACCTTACCGGCTAACGGCTTTTGGCTTAGTGAGGATAATACCCAATATCTACTGAATGCATTTGCAGCTTCCAACGATTTAACGGTTGAAGAATTTGCAGAACAGGAGAAAGAAGAATACGAGATGTTTATCAAAAATAAAGGCACCGCCTACTTTAAAGGTACTGAAAGCTGGACATTTACCGCAGACACGCTGTACAATGGTCCTAAAAAAGTTATCGTGCTTATCGACAATGAAGTATACAGCTCTGGTGAAACCTTTATATATCGCGTAAATCAAAGTGACAAGGTCGTTGTCTATGGACAAAATACGGCCGGTGTTGTTGACGGCTTTAACGGTTATCCTCTGGATTTAGGTTGTTTTACGGCGGTTTTCCCTACTTCCTACCGCGCACCCGATATTAAAGAAAACCCTATTGACCCTTACGGTATTGCACCAGATGTTTTTGTAAATGAAAAAGAGGATGTTTTGGCCTATGCAATTAAACATATGAAGCAATTGCTTAAAAATGAAAAGAGCAAATAGAAGGATTAGAACGCGGGCTAAGCAAATGCGAAAAGTATTATCCGTATTGTTGAACTAAATGCCGAAATACAAACGGAAACACTACTCGTAAAATCCAATTACTTCTTTTTTTTGTTGTACTCACGGTTATGCTGCATTCAGCTTGTGTACGCAAAAATGATCCTGAAAATCGTACTAAACCGAAGCTGAATGGAAAAAATTGCAAAGGAAGTTTAGCCCATAAAAGCGCAAATGATCAAAAAATATTGAATCCCAGAACCGAAATATCCCTAAAAAGGACAGTGAATTCCTGAATTAAAAGAGAATTTACCAACTTTTTCAGCTTCCCGGGAATCATTAATTAATCTTCTGACAGCAAGCGTTTTGAAACCTTTGAATGATTGCAAACGCAAGTCGTAATTCATAAATCACGAGTATTAAGCCTTGAATCCCAAAAAGTAATCTGCCATATTTGCTCTCGTAAAAACGAACAGACCATTTTTTAAAATAGCAACTGATAGGCATAAATCTTGAGCATTCAATGACGATCCTTCAAATCTGAAAAGTGATGAAAAACCGAATTGTCACATGAAAGACTAACAACTAAATTTTTTATTTAGTTAGCAAGCAGGCCGACTGTAGGGGGTTGGCCTGTTTTTTTTGAAAAGGCGCTTAAAATCGAATGATTTTTAAATAAGATTGTAATCATTATCCACATCAGATATTTGCTCTAAAAAAATAAACTCCTTATATATTGAAAACGAGAGACTTGATTTAAGTTTTTATTAACAATTCTAAAATATGAGGAATTCCGTAAATCAAGGACTTCTAAAAGGAATATATTTACCCAAAATTATAACCTATTTTCAATAATGAACAAATCTTTACTTTTTATTTTATTTTTTGCTTTTGCACTATCTACTGCAACGGCGCAACGCGGCGGTGACTTTCAAATGGGACTGAGCGCTGGTCTTAACCTTTCTAATGTTTCAACCATGGATGGGGAGAGTAACACAGACCCCCGCATTTCCTTTAATCTGGCTGCATCTGGAGAATACTTTTTCTCAGAAAGTTGGGCAATTAGAACTAAGCTTATTTACGACAACAAGGGCTGGGCTAATGCTTTTATAGAAGACGATAATTTTAATCGTTTTACCACAGATTTTCGTTTAAACTACATCACCGTACCGGTTATGGCCAGCTGGCACTTTAGCCCGAGTGGAAACTGGTATTTAAATCTGGGGCCCTATGTAGGTTTTTTAATCAATGCAAAAGATTCCGAACTAGGTATCGACCTTAAAGAGGGCTTTAACAGCACCGATTTTGGTGTGGCATTTGGCATAGGCTATGCTTTTGACGTGAGTAGAGATACACGGCTTTTTGTTGAGTATGATGCGCAGACCGGGTTTAATGAAATATTTGAAGAAAATACTACTGGTCAAACCATTCGCAACGGGCGTAGCAGTTTAAATTTTGGAGTGCTGTTTTATCTGAATTAAAATGGCTAAAACAAGACTTATGAAACAAGTAGCAGCAGTTTATGCTTTACTTCTAGCCGTTATAGTCAGTTCCTGCGTAACAGAACCCTACGACTTCGATCCGGATCCCGTAGACCCTGTTGAGACTAACTTAAGACTCAAGCAGCGTATTGTTGATTATCTGGATGGCGATGTTGTTATCGAAACCTTTAATTATGAAGACACTAAATTAGTAAGCATCAAAGGTTCTGATAACAGCTTGATTATTTATAAATATGACGGAAATCTCTTAACTCAGGTTACTGATGAATCCGTTTCGGGAGATTCCCAAACAACTGATCTTACCTACGATGACCAGCAACGTCTTATCAATTATCGCATGAGTAATGATGACGAGAGTTTAGAATATGCGTTCTCGTATAATACAGACGGAAGCATTAATCAGACTTTTTATTTAGGAGGAAAGGAAAATTATACCGGATCTCCGAGAGAAACAACCCTGGTTATGGAAAACGATCAGATAGTAAAAGAAACAAAAGATGACGGTCAGATTATCACCTACAAGTATGATGATCAAAATAGTTCGTATCTGGGTATTTCTAACTTAAAAACCATTAATCTGATCAGTCGCGATTTTAATGGTTACATCGACAGCGCAGTTAATAATCTACTTACTGCGACAATTACCGAAAATGGTTCTGATTTAGTAGACGAAAAATACGAGTACACCTATAATGAAGCAGGTTATCCTGAAACGGCTACATACTATCTGGAAGGTGAGCTTGACTCTGAACTTGAATTCATATATGAATCCTTATAATTATTAGCTGAAAGGCTGATCATTTTCATCATACCATCAAAAACCGAACAACAATCGCTTTCCAACGAAAGCGATTTTTTTTTACCCTGTAGCCGATTTAAAGCCGAAAGTGTACATATTAAAAAAGCTGAACAGGTTTCTGTTCAGCTTTTTTTATGTTGAAAATGAATGTTCTCGTTACGAAGAAGCTTCCATAGAGGCCTGTACCCCGGCTGAAAGTCTTTTGTACGTTCCGTTTTCCAGACGTTCACGTATGCTGGAGAACGCGTCAAGCGTTTCTTCCACATCCTGAAGGGTATGTGATGCTGTAGGGATTAAACGCAGTAAAATCAATCCTTTTGGGATTACTGGATATACTACAATAGAGCAGAAAATACCGTGATTCTCACGTAAATCTTTTACCAGCGCCATAGCTTCCGGAATGCTTCCTTTTAAGTACACCGGAGTTACACAACTTTGAGTGGTCCCTATGTCAAAACCACGTTTTTTAAGTCCATTTTGAAGGGCATCTACATTCTCCCAAAGCTTTTCGCGAAGCTCAGGCATCGTGCGCAGCATATCCAGACGTTTTAAAGCTCCGATTACCAGCTGCATCTGAAGCGACTTGGCAAACATTTGCGAACGCAGGTTGTATTTGAGGTAATCAATAATTTCTTTGTCAGCAGCTATAAACGCTCCTGTACTGGCCATAGACTTGGCAAAAGTAGCAAAGTACACATCAATTTTATCCTGTATGCCCTGCTCCTCACCTGCTCCGGCTCCGGTTTTACCCAAAGTCCCAAAACCGTGTGCATCGTCTACAAACAGACGGAAGTTATACTTGTCTTTTAAAGCACAGATTTCTTTAAGACGGCCTTGCTCACCACGCATCCCAAAAACACCCTCAGAAATCAGTAAAATACCGCCTCCGGTTTGTTCGGCAAGCTTGGTTGCGCGCTGTAAGTTCTTTTCTATACTTTCAATATCGTTATGCTTGTAGGTAAAGCGCTTACCCATATGTAAACGAACCCCGTCAATAATACATGCGTGGGCATCTACATCGTAAACAATGATATCATCTTTAGATACCAGCGCATCTACTGTAGATACCATACCCTGATAACCAAAATTCAATAAATAAGCCGCTTCTTTGTTAACAAAAGCAGCAAGTTCATTTTGAAGTTGTTCATGCAATGTGGTGTGACCACTCATCATACGTGCACCCATTGGGTAAGCAGAACCCCACTCAGCAGCAGCTTCTGCATCCACTTTACGCACTTCAGGATGGTTGGCAAGACCCAAATAATCATTCACACTCCAGGTAATCACGTCTTTTCCGCGAAACTTCATTCGATTTGAAATAGGCCCTTCCAGCTTAGGGAATACAAAATAACCTTCTGCCTGTTCTGCCCATTTTCCTAAGGGACCTTTGTCTTTGTAAATTTTGTCAAATAAATCTTTCATACATCAGTTTTCAACCAAAAGCATCTCAGCTCTTGTCATACATTCTTGTTAACCTATTTTTGGGTTCTAAATTTAGTAATGGAGGCGCTTACTTCACAAACTCAATTTTTTCAGCGCTGATCTCTTGCTCAGTATCAAAAAATCCTTGCTCGTTCATCCAGTCGTCACTATAGATTTTACTCATATAACTTCGGCCGTGATCAGGAAAAATAATTACCACTTTTGAATTTTCGTCAAACTCTCCGCTTTCTGCCATCTGCAGGGTCCCCTGTACTGCTGCACCACTCGTATAACCTACAAATAAGCCTTCGGTCTTGGCGATGCGACGTGCGGTATGTGCACTTTCTTCATCAGAGACTTTCTCAAAGTAATCAATCACATCAAAGTTAGTCGCAGTCGGAATAAGGTTTTTTCCTAAACCTTCTATTCGGTAAGGATAAATTTCATTTTGATCAAATTGCTGCGTCTCGTGGTATTTTTTAAGTACACTTCCGTAGGCATCGATGCCCAAAATGCGAATATTTGGATTTTTTTCTTTTAAATAGCGTGCGGTTCCGGAGATCGTTCCTCCCGTGCCGCTACAGGCAACCAAATGCGTGATTTGACCTTCAGTCTGCTTCCAGATCTCGGGACCGGAAGAAGCATAGTGTGCTTCGGCATTGAGTTGATTAAAATACTGGTTGATGTAAACAGAACCTTCGTGCTCCTGATGCAGGCGCTTAGCTACCTGATAATACGATCGCGGATCGTCTGCACTTACATTTGCCGGACAAACATAAACCTTGGCTCCCATCGCACGTAAAGCATCAATCTTGTCTTTCGAAGATTTTGAGCTTACTGCCAGTATGCATTTGTAGCCTTTAATGATGCTAACCATCGCAATACTGAAGCCGGTGTTTCCTGAAGTCGTTTCAATTATGGTATCGCCCGGTTTTAAGATTCCTTTTCGCTCTGCGTCTTCAATGATATAAAGAGCAATACGATCTTTTGAGGAATTACCAGGATTAAAAGCCTCTACTTTAGCAAAATAGGTGCCGGGTAAGTCTTTGGTAATTCGGTTAAGTCGTACTAAGGGAGTGTTACCCACCAGCTCAAGGACATCATTGTAAACATTTAGGTGTTCTCTCATAGAAGAATTATCGTTTCGAGTACGCTATTCCTGCGGTTCCTAAAACCATCGTTTAAAACCTTGCAAATTTACGGGAAATTTTTGGATTTACTTGGATTTTCCCGCTAAATCCATTAAAAAGGCATAATCCTTTGCAGTCTCTTTTAAGGCCTCAAAACGCCCGGAAGCCCCGCCGTGACCCGCATCCATATTCGTTTCGAAAAAGATTTTAGTATCTGCCAGATTGTTTTCGCGCAGCTTAGCAACCCACTTCGCGGGCTCCCAATACTGCACCTGACTGTCGTGATAGCCTGTAGTAATTAAAATATTAGGATATTCTCTAGGCATTACCTGGTCGTAAGGCGAGTAGGATTTTATATACTCGTAATATTCCCGATCGTTAGGATTACCCCACTCATCATACTCAGAAGTCGTAAGCGGAATACTATCATCAAGCATTGTAGTTACCACATCTACAAAAGGTACCGAAGCAATAACGCCTTTGTACAGATGCGGAGCCATATTGATAATCGCCCCCATCAGCAAGCCTCCGGCAGAACCCCCGTAAGCAAAGAGATTTGAAGACGAAGTATAACCGGTTTCAATCAAAAATTGCGAACAAGCAATAAAATCGGTAAAGGTATTGCGTTTTTTAAGCAGTTTGCCATCTTCATACCAGGTTCTGCCCAGGTATTCACTGCCCCGCACGTGAGCGATGGCAAACACAAAACCAGCGTCCAGCAAACTGAGTCGGGAAGAAGAAAAAGAAGGATCTGAAGTAATCCCATAACTGCTGTATGCATATTGCAACAGCGGATTGCTGCCATCAAGGCTTATTCCTTTGCGGTAAACAATCGAAATGGGAATTTTCACCCCATCACTGGCAGTTGCCCAAAGTCTGCGCGACTCGTAATTAGTCTTGTCAAATTTTCCGCCTAAAACCTCAGCTTCTTTTAGAACCTCTTTTTCCTGAGTAACCATATTAAATAAAATCACCGAAGCCGGAGTATCTAAAGCATTAAAAGCATACCGTAAATGAACCGTATCAAAATCAGGATTGATGCCGGTATAGGCCGTGTAGGTCTCGCTATCAAAATCCAGATAATAATCATCTGTACCATCCCAGCGCTTGATATTGATCTGGTTAAGCCCTTCGCGACGCTCTTCGACCACCAGAAACTCTTCAAAAATTTCGATATCCTCAAGCAAGGTATCTTCGCGATGCGGAATAACTTCCTCCCAATTATCTTTAGTCGTAGCTGAAATTGGGGTTTTAACCAGTTTAAAGTTGGTCGCTCCATCGGCATTAGTCACCAGATAAAAATAATCTCCAAAATGCGAGATCCCGTATTCAAGCCCGCGGGTACGTTCCTGTACGATTTCAAAATTAAAATCGGGTCCGTTAGCGCGGCTATAGCGGTATTCTGAAGTCAGCGTGCTTGACGCACCAATAAAAATAAATTCACGCGACTTACTTTTAAATATACCTACATCAAAAGTCTCATCAAACTCCTCATAAACCAAAACATCTTCAGTTACCGAAGTGCCAAGCCTATGTCTGTAAATCTGGTTGCTACGGAGGGTTTGTGGTTCTTTACGCGTGTAGAAAAAAGTCTCATTATCGCCTGCCCAGATCGCGCGGCCCGTGGTATTTTCAATCTCCTCTGGATACAACTCCCCAGTTTTCAGATTTTTTACCTGAAGGGTATACTGCCTTCTACTCACGGTATCTGTACCAAAAGCGGCCAGTTCATTATTTTCAGAAACCGAATATCCGGCCTGCTTAAAGTAGGAGTGCCCAATCGCCATCTCATTGTTGTCAAACATGATTTCTTCAGGCGAAAGCATCGTGTTGTTGCGGCGGCAATAGAGCGGATAGTTTTTCCCTTTTTCAAAACGGGTATAATACCAGTAGCCGTTGTATTTGAAGGGTACGCTCTCATCATCCTCCTTAATGCGCGCCTTCATCTCCTCAAACAGCTGTTGTTGCAAAGGCCGGGTATGAGCCGTCATGTGCTCATAATACTGGTTTTCAGCCTCGAGATAAGCCAATACGTCGGGATGATCACGCTCGTTCATCCAGTAGTAATCGTCTGTGCGCACGTCGCCGTGCATTTCAAGTTTATAAGGCTTTTTTAGAGCTTTGGGCGGAATAAGGGTTGTATTCAAAATAGGGTTTCGATCTAAAATTTAAGGCTGCAAAAATACGGGTTATCTTATTAAACTTGACTAAAATTCAAAGCAGATCCCTGCTCAAAATCGTACTTTTGTACTTCAATTTTAAAAACACAATTATGTTTGGAGATATGATGGGTATGATGGGCAAAATCAAAGAAGCCCAGCAAAAGGCCGAAGACACCAAAAAACGCCTGGAGACGGTTTATATTGACGAAAAAAGCAGCGACGGTTTGCTTGAAGTAACGGTAAGCGTTGCCGGAGCGGTTAAAAAAATAAATATTCAGGATGAACTTCTGCAAGATAAAGAACAACTGGAAGATTATCTAATCCTTACGCTTAACAAAGCGCTAAGCCGCGCCAAAGCAAGCTATGAGCAGGAACTGGCTGCTGTTGCCAAAGCCGGAATGCCAGACATACCCGGTCTTGATATGTTTAAATAGTATTTTGTGTTACAGACTCTTGTACACTACAGCTTACACTTTTTAATGCCCGGGTTAATCGCCTGGGTATTTTTTCGTAAAAACTGGAAAAAAGCCTGGCTCATTATAGTGTTCACAATGCTGGTTGACCTGGATCACCTGCTGGCCGATCCTATCTTTGACCCCGACCGCTGCAGTATCAATTTTCATCCCTTACATTCCTATTGGGCAATAGCAGCCTATGGTGCATTCGTATTTATTCCTAAATTACGCATCGTTGCTGTAGGTCTTCTGTTTCACATGCTTACTGATTATATCGACTGTGTTTGGTGATCCTCAAAAATCTAGATTTTATGCTTAAAGGTGTACATCACATTGCCATCATATGCTCAGATTACGAGCGGTCAAAAGCTTTTTATACCGAAATTCTTGGACTGAGTATTCTGGCTGAAACATTTCGCGAAGCGCGAAACTCCTACAAATTAGACCTCGCGCTTAATGGTAATTATGTCATCGAATTGTTTTCATTTCTCAATCCTCCCAAACGCACATCAAGGCCGGAAGCCTCCGGATTAAGACATTTGGCTTTTGCCGTAAATGATTTAGACGAAATGATTAAGCATTTAAAAAATAATGGAGTTGTTATCGAAGCCATACGCACTGATGAACATACCGGCAAACGCTTTACCTTTTTTGCAGATCCAGACCACTTACCGCTTGAGCTCTATGAACTTTAATGACATTATAGATAGCACAAAACTCGTGCTGTTAGTTTGTTTATGCCTAAGCTGTAGTTCAGAAGAAAAGCCGAGCGTGCGCACTACTGAAAACAGTGTTTACACAACTGATAAAGAGCAAATTTTTAAAAACGGCATTCCGGTACACCTCAATGGCGTCAATGCGCTTAATAGTTTTGGGATTGATGATTCCGCATTAATGCAGGATTGGAATATTAAGATTGTTCGCGAGTTCATTGGCAATTTAAGAGAACAACCCATTGCCGGTAATCCTGTAAGAGATTCAAAAAATCAATGGTTGCATCCACTTCAGGAAATTGTAGAAATGCACCGACAAAATGGTAGAGTAACAATTCTATGTCCCTTTGGCTGGGTTGACTCTACTGGAAATCAACAACTTTTTACCGGCTTAAATCCATCAGAGCAAGTCTTTTTTGAAGCTTACAAAGAGCGCATGAAGTCTATAGCAAACCAATTTAAAGGACAAAGCGATGTTTGGATTGAATTGTGGAATGAGCCTTATGCCTTTGATAACAGTAAGGGGTATACACACAACCTCTGGTTAGAGGATCAATTGGAGATGATTCAAAACCTTAGAGAAACCGGTTTTGATAATATTATTCTCGTTCCCGGAAACGCTCAGGGACAATCTGAGGAGGCTATACTCGCTTTAGGCAATCAAATCACAACGACTTTTAGAAATATTGTTTTTGATTTACACGCTTATGAAAATTGGCTTATCGGCACCAGTGAAACGACTATTCAAAACCGAATCAAAAAACTAAAAAACCTCAACTTCCCGATAATTTTTGGAGAAATCGGTGTTATAAACGCTAGTGGGTTAATGCAGGTGCAAGCTTTTCTCAAAGTTGCTAATCAAACACAAACGCCGACCTTAGCCTGGATTTGGAAAAGCGATCAAAATGATCAAAATGCCCTTCTGGACAGTCAAAATAACCCGAATGATCTGAACAATAATTCCTGGGGGACTACATTCTTCAAATTTCTTACAGACTAACCGCCGACCTGTTTGAATTAAAAACTTCGCTGACCAGTTTGTAAGACTTTAAACGCGCCTCGTGGTCATAGATATTAGAGATTACAATAAGCTCATCAACCTGAGTTTGTTCTCTAAATTTTTCCAAACCAGTCGCGACTGTCTGCGGCGATCCTATAAAACTATAGCGCATCATATGCTCTATTTGTGCCTGCTCGTGAGGCAGCCACTCCCCTTCCATACTATCAACCGGCGGACCTAGTGGTTTACGCGTATTGCGTATTACACCCAACATAAACCGCTTTGCACTGGTTGCCAGGCGTTGCGCTTCGGCATCGGTATCAGCAACGATGACATTTACACAAGCCATCGTATAGGGTTTATCCAGCTGTTTGGAAGGTTGAAAATGCTGATGGTATAAATGCAGCGCGTCGTGCAGGTGCGCAGGAGCGAAATGACTGGCAAAAGCATAAGGCAATCCCTTTTTACCGGCTAATTCTGCACTAAACGTGCTTGAGCCCAAAAGATATAATGGAATATCAAGCCCCTCTCCGGGAATTGCACGCACAGCTCCTGTACTGTTTTCTTCAGAAAGATAGAGTTGTAATTCGTCAATATTATTTGGGAAATCCTGTACAGTTTCCTGTTGGTAACGCCTCAAAGCCATTGCTGTACGTGGGTCTGTACCCGGTGCCCTGCCCAATCCAAGATCGATACGATCAGGAAACAGTGTTGCGAGGGTTCCGAACTGCTCTGCTACGATTAAAGGAGCATGATTGGGAAGCATTACCCCGCCCGAACCTACACGAATACGACTCGTGTGCTCCGCAATATGAGAAATGAGCAAAACCGGCGAAGCACTGGCCAGGCTTTCCATATTGTGATGTTCAGAAATCCAAAAACGTTTATAACCCAGACGTTCAACGTGCTGAGCAAGTTCAAGACTACGTGCGATCGCATCGCTTCGGGTTGCACCTTCAACCACAGGCACCAGGTCAAGAACTGAAAATGGAGTATTTTTTAAATTGGAATATTGCATACTAAACTAGTCTGCAAAAATGCGGCCTCCTTACAGTTTTGATTTAATACAAATCTATATAAAGCGTTAAAGGCTTAGGCTGAGAATATCAGCCTCTCTAACTTTGTTTTATAAATTTATCGCTATGAAATTTCTTGTTTCTTTTATGGCTGTGTTTCTACTGTTTAGTTGCGACCAGTCGAAAAAAGCAAATACTGAAACATTCCCGGTCAAAGCAGGCTGTTATGGTTATGCTGAAGATGGAACAAAAATCACATTTCAAATTACGCGAGTAGATCCTCTTGTACAGGGAACCCTAATTTACGACTGGGCCGAAAAGGATCGCAATTCCGGAAGCTTTAACGGCAGTTATGAAAATGGTTTGATTTTAGGTACCTATTCTTTTGTTTCAGAAGGAACAGAATCCAGTCGGGAAATTGCCTTTAGAGTTAAGGACTCAGTACTTCTTGAAGGTTATGGCGAGAAGCAATCAAGCGGTAAAATGACTACCTTTATAAATACCGGTGATTTAAAGTTTGAAGAGCGCTTTAAATTGACTTTGGGGAAATGTCAGAATTAAAACAATTTTAAAGTATGTTCCCCATAAGGGGTTAAGAAGAAAATTGAGAGATTACAGATATGTTGTATCGACGCACATACTTTAGTCGATAAATTTGACATCATTCCCTTTAACTGGCAATTTTTAGGTACATTTAAAATTCCTAAATCGTTTATGTAAGCACCCATGAAAAAAAAGCGACCTTCGTTGCGCGATATTGCCGAAGTTTTAAATGTGTCGACTACGACGGTTTCTTTTGTTCTTAATGGAAAAGGAGAAGAGAAAAAGATATCAAAACAACTTATAGAGCGGGTTGAAAACTACCTGAAAGAGATTGATTATAAACCCAATCTCATTGCGCGCAGTCTGCGTACTGGCAATAGCCACATCATTGTATTTATGGTTGAAGATGTGAGTAATCACTTCTTTTCTAAGGTTGGCCGTATCCTCGAAGATATATCCTACAAACACGATTATCGCGTTTTGTTTTGCAGTACAGAGAATGACGCAAAACGTACCCGTGAGCATATTGAGATCTTTAAAGAGCGGCAGGTAGATGGTTTTATCATCGTGCCACCTCCTGGAATAAAGGAAGAAATTCAGGATCTTAAGAATAATGGTCTTCCGGTGGTCTTGTTTGACCGAAAAATTGAGGGGATCGATATTGACTCGGTTTTACTTAACAATTATGAGGGCGCAAAACAAACCACCCAGCATTTAATAGACCAGGGATTTAAGAAAATAGCCTTTATTACCATTGATCTCGATCAAAATCAAATGCACGATCGTCTGAAAGGTTATAAACAGACAGTAAAAGAAGCGGGACTTGATGAGTATATTTTAACCCTGCCTTACGATACAGATCGTGTTGCAGAATCCCGAAAGAAAATAAAAGACTTTATTGCTGCTCACCCTGAACTGGACTCTGTATTTTTTGCAACTAACTACCTTTCACAGAGCGGAATAAAAACATTACACCAAATTGATTCAAATTTGGTAAGTAACTTAGGCATTATCAGCTTTGACGACAGCTATTTCTTTGAAATGTACGCCCCGACTATTTCGGCTTACGCACAGCCCATAGAGTTAATGGGAAAAGAACTCATGCGCATTATGTTTGATCGTATAAAGCAGAAATCGGAGCCTTCAAAGCACGAAGAGATAAGCCTCGACGGCGAACTCATTGTAAGAGAATCTTCATTAAAAAAATATACCCGCCTTTAAAGCGCAGGTATTTTTATAATTTTCAGCTGTTAGAGATTTTTTTAAGTATCGACTACTTATTCTATTGAATAAAAAGACCCGGCCAGTGCCGGGTCTTTTTATTTTAGTTTTAGCGTCTTTTAAATCACTCCTAATTCCTTACCCACTTTGGTAAAAGCCTTTACGGCTTTTGTAATATGATCATCTTCGTGCGCTGCAGATAGCTGCACACGAATACGCGCTTTCCCCTTTGGCACCACAGGATAAAAGAACGCAATAACATAAATCCCTTCATCTAATAATTTAGCTGCAAATTCCTGAGCCAGTTTTGCATCGTAAAGCATAATGGGAACGATGGGGTGCTCACCCGGAATAATGTCGAATCCGGCAGCGGTCATTTCGTTTCTAAAACGTTTTGCATTGTTTTGTACTTTGGCAATCAAATCACCCGAGGCACTAAGCATATCAATAGCTTTGATTGACGCACCTGCGATTGCCGGAGCCAACGTATTGGAGAACAAATACGGTCTTGACTTTTGGCGCAACATATCTACAATCTCTTTGCGAGCTGCAGTAAAACCACCGGATGCTCCACCAAGAGCTTTCCCATAAGTACCCGTGATAATGTCAACACGTCCCATCACGTTATTATACTCGTGAGTTCCTTTACCGTTCTCACCAATAAAACCTGTAGCATGGCAATCATCTACCATTACCATTGCGTCATACTTCTCAGCCAGATCGCAAATTTTATCAAGTTGTGCGATGGTACCATCCATAGAGAATACCCCATCGGTTACAATAAGACGTCTGCGAGCACCTGAGGCTTTTTTGAGTTCTTCCTCTAAAGCTTCCATATCATTGTTCTTGTAACGATGCCGTTGTGCTTTACAAAGTCTGATCCCGTCAATAATACTGGCGTGATTCAATTCATCTGAAATAATCGCGTCTTCTGCGGTAAGAATAGGTTCAAAAAGTCCGCCATTTGCGTCAAAAGCCGCTGCATAAAGAATACAATCTTCCATCCCAAGAAATTCTGCAGTTTTGCGCTCCAGTTCCTTGTGCACGTCCTGAGTTCCGCAGATAAAACGCACTGACGACATCCCATAACCGTGAGAGTTTATCGTATCTATACTGGCTTTGATGATATCAGGGTGCGAAGAAAGCCCAAGATAATTATTTGCACAAAAATTAAGGACTTCGCTCCCCTGCTTCGTATTGATCTCCGCACTTTGAGGTGTCGTAATTATGCGTTCCTCTTTGTAAAGTCCGGCTTCCTTTATTTCTTCTAATTCTTCCTGTATTTGATTTCTTACTGATGTAAACATGTTTTAATTTTTAAGCGTGCATCAACGCGTTAGCTCTTTTTTTCTGTTCAAGACGGTATAACATTTCTTCAGTCATACGTTCTAAATCATATTCGGGCTCCCAACCCCAGTCCATTCTTGCTGCAGTATCATCAAGAGAAATAGGCCAGCTTTCAGCTATTTGCTGTCTCCTATCGGGATTATAACTAACCTCAAAATCGGGGTAATGTTTCTGAATTTCTTCCGCAATCATTTCTGGAGAGAAACTGATTCCCTGAATATTATAACCTACTCTGCTTATAGCACGTTTTGGTGCTTCCATCATTCTAATAGTTGCTGCAATAGCGTCTTCCATGTAAAGCATAGGCAAATGGGTCTCTGGATTTAGATAGCACTCAAAATTCTCGTGATTTACAGCTTTATGAAAAATTGCCACTGCATAATCAGTAGTTCCGCCTCCCGGCATGGCCTCATGACTGATCAAGCCTGGGTATCTCAGACAACGTACATCCATCCCATAACGTTGATTGTAGTAACTCGCCCAGTTTTCACCTGCAACTTTACTTATACCATATACCGTGGTAGGATTTAGCGGAAAATCATTCGAGGTGCTTCCACTGCGCGAATCCGGACCGAAAACAGCGATCGAACTTGGGAAAAATATTTTTTTAATTCCATTCAATCGAGCAGCCTCAAGTACATTAAAAAAAGTTGAGTTATTCAAATCCCAGGTTCTTAAGGGCTCTTCCTCCCCTTTCGCTGAAAGGATAGCGGCAAGGTGATAAACTTCGGTAACCTGATACTTGCGAATCAAGGCATCCAACGCCTCAAAATTAGTGGCATCCAGTTTTTCACAAACACAATCAAATTGATTGTCTACACGAATATCTGTGGCAATAACTGCTTCAGAACCGTAATGATAAATCAATGCCTGTGTTAGTGCGGTCCCTAGCTGACCAAAAGCGCCTGTAATAAGAATTTTTTGTGCTTTCATAACCTTATATTTTCAATATAAAATTAGAAAACATAAGATGATTTCAAGTTAAATTCCTGCTAATGTCCATAATTTAAGTATTTTTAACTGAAAAATACATTTTTTGAAGATTATTATTATAAAGCTTGGGATAAACGACCTGCTTACCAGTAAATTTTGCTGTTTATGGAAGTACTTGACGAAACTGACTTAAAAATTTTGCGCATCTTACAGGAAGATGCTAAAAAGACAACTAAAGAAATTGCCGAACAATTGCATCTTACCGCCTCGCCGGTCTATGAACGTATAAGGCGCCTGGAAAAGAAAGGATATATTAAAAATTACGTCGCCCTGCTCGATAAGAAAATGCTCAACAGGCCGGTAACTGCGATTTGTATGGTATCCCTACGCTATCACAATGAGGGTTTTATTGATACTTTTGAACGCCAAATAAAAGAGCTGGTAGAAGTTCAGGAATGCTATCATATGGCCGGAAAGGTTGACTTCTTCCTTAAAATCCATTTAGAAAGCCTGGATATGTATCACGAATTTGTACGCTCTAAACTGTCAAAAATCGCAAACATTGGAGTTCTGGAAAGTTATTTTGTCCTAAAAGAGATTTACAACACCACGGCGATAGATATTTAAAATTGCAGTAAGGGCTTTAGTTAAGATAACCGTTATATACTTCTGTAAGGATCTGTAATAACTTATCACGGGATACAGGCTTAACAATATAATCTTTAAGTTCCTCATATTGTCTGGCGCGCTCCAAGTCGTCGTCCTGATTTGAAGAAGTCACTAAATAGATTTGACTTTCTTTATATAATTCTGGCTTGAGTTTTCGATATTCTTCTAAAAAACCCCACCCATCAAGATAAGGCATATTTATATCCAGTAGAACCAGATCAGGCGTTCTAATATTTGACTCAAGACGATCCTTAAACAAATTTATAGCCTGCTCACCATCTGTACAACATTCCACACTCAAGTTTTGAGATAGACCTTTTAAAATATGGGATGCTACATACAGATAAACATCATCATCATCTACGATCAATACATCTGATTTTTTCATATTTTATTGAATTTAATTTTAAACTCAGAGCCTTCGTGCTCTTTACTTATGATCGTTATTTCCGCATCCAGACTTTCTAACTGGGATTTTACGATAAATAAACCCATGCCTTTTCCTGAAACGTCACGATGAAACCGTTTATATAGTTTAAAAAGGTTTGCTCCGTGAAGGTCCAGATTGATGCCGCGACCATTATCTTTTACATATAAAACCTTTACCCCATCCTCATAAGTAGTACGAAACAAAAGGTATGACGCTACTTCTTCCCGCCGGTATTTAATAGCATTTGACATTAAATTTTGAACGACACTTTTAAAATAAAACCGGGAAAAATACAGTTTGTCCCAGGCTTGTAAATCACAGTCTATCTTAAAGTCAATTTTGTCTAATAACAAATCGGCAAAATCACTTTTACAACTTTCAATTACGCTTAAGATATTGATTTCTTCAAGCTTTACTTGTTTATTGTTTAAGATAGTTACATACTCCTTTATGTCTTCAGTAATATCGGTAATATTATCTGTAACTTTACAAAGTTTAGGAGTCAAATTTTTGAGTTCGTCCAAGGATTTTGCTTCGGAAATAAGTTCTACGATAAGTGACATACTAGTAATGGGCGCACGCAAGTTATGAGATACCAGATAATTGAATTCTTCGAGCTGTTGATTGCGCTTTTCCAGTCTTAAATTTAAGGCATTTAAGGATTCATTTGCTACCTTTAAGGTTTCTCTTTTATATTCCAAGCGTTGGTTTTTAGCATCGAGCTCTTTGTAAAAAAACTTTTTGTCGCTTTCTTTCTTTACAAATATGGTACTGCATATTATCAATAAGCCAAACGCAAGTACATTTACGAGTATAATATTGCGGTATAAAGGCCAAAGAATCGTACGAAGCAGGGGTCTGGGCACCTGATGAATGACCGTCCAAGAGCTGGCCGTACGCACCACTTTATCAGAGATATAATTCGATTTGTTTTCACCGTAATCCTGGTTCAGGTTAAGGGTCCTAACGCACCATAAGGAACCCGAATGCATAAATGTGCTATCGTTTTTCAGGCTGGCCGGGCTAAGCTCCTCTAAGACGTATTTTTTCTTAAGAAAACTTGAATCCTGAAGTTCATAACCCAAATCGGGCAAATCTGTATTGGTGGAGACGATTCTTAAATTTTGATCTACCAGATAAAAGTTGCTTTCTGTAAGTTGGACTTTGAGTCGGTTAAGAAGGTTCGTGAGGTTAAAATTAATCACGACAATACCCAGCTTGTCGCCAGACTCACTATATATAGGTGCGATTGCCCGTATTACGGGCAGCCTAGACTCCTCTAATTGCCCATTTTCACGGTTTAAATTTATTTCAGACAAATAAATTTCCCCATGTTTAAGCTTTGTACCCCTTTCAAAATATTTGCGCCCTGCCTTGTTTTGTAATTTCCCTTCAACTAACTTTTGTGTTTTGCCATCGCGCTCAATGCGCAATAGTTCCTGCCCCGTAGAATCAATATACCTGAATTGATAATAATCACTTATCCCTTTCATAATATCCAAGTACGGATTCATAAAAGTAGAATCTTTTGCAAGGGGAGAAAAATTATCCGGATACCTAATGCGGGACCAGAAATCTACGTTATAGACTATTCGCTGCTGCATGTCTGACAACAAATTTGCACGATAGGTTGCAGAGCGATTTTCTAAAGCTTTATGATCATCAAGCTTACTTTCATACTGTAGATATAAAGCTATTAGGCTAACTAAAAGTATAGGGACATAAAACAGTAGTGATAAGCGGAAAATTCTCAACGTCATAAAGGACCAAAAAGTAACTGGTACTGAAAAAAAATTCTTGATTTGCTTAGGGGGATATAACTACAATAAATATAGATAAAATACATTTGAGTGATGCTATTTTACTAATTGTTTAATATAATCCTATAAAAACAATAGAATTATACTTGTTTTTTTTAAGACACGCTCAAATTAAGTGAAGAAGACCTATTGTAACCTTCAATTTGTATTTTATTTGGCGTTAACTCTACAACACTAAACGCATTATTCTCAACACCTTCATAGTCAACCATTCCCAGGCGGATAATGTAATTTATACCTTCAATGATTGCGACATCTTCTTTATGTACGTGCCCGTGCAAACATGCTACTACCCAGCTACTATCCTGAAGCAGTTTCTGCACTTCTGCATAATTAGTCACATGAAATTTAGACCCCTCTTTGTAAAACTCATAAAGCGGATGATGACAAAAAACAACCGTAGGTTTTTGATTTTGGGCTAAATCGTCACTTAACCATTGCAACTCTGCGGGAGGGATATTAGCATCTTCCCAGTCTGAACCTTCCGCAAAAAAATGGTCTTTACCGTCTGCATCATAGTTTGCATCGAGTACAATGAAATGAAATCCATTTACATCAAATGAATAGTAATTTTTAGCTGTTTGTAGCCCTGTATTTTTTATGTTTTTTAAAAATTCATCCTTTCGGATACTATCAACATCATGATTTCCAAGTGCGTGGTATTTAGCTCCGTCAAATTCTTGAAATACACCCTCAATAGCCTCTAAATAACTAAGCGTATCTTTAGGTTTTGCTTCAGGGCCCTGATCTTTAAAGTCCCCGAGATGAATGAGAAAATCCAGATTTTGAGAATTGAGTTCTTGTATTGCTTCCTGCATTTTTGGGATAGAATCCCGGTAAAAACGGGTTCCTGCAGGATCACGGTCTGCATAGTGCGAGTCTGTCATCAGACCAAAACGTACAGGCTTCTCGGTCATATTTTTACAGCTCAATACTAAATTGGGCATCGTTAAGACCGTGGTGCCGGTTAATGCAAAAAGTTTGATAGATTGACGCCTAGTGAAGCTGCTTCTTTTCATAAATGGTTGTTCTTGCTTACTAAATTAGCTATTCTCTTCTAATGCTAATGGATATTTAAACCATAACAGCATTAAGCCAATCTACAACCTTTATTTTTGAGTTACTCATAAGCCCTGTACATTAGCTCTTGTAAATTAAACGAATATGTTTGCTCTATCTATCAAGACAACTAAAAACACAATAAGTTCAAGGAATATTCTAATCCACTCTCTATTTTTTATCCTTGGCCTGGGTTATGTTTTTTACTTTTTTCCCGACTGGTATACAAATCGATTTCACATTTTTGCGCCTTTTATTCTTGCCGTAATCGATGTTTTGGCCTTTTATTTATTTTTTACACTGATTTCAGTCCTAAAAAAAAGGAGTTTGTTTATCATTCCTCTTTTATTTCTTGTCGCCGGTCTGTATCTCTATTATTCCAGTGCAGTAAATTCTGCCCGTATGATACCTACTGTTTTTAAACTTACTGAAGTTCTTCTATCCCTTAATAAAACATGGGTTTTAGCTACTATACCCCGTTTACTTTTGGTATTGGGTTCGTCTTTACTCTATATTTCCCTACTCCGCTGGAAGATCATTACAAAAGGATTTCAAAAACATATCAATCTGGAGTTTACTATCAATGCATTAGCAGCTTCTGCATTTCTGCTGCTCAAACAACCTCCTGTGCCGGATCGCGACTTTATAGAAGTTCTAGTTTTAAAAATGATATCCATAACACTATTCTATAGTACTGCTTTTGGATTGAGCACAATCCTGTTCAAACAAAAAAAGCACTTAAAATTCTTAGGATTGCTGTTTCTTTCTTATCTCGTTACTTTAGGAGGTTTCTTAGCTGTTGTTTATTTAAAAAATGGATCAAATCCCATTCCCGATTACAATTCCCTCAACAATTTTTGGGCAATAGCAACTACAGCCTTTTTGATTGTTCTGATTTTTGGTTTAATCTATGGCGGTGTTCGTAACCTAATCATCAGCCGCTTTAGAAAGACTGAAAGAGCTCTAGGGAATACCACCTCAGAACTGCTGCTATTAAAATCTCAGGTAAACCCGCATTTTCTCTTTAACACCTTAAATACGCTTTATGCCACGGCGCTTGAAGAAAATGCTACTATTACTGCCAGCGCTACTGCAAAACTGGCCAACCTGGTGCGCTATATGCAACAGGACTTGCGACAAGAATTTATACCTCTGGAGCGGGAAGCCGGTTATGTTTCAGACTATATTAATATTCAAAAATTAAGAATAGCATCTCCTCTAAAGATTAAAACGAATTTTGAAGATTTAGACAATGCTCAAATAAGTCCAGGTCTATTAATTCCTTTTGTAGAAAATGCTTTTAAGTACGGGGTTGACCCTGATAAAACTTCTAGAATTGAGATCAGCATTAAGGTGGTGAAACAACAAATTCAGTTCTGCTGTAAAAACACATACAATCCTGATCAAACCACCTATTACCGGGAAAAAGGTTTTGGTATTGGCATACAAAATACCCGGGAGCGACTGGAACTTATCTACCCCAATGGCTATGATCTGAAGATCGATAGAAACAAGAACCTATTTGAAGTTAACCTTTACATAAACAGCTTATGATACGCGCTGTAGCTATAGACGACGAACCTAAAGCCTTGAGCATAATCAGAAACCACGCGTCAAAAACCACGGTTATAGAACTGGTAAAAACGTTTAATAATCCTTTTGAAGCTCTAAATTTCCTAAATGCTAACGAAGTCGACCTCATCTTTCTGGACATCAATATGCCGAAGCTTTCTGGGTTTGATTTGCTCGGCAAGCTTGACCGGCAACCGCTGGTGGTTATTACTTCGGCATATGCCGAATATGGAGTGAAGAGCTACGCCTTTGAAGTTGTTGATTACCTATTAAAGCCTTTTGAATTGGAACAATTTACGGGGGCTCTTGATAAGGTTGTAGGCCGACTCACGCAATCCAATGGCCATAAGAGCATTCTGCTTCGGGATGGGTATGAGCAGGTGGTGATACAAACAGCCGAAATAAACTACGTTAAAAGCGACGGCAACTATCTGGATGTATTTCTGGAAACTAAAAAACTGAGCCCGCGTATGACCTTTTCAGACCTGTTAAATCTGCTGCCGGAAGCACATTTTGTACGCGTGCACAACTCCTATGTAGTAAACCTGAGCAAGGTAGAAAAACTGCAAACCGGCTCGCTTCAGTTGGGCGGACAAATCATTCCGGTAAGCAACTCTTATAAATCTTTTTTCGAAACCAAAATTAAATCCTGAGCATTATGCAAGTACATAAAACATCTTTAAAAATCCTGTCTATTGTGCTTCTTATACTCCTAAGCAGTTGTGATTTTAAGCCCAAAGGCTATCAAATTTATACGGGTAAAGAGCCTGTACTGAATCTTAATGTTTCTGGAATACGTGGTAAAATATTGCATTTTGATGTTCTCAATATAGGGAGCCAATTCGGAAAAAGCAGCAATACAGATACATTACATTCCAAAGAATATTTAAATCTCCCTATTTGCAGTCTATTGAGGCTCTACGTTGCTCCAGATTCATTGGGCTATAGCACACTAGAATATATAGAAAAACCCATTTTTAAAGTTGTTGACTTTTATGGTAATTTAGAAATAACAGGAGATGTAAGCAATGGATTGACTCTTAAAAACATCGTCCAAAATGAAGAAGATAGAACAACCGCCAAGTTTTTCAGAAAACTCGATGAATACAACCTTAAAATCGAAAATGCTTCTGGCAAGAATTTCGAATACGGCAAATACCTTAAGACCTATGACTCTATATACACGTATCTGGATGCAAACTTAACTATAGAAAAAACAAGATATCTTCCCCTATTGATTACTTACCTGGAAATTGCTGCACATAAAGTTCCTGTGAGCAAAACCTTTCTAGCCCAAAGATTCAACTATAGTTTTGAACACGATTCTGATCTAAAACATCGATTATCAGATTTCTATTACTATAGCTTTTTAAAATTGCCTCCGTTTTCAATACATGAAAAATTAACACCCAATGAATTAAGTAAGGATCTCAATAAAAATGTTTTTTTTAAAGCACCTTACCCTAAAAAACTACGTGTCCTAATTACAGATGCTTTTCATAACGATCAATCCAAACTGGAGGAGCTCAAAGACGAATTAAGAGAACGATTTCACAGTGACTTAGATATTTTGACCGTTCCCTATGATGAAAACATCAAACAAGACGGCAATTTTGAAACTGTTTTCCATCAGGAAAAACGTGCAAAATACTTCCTAAAAACACAGCCCTTAACTACGACCATTATTGACGAAAACAATATAGTTTTATTGAATACGGTGGCAGATGAAAATCTGGAATTAAAAGTAGAAGGTATACTTGATTATTTAAAAAATAACAATGTTGAACAATTGGACTAACTATCTTGAAAATTCAAATTCAAGTTAATACCTAAGGCTTTTTAAAGGATTTGGTGCATTTTTGGTCAAGTTGAAAATAAATTGAAGTTATTACAATACTTTAGGATTTTATCAGATTCTAGTACAGAACCATCTCAAAATTAAAGGAATAAGCCTCCAATGACCGACTATAGAAAAACCTATCAAAACTTTTCAAACAAAGAACTGGTTCGCGTCGTTACCGTTGAAGTTCACAAATATGAGGCTCAAGCAGTAAAAGCTGCAGAAGCAGAACTTAGCAAACGCAACATTAGCAAACTGCAAATGGCCGCTCTGGTTAAAGAAGTTGCTCAGGAAAACACCTCGGTACAGGAAATTCAGGATTATGTGAGCAGTACGGGGATGCGCTTTGTCAACTTCGCTATAGATTTTGTAGTGTACATCGTGCTGGTCTTAGCCGGTAGTCTGGCTCTTGATTCGGTTTTTGTTACCACTGACAGTGATTTAATTCTGGGCCTTGGTTATTTTATGATGTTTTTGATTTTTATGGCGTATTATGTGGTAGGAGAATTCTATTTTCAGAAAACAGCCGGGAAATATGTTACCAAAACGATTGTGGTAACCACCGACGGAAAGAAACCAGACGCTGGCACCATCATCATCCGTACCCTGTGCCGCCTTATACCCTTTGATCGACTTTCGTTTTTAATTCTAAAAAGCGGCTTTCACGATCGGTTTTCAGGGACTACAGTAATTCGGGAGAAAGACTAAAATTTCAACATATACCTGCTTTAATCAGAATCTGAATTATTTTTAATAAGCAGGTAAACCCAATGGGAATTTAACCTAATTTCGCCCGCCTTAAAAAACCTGATTTATGCAAAAAAAGCAAGTCATTCAAGAACTGTACAACCGGCTAAATGCACGGCTAACCCAATTGAAGGAAACCCGCGACGGACTCATAGAATCCCGTGAAAGTGAAGGCGGAAAAAGCAGCGCCGGGGATAAATACGAGACTGGAGTAGAGATGATTCAGCAGGAAATGGAGCGCAATCAAACTCAAATTGATCAGGTAGAGCGGCAAAAAGAAGCGCTTAACCGCGTGAGTCTTACTCCAAATACCTTAATAAGTGAAGGCAGCCTGGTTCTGACCGATAAAGCCTCCTATTTTATAGGAATCCCATTTGGCGAATTAAAGATGGAAACAGGCCAGGTGTATTGTATTTCCAGTGCTTCTCCTATAGGTGAATTGTTAACCGGAAAACAAGAGAATGATCAGGTTCAATTCCGGGATCAGAAAATAACCATAAAAAGTATTTTTTAAACGGCTACTAATAGCGATTGCGCCAAGTTAAATATATCCTGAGGACATATAGGCCTTTCTATAATTCCGCTAACTAATGTGCTTTTTTTAAAATCCAGACTTTGCGCTGAATTAGGATCAAGCATCATGTGGACCTGGATTGGTTTACCCAACTGAGGCTGAAAATTCTCGACCTCTTCTAAAAATCTTGAAATACAATTTGGAGAGAGACTACCGGAAAGCAGAATAGAATCCGGATATTCTTTGACAAGAAAACGTTGCTCCTCCATCAAATAACGAAATCCGCTTTCACACGAATCAAAGCGTTTTATGATTAAACTCCCAAATTCATTCTTCATTAAACGTTCAATAAGATCACGATTAACCCGATTCTCATCAATGATATAAACCACTTTGGTAGGCATTGCTAAACTCCTTTAAATGATTAATAGTATTCGTTAAAAAAAGCCGTGACGAAATAAATACACTTTACATTTATTTAAGTTTATTTTAACAAAAAAACCGATGTAAAACATCGGTTATAATAAAATGTACTAGTATAACTAAATCGATTAATGTTTAAAAAGGGGTCTGTGACCCATCATTGTATTTACCTGACCTGCAATCTCTTCCAGCTTATCATCATCCTGATAATTAACTAAGGCAGCGTCAATAAGCTCAACAACCTGCTTCATATCCTCTTCCACAAGTCCGCGAGTGGTTACTGCTGCTACACCAATACGCATTCCTGATGTTACAAAAGGAGAACGGGTGTCAAATGGAACCATATTTTTGTTTACAGTAATATCTGCTTTACCTAAAGCTTCTTCAGCATCTTTACCGGAGATGTCTTTATTTCTAAGATCAATCAACATCATATGATTATCGGTTCCGCCAGAAATGATATCGTATCCTTTGGCTACAAAAGCAGCGGCCATAACCGCAGCATTTTTCTTAACCTGAACCATATAATGTAAAAAGTCATCGGTAAGAGCTTCACCAAAAGCGATTGCTTTAGCGGCAATGATATGCTCTAAAGGACCACCCTGGTTACCCGGGAAAATTCCGCTGTCAAGTAATGAGGACATCATGCGCAGGTTTCCGTTTTTAAGTTTAATACCGAACGGGTTCTCAAAATCTTTACCCATAAGAATCATACCCCCACGAGGACCGCGAAGGGTCTTGTGAGTTGTGGTGGTACAAATATGACAATGCGGCACAGGATCACCAATGATTCCTTTAGCGATAAGTCCGGCAGGATGTGCCATATCACAAAGCAGGATAGCTCCTACTTTATCTGCTATTTCCCGAAAGCGCTTATAATCAATCTCGCGGCTGTAAGCCGAAGCTCCTGCGATGATCATTTTCGGTTTTTCTTTAACCGCAAGTTCTTCGATCTTATCGTAATTTAAAAGACCGGTTTCCTGATCTACTCCGTAAAAAACCGGGTTGTATAAACGTCCCGAGAAATTTACCGGTGAACCGTGAGTTAAGTGCCCCCCGTGAGCCAGGTCAAAACCCAAAAAGGTTTCTCCCGGCTTCATCACAGCATGAAAAACTGCAGTATTGGCCTGCGAACCCGAGTGAGGCTGTACGTTTACATATTCTGCTCCAAAAAGTTCTTTGGCGCGCTCGATGGCAATGTTTTCAACCTCGTCTACCACCTCGCATCCGCCGTAGTACCGTTTACCGGGATACCCCTCGGCATATTTATTAGTAAGTACAGAACCGGCAGCTTCCATAACCTGCTCGCTTACAAAGTTTTCTGAAGCAATTAACTCTAAACCATTGAGTTGACGTTGCTTTTCTTCCTGAATAAGATCAAAAATTTCGGTATCCCGTTGCATGCTTTATAAAGTTTGTTAAATTAGGCTCAAAAGTAGTGATTACAATTGGTTGGTACTATTTAAATTCTATATTTGAAAAGCCCTTTTACTAACACTTTATTAAAAATTTATGCCTACTAAAGCTAACGATCCCAAAAGAAAAACCTGGCTGGAGACTGCTGCAGACACAGACTTCCCTATCCAGAATATTCCATTTGGCGTGTTTCTCACCCGCGATGATATCATCACCATTGGAACACGAATTGGAGATTATGCCATTGATCTGGGAGCTCTGCATCAATTGGGATATTTTAGTGAAATCCCACTTACCGATGATATCTTTTTGCAGGACAGCTTAAACGATTTCATTGCAGATGGGCGTAAAACCTGGAGGGCTGTACGCAACCGCATTTCAGAGATCTTTGAAGCAAACAACCCGGAGTTGCGCGACAATGCAGATCACCGCGATACTGTGATTTTTGAGATGGATGAGATTGAAATGCAACTGCCGGTACAAATAGGCGATTACACAGATTTTTATAGCAGTAAGGAACACGCGACCAATGTGGGCACAATGTTTCGTGATCCCGATAACGCATTATTGCCTAACTGGCTTCATTTACCCGTAGCCTATCACGGCCGCAGTAGTTCAATTATTCCATCAGGAATTTCGGTACACCGCCCACAAGGTCAAAAGCTGCCTAACGGAGCCGACAAACCCATTTTTGGCCCTTCAAGACAACTCGATTTTGAACTCGAAATGGCGTTTATCACAACGGCTGCTAATGAATTGGGGCAACCCATTCCGGTTGATCAGGCCGAAGAATATATCTTTGGTTTGGTTTTATTTAATGACTGGAGTGCCCGCGATATCCAACGCTGGGAATATATGCCTCTTGGGCCATTTTTAGGTAAAAACTTTGCTTCATCGGTATCCTGCTGGATTGTGACTTTGGATGCCCTGGAGCCTTTTAGAACCAATAGTCCTAAACCCGATCAGGAATTATTGCCTTACTTAAGATATAGCGGTAAGAAAACCTTCGATATCAATCTCGACGTAAGTATTAAGCCTGAAGGTAAAGAAGAAACGGTGGTTTGTAAATCAAACTTTAAGCACCTGTATTGGAATATGAGTCAGCAACTGGCGCACCATACCATTAACGGTTGCCCGGTAAACAGCGGGGATATGATGGGAAGCGGTACAATAAGTGGCCCTACCCCAGACTCCTACGGCTCTATGCTTGAACTAAGCTGGAAAGGTTCAAAACCCGTAAAACTTAATGATGGTAGCGACCGTAAGTTTATAGAAGATAACGACACGGTTATAATGCGCGGACATTGTGAAAAAGCCGGTGCAGCGCGTATTGGTTTCGGTGAAATATCAACCAAAATTAAACCGGTTTTTAAGCCCAAGAAAAAATAGGTTTTAAAAACCAGTTAGATAACACGCCTAAAATCTTCCCGATTTTAGGCGTTTTTTTAGGCTTATACTTTTACCTTTGTTCTCAATGGGGTGCTTGCCCTAAAATGGAGAATATTAACCTTTAGTATTTTCTAACGGCAGGCTGAGATGATACCCGGGAGCAACTGCTCTGCACCTGATCCGGATAATGCCGGCGTAGGGATTTAAGCCAAAAAGGGTTCTCCTTTTTGATGCCTCTGTGGCACATCTCCTCATATTTTTGGTAATTCAAAACCACAATTGATGGAAGGTTTTTTTATGAATTTTGTTTGGCTACAATGGCTGGGTACCGCTTTTGGTATCACTCAGGTCCTGCTGGCACGCAAAAACAACGTCAACAATTATATTTTTGGCATTATTAGTATAGTTATCGGGATGTGGGTGCTGTACCATTCTAAACTCTATGCCGATATTTTGCTACACCTCTACTACCTGGTGATGAGCGTTTACGGCTGGCTGTATTGGAAGTTTGGCAAGCAGCAACACGAGGCACCTATCGCCTATGCTACCCGTAACGAACACTTAAAAGCGGCGGGTATTGTTGCCGGTTGCTTTGGGTTGATGTGTTATTGGCTCACGCAGCATACCAATTCTGATGTCCCTTACCTGGATTCTGTCGTAAGCGCATTTGCCTGGGCAGGAATGTGGTTGATGGCCAAGCGAAAAATTGAAAACTGGATCTACCTCAACATTAGCAACATCATTTCTATACCCCTACTCATTTACAAAGAACTATACATTTATGCCGGCCTTACCGTTTTCTTATTTATTGTGGGTACTTCGGGATATTTAAAATGGCGAAAACTAATCAAAAATGAACAAGAACTCAGACCACAAACTGCTTAGCAAACGTCTTTTAGGGGCGAAAAAATTAAGTCCGGAGATTCTGGAATGGATTACTAGTGAAAATCTCTGGAATATCTGGGTACCTAAAAGCCATGGCGGATTAGAATTAACGCTGACTGAAGGACTCCATAAACTGAAAGAACTCGCTCAAATAGACGGAAGCCTGGGCTGGACAGTCACGCTCTGCAGCGGTGCCAATTATTTTATAGGAAACCTGAAGCGGGAGACGGCGCAGCGTATTTTTATAGACACCCATCAAAAACCCATTCTGGGCGGTAGCGGGGGCTTATTTGGCGTAGCCGAAAAAACAGGCGATAAGTATAAACTTTCCGGGACATGGAAGTACGCTACCGGAGGACCTTACCTGACGCACGTTACGCTAAACGCCAAAATTACCAAAGACGGGAAAGAACTGGTTAATGAAGACGGAGGTCCGGTTTTTAAATCCTTTGTCATTCCCAAAGCAGGTGTTAATCTTATTGACGACTGGAATACTATTGGCATGCAGGCATCACGTACCTGTTCCTTTAGCATTGATGATTTGATGGTTGAGGAAGCAGATAGCTTTCAATACGATCAGTTTAATTTGCCCAATCCCATTTTTAAAGTCAATTTTCGAGTATTTGCAGATTTGACGCTCTGGGTCAATTATATCGGGATGGCTACCCATTTTAAAGAAGAAGTCCTAAAAATTGATAAAGATTTAGATATTAAATCACTGAAAGATACCATCGCTAAAGCCATTCAAAACAGTGATGCCTTTGCCGAAACTATTGAAGAACAAATAGAACTTGGTAAAGACCTTAGTGCTGATTTTATCAAACAGGTTCACGAGACCGCTGCTGCTTCGGTAAGGTCACTTTCTCAGGCAATTATTGAGATGTATCCACATTTGGGGATCAATGCTGCAAGAGAAAACAATATCATCAATCAGATTTTTAGAGACTATTTCACAGCCACGCAACACCGCAATTTCACCGGCTAAAGCCGGGTTAGAAAATAAATAGGCATCACTAGTTAGTGCTGCCTATTTCATTGAAATTCTCTCCCATTGGGAGACCTGCCTGCCGGCAAAGGCAGGGATGCCCGAAGAGCAGAGAGGCCTTACCATTTAATAATCGCACTCGCCCAGGTAAAACCGCTACCAAAGGCCGCGAGTACCACCGTATCCCCTTCTTTTATTTTTTCGTTTTCCCAGGCTTCAGTTAACGCAATTGGGATTGATGCTGCTGTGGTATTTCCGTATTTCTGAATGTTGTTATACACCTGATCGTCAGACAAACCGAACTTTTTCTGTACAAACTGCGAAATGCGCAAATTGGCTTGATGCGGTATCAGCATATCGATATCTTTCGCCGTAAGGCTATTCTTTTCGAGACCTTCATTAATCACTTCCGCGAAGCGCACAACCGCATTTTTAAATACAAATTGTCCGTTCATATAGGGATAATACGGGATATCTTCCTGAGGATCTTTCTCAATCAACTCGGGCACCCATTCCATAGTGCTGGGACCTTTAAGCGAAAGTTCAAGCGCGTGCTTACCTTCACTGTGCAAATGCGTAGATAAAATCCCTTTGCTGTTATCCTCTTCCCGGGTAAGCACTGCAGCTCCTGCCCCATCACCAAAAATCACCGAAACGCTACGGCCTCGTGTGGTCATATCCAATCCGCCACTGTGATTTTCAGAACCAATTACCAAAACATTTGTATACATTCCGGTTTTGATAAACTGATCTGCCGTAGAAAGCGCATACACAAAGCCACTGCACTGGTTACGTACATCTAGGGCGGGTACAGTACGCATATCGAGCATTTCCTGCACCTGCACCCCACATCCCGGAAAATAATAATCCGGACTCAGCGTCGCAAAAACGATCATATCGATATCCTGAGCGCTCATTTTTGCGCGTTCTAGAGCGATTTTTGCTGCTTTTGCGCCCATTACCGCTGTGGTATTGCCATCCCCTTCTTTGATATGGCGCCGTTCTTTGATACCCGTACGCTCCTGAATCCAGGCGTCATTTGTTTCCATTACTTTAGACAAATCATCATTGGTTACCACGTTCTCAGGAACATAAGCACCCATACCGGCTATTCGAGAATTATACATAGTTTAAAAAAATCTGTTGGTTTTTACAGGTGTAGCAAAATACCCACCTAATAGGTCGCCTAAGATACTGTTTCTTCAATTTTAAATGTTTTAAAGTATTCCTCTTTAGCTATGCGTGCATAATAAGTGCTTTTAGTAGTAATAAATTTTTAGTATCCAGTTTCAATGGTGAAAAGTGAAAAAACGATTCAACCTTTCCACGATTAAACTTTGCATGTTTCAACTTTCCTACAAAACAGAAAACCCTAAACTTTCCAAACATTTTTGATTAAATTACAGGGCATTACAAATGGATTATCGATTCAATCCAAAAAAGCAAATTCCTACTATGAAAAAACTCCACCTCTTTAGCCTTTTCTTTCTGCTCACCGCATCGGTGTTCGCTCAGGTCAATCTGGACTACCAGAAACCTCCTGAAGAAATTCTCGAACTCGTTGATGTACCCCGGGCTCCTGCTGTAGTAATGAATACCGAAGGTGATACGATGCTTTTACTCTATCGCGACAGCTATAAAACCATCGCCGAACTTTCTGAAGAAGAACTGCGCCTGGGTGGACTGCGAATAAACCCAAAAACCAATATCGGCAGCAGAACGACCTTTTACAATGATGTAAAAATCAAAGGTGTTGACGAGATGAATGACCGCGAGATCAGCGGACTACCCGAAAATCCAAAGCTGAGCAACTTCAGCTGGTCTCCGGACGAAAGCAAAATGGCCCTTACTAACACCACAGATTCAGGTGTTGAAGTCTGGATTCTGGATTTAGATAAAGCTTCAGTGAGTAAATTGACCGAAGCTACGCTCAACGCCAATATGGGCAATCCCATCAGCTGGTTTAAAGACGGAAAAAGCCTGTTATTGAATATGCTTCCGGCTACCCGAAAAGAATTGATCAACACGGCTGAGGCAGTACCTACCGGTCCTACGATTTCAACCAGTGATGGTTCTAAAGCACAAAACCGCACCTATCAGGATTTGCTGCAAAACCCCAACGATGTGGCAAATTTTGAGCAACTGGCTACTTCAGTTTTGGTAAAAAAGGATCTTGATGGCACCTCGACCATCTGGCATACGGCAGATATGTTTACGAATGTGTCTTTTTCGCCCGATGGCGAATATGTAATGGTTACCAGTATTCACAAACCCTTCTCCTATATCGTACCGTATTACCGCTTTCCTGAAACCGTAACCGTCTATAAAAAAGACCGAACCGAAGTAAAAGTGGTTAACGAAGTGCCACTTATTGAAGAATTACCGCAGGGATTTATGGCGACTCAAACCGGAAAACGTAGCCTGAACTGGCGCGCAGACAAACCGGCAACCTTAGTTTGGGCAGAGGCATTAGACAAAGGTGATCCCGAAGTGGATGTTCCCTTCCGCGATCAGGTTTATATGCAGGAGGCGCCTTTTACGGGTCCGGTTAAACCGGTGATTAAAACCATAAACCGTTACAGCGGCATTACCTGGGGCAATGATTCTACCGCTGTTGCTTACGACTACTGGTGGAATACGCGAAATACCAAAACCTATACCTTCAATCCCGCAGATGCTTCGGCAGAACCGGTATTGATTTCAGACCGAAATTATCAGGATACCTACAGCGATCCCGGAAATTTTGTAACCCACGAAAATGATTATGGACGAAACGTACTCACACTTATTGACGGAAACGCTTACCTGATTGGTGACGGTTTTAGCGACCGCGGACAGTTTCCATTTATAGATAAAGTGAATTTGGCAACTCAGGAAAAAGAACGCATTTATGAGTCAGAATACACCGATAAACTCGAAAATTTACAGGAAGCAATTGATATGGAAGCCGGAAAAATCCTGGTTCGTATAGAAGCCCCTACCGAATATCCCAGTTATTACATCCGCGATCTAAACGATAATAGCTTAAAGCAGATTACACGATTTGAGAATCCGTTTAAGAGTATTCAGGATGTACACAAAGAAGTAATCAAGTACAAGCGCGACGACGGACTAGAACTATCCGGGACTTTATACCTGCCGGTGGGTTATGATATGGAAAAGAAGGAGAAAAAACCGATGTTGCTTTGGGCTTATCCTACCGAGTACAAGGACAAAAACAGCGCCGGTCAAACCACTTCAAACCCCAATGAGTTTACCTATCCCTATTACGGTTCTATGGTGTACTGGGTGACCCGTGGTTATGTGGTGCTTGATGATGCCTCATTCCCAATCGTGGGTGAAGGAGATACCGAACCTAATGATACTTTTATCAAACAACTGGTTGCTAACGGAAAAGCGGCGATTGATGCTGTAGATGAATTGGGTTATATAGACCGAAACAAGGTAGCCGTTGGCGGCCATTCCTACGGAGCTTTTATGACCGCAAACTTATTGTCGCATTCTGATCTTTTTGCCGCAGGTATCGCCCGAAGTGGAGCCTATAACCGTACGCTGACGCCTTTTGGGTTTCAGTCTGAAGAGCGTAACTACTGGGAGGCACCAGAAATCTATTATGAGATGAGTCCGTTTATGCACGCCGATACGATGAAAACTCCCTTACTGCTGATTCACGGAGTGGCTGATAACAACAGTGGAACCTATCCGCTACAAAGCGAGCGCTATTTTAATGCGTTGAAAGGTCTGGGAGCAACCGCCCGACTGGTAATGCTACCTAAAGAAAGTCACGGTTATGCCGCCAAAGAATCCATACTACATATGCTTTGGGAACAGGATCAGTGGCTGGAGCAGTATGTAAAGAATCGAGATGTAAGCAATATCAAGAATACAGAAGAGCTTAAAAAATAGGTTTATGGTTATTTGTTAACAGTTAATTGGAAGCTCCAATACGTTTGACAAATAACAATTAACGATTAACAAATAGATATGCATTTTAAACTTCACATACCCGAACCCTGCCACGAAGACTGGTCGCAAATGACTCCGCGTGAGCAGGGTAGGTTTTGTGCGAGTTGCGAGAAAGAAGTGATTGATTTTACGGCGCTTTCGCGAAAGCAAATCACTGAAAAAGTACAAGCGGGAAAATCCATTTGTGGCCGGTACCGCAAAGATCAACTGGAAACCACTTATTTCATTCCGGAAAAGAAACCTTTTAAAAATCTGGGAATTGCTGCTGCGTTTACTTCTTTACTGGCTTTATGCGAACCGGCGATGGGGCAGGAAACTGAAGTTAAAACGAAGCAAACTCAAATTAGCCAAAAAGACAAAGCAGAAGTAATAAAGTTGACTCCTAAAAAAGATCTAATCATTGAAGGTACTGTTCTAGACCAAGATCATTATCCATTACCCGGTGCTAATATAATGGTCTCAGGAAGAAACATTGAAACCGTAACAGATTTTGATGGGTATTTTAAGCTTATCATTCCTTTGGATGAGATTGAAAAAAATAACACGTTGGTTTGTTCATTTATCGGCTTTAAAACTGAAGAAGCTACTCTAAAAGTTGTTCAAAATAAATACAACTTTGCTATGAAGCAAGATCCTTCTGAAATGACTTTAGGTATGGTTGTCGTTGAAGGAATTCAGGTTCAAAAACAACGAACTAAAAAACCTCGCTCCCGCTGGTCACGCTTTCATTAAAACTCAGTAATTCAACTTTTAATTTTCGATGACAACCGTCATCACAGACTCGGCCGGCACAACGACCTCCTTCTCCTCAATTGCTTTAAAGTTTAAATTTTCGGTGGCCGATGTAGTATAGGTTTTCCAGTTTTGAGTTTCCGTATTTTCAGGAAGTTTAATCTTCAGCGGCTTTTCTTCTGCTGAGCTATTTATCAAAACAACCACAAGTTGCGATTGATCAGGACTCCTATAAGCCGAATATTTTAGCTCTTCCATCTTGTCACCACTCCGCTGCCCGATAGCAACACGTTTAAAACCGGGACGTATAAACCGGCTGTAATTACCCAATACCCAGAGCATTTTGCTTTCGTAAAAATTGCCGTCCTGCTCGTACTTGTCAATATAAATAAGTCCGTCTTTATAATCGTAAGCCGAAATAGCAGTCCACCAATGCCACGCGCTGGCCTGCGCATCAACCAGATCGCTGTGAATTACCTCTGCCATATACAAAGCCGAAGTCATTCCCAGATCCCGTTTATCGCCTTCAATTTCACCGGCGTTATCTCCCAAAATGCAATATTCAGACATCCAATAGTCGAGATCGGGCACTTCATCAAGCTTCTTATGCAATTGCTCCCGTTTCTTTACGCGAACCGAAGCCGGCGAAGTCGTAAAATAACTGTGCCCCGAAATGGCGTGACCCATACTCTTGAGATTTCCAACATACTGAGGCGAATCCGGACTAAAAAAAGCTTTGATTTGATCCCCTCTTCCGGGTTTCTGTCCGGTTTTGTAGAGGTAATCAATCTGTGCAGCTTCGGCAATATCAATGGTTGTTTTAAGTTTTCGCTCCTGAAAAACCGAATCTATAGCCGTGGTAATTTCAAAAAGATCCTGGTTCCAATACGGGTTTCCTTCCTGTCCGCCATCAGACCAGTCCCACTGCGGCTCGTTAAACGGACTCACATAGTCTACCGCTAAATTTTTCGCCCTTAACCCCTCCACAACATCTGCAAGATAGCTGGCGAAAGCCGGATAGTTTTCAGCAGCAATATTGGTTTGTGTTTTATCTGAAGTATAGGCCTTCCCGTTACGCGTAAGATGCACCGGCGGACTGTTTAAGAACATCAACAATTGGTCTGCACCCCGCTCCTGAGCTGCCTGAGCAAACCATACCTGCCCCTGAAGTTTGTTCCAGTCGTAGCCTGTTCCGTCCCAAAAAGTAGGGGCACGTCTCCAGGGATCACGAATACCGCTTTGCTTGCCCTGTTCGGCACTACCGGCGCCCAGATTAAAACGCCACAGAGATAGGCCTATGCCTTTGGGGTTTCCGGCGTTATCCAATTCCTGACTAAACAACAAATCGGCCATCGCATTGCGTTTGGCATCAGGCCAGTTACCCACAAACTGACACGACCAGGCATCAGAAGCCCCAAAATTCGCAATCGTCTGATAACTCTGATTGGGATCTATACTCAGTACTAATGGCAGTTCCTCTGTTGATGAAGTCTTCTGAGATTGACAGGACAAGCTAAATAGAAGTAGCACAAAACAGGATATTTTCAACAAAGAGGAAGTCATAACTACGGGATAAAATACGAGTAGCACAATTTACTTAATTAAGATTAAATGTAATCTGTACAATTACTAAATTATCCTTTGTAATCAGACGTCCTTACGATGCTTCCAACTCAAAAAAAAGAAATAGCATTTCTTAAAAGAATTTAGGAACAAAACTACCTGCAACTTACTATGCGTGCACAGTAAGTCTGTTTGGGATTTCCTGTTTCTAGGTCGTAAACACGTATTTTTACAACCCCTAATACACTTGAAAGCTATGCAATTATCAAATATACGTCTTGAGGTTATGCAGACTGTGGGACAGTCTATGGATGAACTCATTAAAACCTATCTTAAATCGGTTGAAGAAAACTGGCAGCCTACCGATATGCTGCCCGACGCGACCAACCCAGAATTTATTGAAGAAGTAAAAGAAATTCAGGAACTCTGTCGCGAGATGGATTACGATCTGTTTACTGTTTTGGTAGGTGATACCATTACCGAAGAAGCCTTGCCTACCTACGAATCCTGGCTGATGAGCGTTCAAGGTGTAGATCAGGTAAATGGAAATGGCTGGTCAAAATGGGTACGTGCCTGGACCGCCGAAGAAAACCGTCACGGGGATTTACTCAATAAATACCTGTATTTATCTGGCCGTGTGAATATGCGCGAAATGGAAGTGAGTACCCAATACCTCATCAGCGATGGTTTTGATATTGGTACCGGAATGGACCCTTATAAAAACTTTGTGTATACCAGCTTTCAAGAGTTAGCGACAAATGTCTCACACAGACGGGTTGCATCATTTTCCAGAAAACAGGGAAATAAACAACTGGCTAAAATCTGTAATACGATTGCCAAAGATGAGGCGCGTCATGCTTCGGCTTATATGGAGTTTGTTCGTCGTATTTTCGACCTGGACCCCAGCGAAATGATGCTGGCTTTTGAGGCAATGATGCGTAATAAAATTGTAATGCCTGCCATGTTCTTACGCGAGAGCGGTCAGCAAATTGGCGGACTCTGGGAACATTTCTCGGATGCTGCACAACGCGCTATGGTATATACTACTCAGGATTACATCACCATTTTACGTTCTTTAACAGCCGACTGGAATATTGAACACATCAAAGGATTAAATGACAAAGGTGAACGCGCTCGCGATTACCTGCTGAATCTACCTGATCGTCTGGAACGCATTTCACAACGCATTGTTGTACCTAAACTCGATCATAAATTTAAGTGGATTGCAAGCTAGCAGGCAAAGCCTAAATTGAACTAAAAGAACCCCTTGAAAAATGAATTTTCAAGGGGTTTTGTTTTTGTTCATTTTAGTTCGCTAAGGATTCTATATTCAAAATACTGCAACGTAAGTCTTGTGGTTCAAGTCTTTTAATAGAATTTAATAACCACCTTTATGAAACAGCACGACTTATACCTGGCTTTGGCTTTAATGTTTACTTCTATTTTAGGCTTTTCACAAGATAATTACAATTTGGACTTAGAAGATTTTGATCCAACAACCCAAAAGTTACCAACAGGTTGGTTTATTTGGGGGAATTATGAAGGGGTTACTACTGAACTCGACTCAAATAATAACCGAATCGCTAAAATAACTTCTGATAAGAATGGAACTTTCGGCTCTGTCGTGAGATCAATACCCGCAAATTTCACGGGAGACTGCATTGAACTTCGGGGGAAAATAAAATTTGAAAACGTAAAAAGCTACGTGGGTTTAATTATGCGCATTGACGGTATTCCTACTAAAAAACATTTGGCATTTGAAAATATGTATTCTCAACAAATCCAGGGCACTCGGGACTGGCAGGAATATTCTATTAAACTTCCTTTACCTAAACACGCACGAACCATTTATGTAGGTGGTATTTTAGGCACCGAAGGAACTGCCTGGTTTGATGATTTTGAAGTTTTTGTAGACGGAAAAAATATTGAGATATTAGAGCAAACACCTAAAACAGAGTTAACAAAACTCGATGAGAAAGAATTTCTGAAAGCACTTGACGAAGCCTCCACTGCCATTAAAACCGATACAGAAGAAAAACTAAGTTCAAGTCTTGATGCTTTAATCCAAAGCTTAAGCAATAAAAAAATAGTCGCACTAGGTGAAAGCACCCACGGTACTGCTGAATATTATAAACTTAGAAGCCTTATCACCAAACGACTTATTGAAGAAAAGGGTTTCAATATGATTATTTTGGAAAATCCATATGATGCTGTAGAACGCCTGGACGACCAATTGAATGAACAAGATTTAGATAGCTTGATGCGTAAGAATCTATTTCCAATTTATCAAACTGAAGAGATGAAATCATTTCTGGAATGGTACGCCGCAAATTCTGACAAATTTGATTTGGATTTCAAAGGATGTGATGATTCATTTTACATTTCCTACGAACTTTTGGAAGAGGAATTGTCTGATGTTGCTGATACGGAAACGCAAAAAATTCTAAAGAAAATTAAAAAGCAATTTGATAAAGAAGGCAAAAATTTCAGAAAAGAAATCAAACTAAACAGCAGTAATTATGACCTGATTCTTGAGCTGGAAAAACATCTGAAAGCAACCAATGCTTCTACTAGCGAAGTCTCTGATTTATTATTCAATATCAAGAACACCTACTCCAATTATAAGCTTCTGCAGGACAGAAAACCTATTCAAAGTAGAGATCAAGTTATGGCGGACCGTATTTCCTATTTTGCAAAAAATCCCGATGCGAAAATAATCGTATGGGCTCATGATGCGCATATTTCGAATTATGTCATCGCCGATGGAGAAATAGGAATTATGGGTCGCGATTTAAAAAGTGAGTATGGAAACGATTATCATGCTGTTGGTTTCTCGACCTTAGAAGGCTCCTATAGCTATATGGATGAAAAGTATATCAATACCAGTCCGAACTATACCCAAATTCTTAAACAAGGTTCTATTAAAAACTCTAACGAATTGCTCTGGGAAGAGCTTCTGGCAAAGAATGGAAATGCCTTTTACATGGATTTGTCGGCTTTAAATAAAGAATTAAATAATAAAGTCATTTTAGGTTCTACAAAACTTATTGGTTACAACCTTGAAGACGAAACCAGTGTTTATTATGTCCCGTTTTTAGACCTCTACGACACGTTGATTTTTCTTAAAGAAACGAGTGCCACTTCACCTCTATTCAATTAACACTTTATAGAAAAATACTCACAACTTATACGTCACTTTAAACAAAAGTGTTCTGGGCTGAATAAAGGTGCGCTGATCGGTAATTAGGAACTGGCTGAATGAATTGCCGGCTTTAAAAGGAATGTCAAAAATATTCTGAGCTTCCAATTCAAAACCCCAGGCACTTCCTTCCTTTTGATAAAACAAACTCGCACTGGCTTCCTGAAAGCGGTTGATTTGATTTTGACCTTTATTTTCGTAATAGGTAAACTCGTAATTGGCTTTAAGAATAAAGTCGGTTAAAAAATCGTAATCCAGATAGGCAAAAGGGGAGATACGCTGAAACGTATTCTCAAAAGCAGACGAACTGAAATCACTAAAACTGTGTCGTAAACCGGCTTCCAAATTGGGCCAGTTGTCAAACGATGTTTCCACCTTAAAATTATAACCGTAGTTCAGCGAATTATAATCTAGAAGTTCAGAGTTTATGATGCGTGAATAGTCTGAAAGATTCAGGTTTCCTCCCAGGGTAAGCCGGTAATCTCCCAGTTTCTTTGTAAAAGAGCCGTTTGCACTGTACGAGTTCTCCGGTAAATCGGTATAAATTAAGGTATTGATCTGGTCGATACCTTCTATCTGAGTTGTATTTCGAATAGAATTTTCCTGATGGCGATAACTCAACCCTGCATTCATAAAAATACCGCGGTAGAGACTGAATTTGGAATAGAAAAGCGAAGCACTGTGCGATAACTGATTTTCGAGATTTTGGTTACCGGCAAACAAGCTGTTAAAGCTGCTTAACCGGAAACGGTTTGCTAACTGCGAGGCATTGCCAAACTGAGACCTGCGGCTGTAGTTGAGTTTCAGTTTTTCGCCACTGTTTATTTCCCATTCTACCAGCAATTCGGGCAACAAAACCGGCTTGGTAGCGCCTACCTGCCGCTCCTCAAACTGGTCAACCGTCCAGTAATAATAATGATAGAACAATCCCGGTTTAAAGATAAAATCATCAGCTTTGGCTTTATATTGAAATCCGAAGTAACTATCGCTTAGTTTAAATAGCACCTCATTATTAAAGCCTGCAGCGGTAAAGTTGGTCTCCCGTTGATCATTGAGCACCTGAGCATCGTTTGAAAAATAGCTTTGATGACTTACCTCAACCCCGGCCTCGGGATAGATGTGGTGAAAACGGTGCAAAACCCAGTAATGCTTGGCATTGATATTAAAATCATATTGGGCAGCCCGGGTGTTTTGCAACAAATTATAGGTATCATCTTCTCTGTTAAAGGGAATAATCCCGGAAAAGACCGGGCGGTTAAAAAGCCAGTCGCGGTCGTTTTCATTTATGCTGTATTGAAAAGCCGCTTCAACCGTACTGGTATGCTTATACGAGAACTGGCGGTTATAACTCAAGTCAGTCTTAAAATCGAGGGATTGGGGCTGTGTACGGGTGTCTGCAAAGGTATTTTGACCCGGCGTTTGCGAAACTAAACGGTTCATCCCATCGCCCTTGCTGGTTTTAAGATAGGTCGCCGCATACAGATCCACATCACTATCTGGTATGTACCGTAGGCGTATTTTATTCAGCGTAAATAACAGGTTGCTGTTTGTGGTTACCGTTCGGTTTTCCTGGCGTTCATCGTCGGTAAGATAGATAAAATCGCTTTCGTTACGCGTTTCCAGCTTTCCGTTAGAAACAATGGAATAGGCGTCTAAATCAGTAGATTTATTTAACTCCTGCGAAATGCTGAAGGCGCCAAACTCATTCTTGTTAAAGACAAAATCATCATTGTTTAAAAACTGCGCAAAATCATCATTGCGTAGGTTGAAATATGCCGAAGGATCTTTGCTCAATAAACTAAAGCCTCCTTCAAAATTGATGTAATCACTTAACGAAAAAGACTTTTCGCCTATATTATTAAAGTCACCAATCAGGTTTACAGCGGTCTTAGAGCTGTAGTAAAACAAATTGGGATGAATTAAATACCGGTCTTCCACTCCGCCTCCCACTTCTACATCTCCAAAAGCGAATTTCTTTTTACCCTCTTTAAGCTTAATGTTAAGCACCATCTTATCGCTGTCGCTCAGGCCTTTTAAAAAAGCAACCTCGTTGTAATTATCAATTGCTTCAACCTCATCAACCGCATCAGCCGGGATATTGTTAACCCCCAGTTTTTCATCGCCGGTAAAGAAATCTTTGCCTTCAACCATAAGTTTGGTCACTTCTTTCCCGTTGACGGTGGCATTGCCGTCCCGGTCTATCTCAACCCCGGGCAGTTTTTTAAGAATATCGCGTAGTTTGCGCTCTTCGCCGGTTACAAAATTATCGGTGCGGTAGGTAATGGTATCTTCACGCACCTTAACCGCCAGACGTTGTTTAATGACGATTTCACCCAACTGATCGCTCAGGGGTTTCATAATAAAATCATGCTCCGCATCCTGAGTCAAACGAAGGGTATCTGTAATTTTTTCGTAACCCATATAACTCACTTCTACGCGGTACGCAATACCACTTTCCAGGCGCAGGCGGTAAAGCCCCTCTGCACTGGAAATTGCAAATCGCGTCTGATAACCCGTTTCTTGAGGAAATGCGAGAATATTTGCATTGGGTAACGGCCTGGCTACAGTATCTTTTACCGTGCCGGAAAGCTGGGTGTTTTGGGCAGAACAAATTGCCTGAATATTTAAAAAAAAGAGTAATGTAATTAATAGTTTCAATAAATGGATTTTAAAACATTAGCGCATATTTAAAACCTAAATAAATACTATAAGTCTTAATTAGAGTAACTAATCTATTTAGATACTTTTAGTTTCTATCCCTGCGAAACAACGCATTCCACTCAGATAATGATATTAACTCTTGGTCAGCATCAATTAAGTCTATTTCACGCTCGTCATCAAACAAACGTATCTCTGAAACCTTAAAAATAAATACTGGAGTTTTTAGCTCTAAGATTAATCCTCCTGCTCCAGAATAATTCGCCGGGCCGTAATTAAAAGGAAGAGATGTTGCTACCCAAGCTTCAACAGGAATTGATTTTCCATTTTCCATTTTTTTTATTGCTATGGCTTTATAACAAGTATATTGTCCTATTTGTTTTGTTTCGTCAAGAATTTCCCAGTCAAAAGCTGGATATTCTTCTTTGACAAAATATTCTGTATTTTCAAAGTGAACCTGTCGTATTATACTTTTTGATGGTACGTCTGTATAAAATATTCCATTCGCATCAGCTGACATAGCTACATCATTTGAGGTATTACGACCGTCAATTGACATTGTCTGTAAAACCTTAAACATAGAATTACTATGATTAAACTCCAACATAAATTGTGTAGACGAATAGGCCTGTTTTAACTTCATCAATTCATTTTTCATATAATCTCTCATAGAAATGTTGACTGACTTTAACTCAAAGGCACTCTCTGGCATTAATATTTTATACTCTATCCTGCCACTTTTGACCTGCGCGAGACATCCATAGGAAACAACAAAAATTAGTATTAAAAAAAAACTTTTCATCGTATTAAATATTTAGAGCTTTAGTAGAAGTAATTTCAAAAAGTTTTAGTTGTAAGCTCCTAAATTTCTTAACATTTTTCGAAGTGTACGGGCCAGATCTTTCTCTTCTATGGCTATACCCTTTTCAGGTTTTTCAATTTCAAGATTAATTTCTGTACTAAGATTCAACTCTGTAGCGGTATAACTTACTCTTCCCAATTCAACCTGTAAAACCATACCGGGTAGTCCGGAAAAATTGAGAGGCCCCAGTGATACCGGTATTGCTGGGGTAAACCATACAACAGCCGTGAATTGGACATCCTCGGTATCTTTATTAGGCGCTTTTCTTAAAGTGGTATAAAATGCCTTTCTACATTGATAATCCCCGATCATTTTTGTTTCATTGGTGATCTCAAAATCGGGATGATTTCTTTTGACCAAAAACAACTCACCTATATAATCAACCTGATGCAATGAATAATTTTGATCTAGAGGTGTATAATATTTCCCCTTTCCTCCACCTGAACGGACAGCATAAGTATAAGCCCTGGTATCATCACGCCCCATTACATCTATCTTCTCGAAAAGAGCCGCCTCTGAATTAAATCTTAAAACGTATCGTAAATCGTCAAAGGCACTACTTATGTCTTTATTACTGATAAAAACAATATTTCCCTGATTTTCGGGTGGGGCTATTTCTTTCTTATAAGTAATGCTTCCACTCCATTTTTGAGCTGAACAAATGTAAAAGGTTAGTGTACAAAGAATCGAGAGATAAATCTTAAAACGCATATTCAAACTAAAATATTAGTTGAATTTAGATAAAAAATTTATATTTCAACTTTTTAATGCAAAAAAAAGGATTCAAAATATATAAAAATTGAAATCCAATTGTCTATGTAGATAAAGTTTTAAGGTAACCCCTTTAAAACCTTATGTTTTGAGTTCTCTAATTTTCATTAAAATTAAGATGAAAACGAAACAAGCTTATTTCAAAAATTCCTATTTAAATTATCTACCAAAAGTTGCTTTAGCCAAAGAATCTATGTAGGAACTAAATGCTTCTCTGGTCTTAACTATTCCGCTTTTTTTAAAAGAAATGGGGTCAATATTTTCAAACTTGATTTTGATCATTTCATAAATGATTACGTCATCTTCAACAGACAAAATCATACCGGGTAATCCGCAATAGCCTTTAGGACCATAATTGAATGGGATCTGAGGGCAGAAATAGGCTATAATTTCTGTTGGTTTATCATTATGTCCTTTTATTATGGCCGTAGCCTTGTTACAGGAGTAACCCTGAATCACTTTAGTCTCGTTAAGAATCTGCCAGTCATAATCTGAGCAATGCTGTTCGATTAAATAATCATCACCCATAAATTCAATTTCATTAAAAACTTCTCCGGAAGCCTGAAGTATGTAAAATGGTGTGTTTCTGGCCAATTTTGAAGCATTTTCAACTGATCTGTTGCTTTGATCAATCAATTGCTCCTGAAATTCAAAATAGGCTATATCTGCATTGAAATACAGATGATACTCTAGTTGATTCAGGTGATTCGCGGCATCTTTTATCTCAGTATAAATCTTGTTGTTATTGGACAAACCCTGAACAAGTTTTGACGCTGGCCTTACGCTGTAAACAGCGAACCCAGAGTTGATACTCTGGGCAAAGCCGTTAGTGTAGATAAAAAATAATGTAATACAAAATCTGTACATATATTCTAATCTAGTTCTACTTCTTGAATTTCTGTTTCCCAACCTATACAATCCTGATAGTAATCATTAGACTTACTATATGCTTCGGCTTTATTGTAATATTGACTATAAGACTCATATAATTCTGCGGCAGTTTCTTCACAGTGCTCATCTACTTTGAACTCTGTATCATTACCTAAAGTATTAAAACTAGTCAAGGTTAGAAAACCAAGACCCAATAAAAAATTTGAAAATGGCTTTTTCATAAATAATTAAACAAATGATTTTGTTTCGAAATCAATACCTCAACATTTAGAAAATTTAGCAGATCCATTTAATTTTGATAGTCAATTTCTAGACTTTATTAACTTGAGTAGATCAATAATCAGCTGGTTATAAGCTTCCATTGTGATAATTTTTCCTCTTTTTGGTTCTTTAATTTCTTTACATGTTTCACCAAACGCAATTTCTTGAGCGTAAAACATATATAAATCATTCACAGAGCCTTCTAAAACAAGCCCAGGCAATTCATCAATTCCCTGTGGACCAGCAGGAAAATTAAGTGCCGGTGCAAACCACGCAGTTATGCGTTGTTGAATTGTAGTTAAATCATTTTGTATTTTATCCTGATAAGCTACGGCCTTAATGCAAGTATAGCCTAGGATTTCTTTTTTTTCATTTGTAATTTCCCAGTCACTGAATCTATCTTTTTTTAAGATAATATTCAATTGCTCTCCATAAGATTCGTTTTGGGCATAATGAATTGTATCGTTTCGATAGTAGCTATTTGTTCCACCAGCTAATGAAGCAGCTTTTCTGGACGCTCCATTTAGGTCTAAATCTTCAACATACTGATAAAAATAAGTGTTACCGCAAGCCAGCAATTTAAAATCAAGATCTTTTAAAATTTCTTCTTGTCCTTTTAAAATATTTCGAGTTTGTTGATTAGAGATTGTTGAATAATCAATTGGAACAATCCGTCTCGCTCTATAAGTGACTTCAACATATGCATTACTTTGACCAAATAGACTACCGCTAAAAAGTAATATTGATATAATTAACCTCATATATGAAATTTTAACAGATCCTAATAAATATGACCTGTTTTATTTAATGTTTGTCCTTTGTTAAAACATATTAAGGCTGTATATCTTCTTGTAGCTCCCAATCATTATTCTCACACCAATGGTATTCCTCAGCATATTTCCTAGTGTACTCTTCACCAGTTAAGCCACTTTCATTAGCTAATCCTTCTGCCAAAGAATGACAAAATTCCGAAGCCATTTCCTCCTCCATACCATGTGAGAAAAATGTAGAAAAGACCAGCAACATTAAAAACAAATTTTTCATAATTAATAGATTTTAAAAATTAAACAAATGATTCTGTTTCGAAACATGGTAAATCTAATTATGAAAATATTATTAGTAGAATTAAAAACCATACAATAAGTAAGGAAAACCTTAAATAAACCCTCTATTTCTGGCTTCCAAAATAAGTTCGCGATCAGACTCACCTTCTACTTCCAAAATGATTTTGAGATTACGTTTTCGCTTTTCAACCCCGGCTTTTGAGAGGTTTAAGATTTCACAGAGTTCGGTATTTTTTGTGCTAAGGGATAGTTCATAGAGCAATTTGCGGTCTGTACTATCAATATCAATTTCAGTAGTCATACTCCTCCGTAAATGTTCCAGAACCGTTACCGTGTAATATGGGGGTTTAGAAAGGAGACTTTGTATGCCTCTGATGAGTTCGCCGGGAGTCAGATCCCCTTTCAATAAAAGCGCATCGGGGTCAATACCCTTTAAAATACTGCGCAAACGGTAATTATCGCTCAGGGAAGTGAGTATGGCTACTTTGGTTTCCGGATACTTTTCCCGAATTTTCAATCCCAGATCTTCACCCGATAACAAGCTTTTATCACTACTCACCGGCACCTGTACATCCAGAAAGACCAGATTACATTTTGCCATATAGCTCTGATTATTATAAAAAGTACTGGCTTCGTCCAGATTGAGTGCCACATCAATATTGAAGAGAAACGTTTTATCCTTAGCAATGTGTTCAAAAGCCTGTTTGTAGGCATTAACAATTAACGGATGGTCTTCTACTATTAAAACTTTAACTATTTTCATATAAGTATACTAAATGACATTTGAGTTCCTGAAGAATCTGATTGTATCGTTAAGACTCCTCCCAAACCAGTGATTCGATAATTTAAATTGGCCAATCCAATTCCCTGTTTAGCCGTTTTGACCTCAAACCCATTTCCATTATCCTGTACAGTCCCCTCCAGGGTTTTTCCTTTTTGATTCAATGCAACTTTACAAACTGTAGCATTTGCGTGTTTCATGACGTTTTGCAGGCACTCCTGTAAGATATAGTATATCGAAATTTTAACCGAATCTTCCAGCGTATTAAAATCAATAGACCTGGAAATAGACAGTTCAAAAGAGGTGGACGTATGGGCGTTGAAGGTATCTATAAGTTTTTTGATCAATTTTTCTACACCATCCTCTGATGTCAAACTGTTTGAGGCCAAATTGTGACTTACGTTTCGTATTTCGGCCTCAATATCCTGAAGCTCCTTGAGATGTGTTTGGGTATCCGGATTATCAGATTCCATAAAACCCAGAGCCATTCGGGTACCAAATAATCTGCTTATTACCCCGTCGTGCAGGTCTCGGGCTATACGCTCGCGTTCCTTGACAGCAGCAACTTCTACCTTTTTCTGTTGGTCGAGCAGCAGTTTAAATACTTCGGCATTTGATTCTTTCAGGCTATTTTGCATTCGAGCTTCGGTAAGATTTGCCTTTTGCCTCTGCAGAACCAGGAATAAACCCAATACAAAAAGCAGCACTACAGCTGCAAAACTGATCCAGATGATACGCTCGGTTAAGCTTTTATTTTTGTTGATGTACTGATCGGTTTCATAACGTATACGGGCAAACTTGCTTCGTATCCCACGTTCGTCGTTTAAAAGCTGTTCATTAAGCACGAGATACCGGTCCAGATATTCCTGCTTTCCGGTAATATTGTGGAGTTTCAATAAGGCCTCCAGCTCGTATTTTGCATTTTTTTCATCCTCAGCTAAAGCCAGCGCCATTTTAAAGTTTGACAGTGCCTCCGTAGTATCTTCCGCATCCAGGTAATATTCCCCGAGTCGTATTCTACTGACCATCATCCCGGCCTGATGCCTAATACTATCACGAATTTCCAGTGCCCTATTGGATGTTTTTAAAAAATCTTTGGAGTCACCTGCTTTCAACTGAATATATGCATAGTTGTCTAAAACCATGGCATAAAGCTCAGTGTCAATTTGCTTTAAGTCTTTTACAGCTAAGGCCTGCTTTACATAACCTAAAGCATCATTATAAAAGCCATTCTCTAAATAAACTACGGCAAGATTATTTGAACTATTGGCTAGAAGCTCTTGATCGTTAATTTCCAAAGCTGTGTCAATTGCCAGCTTATGATGCTCGACCGCTCTATCAAAGTCATCCAGACCGTTATAGATAATAGCCAGATTGTTATGTACGGCGTAAATATCTTTTTTCTTGGTCTTCGGTAAAAGCTCAAGCGCTTTAAAGGAGGAATTTTCACTACCCACATAATCACGTGCTCTTTCCTGTGAGACCGCCATATTAAGCATCATTTTACCGGCTTTGGCTTCATTCCCTAAAGAATTAAATTTTTGATAAGCTTTATAGTAAGAGGCGTAAGAACTATCTAAATAAGAAGCTCTACTGTAAAAATAGGCTAGGTCCCAATATGCATTAGCGGCAACATTGTCATCAGATAGCTCTTTCGCCAAATTTAAGGTTGCAGCATTAATTTTTCTAAATAGCGTGGAATCTTTGGTCAGATATTCTAAAGAAAGCTTGGAAAGTATGGTAAGTCTGAGACTATCATTGGGAATGCGTTGCTCCAAATCATCAATTTCCTGCAGTGTAACATTGAAATCAGTTATTATTTTATCACTTCCGAAATTGTCGTCTTTTTTCGTTCGAGAACAGTTTATTAAGCTCAATAGAGCTACAAATAACAGCAATCGCTTTACAGCAGTAAATGAAAATAATTCCCTCATACAAACTATTCAATTAATTTTAAGCGTCCGGGAATTCATATTTTCACTATCAATAATTACAAGAAATATAAACTAAAAAAACCCCAAGATATATACTCAGGGTTAAATTTACAGATCGTTAAACTATTAGTCCTCATCCGGATCTCTTGGCTGTTCTTTATTATTCTCAGAACCGGAATCACTGACAACCGTTGTTTCTTCTAAAAAGCGATCGGGTTCACAGCTGGTGTTTGTTATTGAGATAGAGGCTACAAATAATAATAGTGTAAAAGTTTTAAGTTTCATAATTGAAGTTTTTAATGAATTAGGGAAACTTCAATTGGATCCAATCTCCCGATTATCGGGGTTTCTTTTTGTTAACACTACAATTTTAAGGGAATCTGCGGAATCTCCGAAATTTTAAGCACCTTATATTGTAGATGACCTAAAACTAATGGTGAATACTACTATCTGAAGGGTAACTAACCAAAAAGCACCTGCTCGTCATTTAAAAGTGTATTTTTCAAACCATCTACCAAATCCCGGAACTTTCTGGAGAACGGAACCGCATGACCATTTAAATCGGCATCAAAAAAAATCAACGATTTACTGTAATTGATGCGTTTTACTGCACGTTTATTAATAATATAACTATTATGTATACGCAGAAATTCATCCGGAAGGTTGTCTTCAAAATATTTTAAGGATTTGAATGCAGTAACCTGCTTCTGTCCATTTAAAAATAAATCGGTCGTGTTATTATCTGCTTTCAAATATAAAATGTCTTCAACGTTTAAAAAACGATAATCAGAATACGATTTTAAACAGATTACATTATCTCGCGAAGTGCGCAATTGCAAACATTTTCTACTCTTCAATAAACTTTTACGCACATCAAGCTCGTATAAGGGATTCAAAAGATAATCCTGAAAACCTACTTTTAGCGCCTGATACGCAAAAGACTTGGTTGAGGAAATAGCCACAAGAACAGGCTGACATTCCAAAAAGTTGAGTACTTCTACGAGAGAATGCCAGTCTGACTGACGATAATCGGGGTGATCTAAATCTACAAAGAGAATAGAGGGTGGTGTCTTTAATAAAGCATTATAAGCTGTCTCTAAGCGAAATGAATAAAAGTCAAACTTATAATCGCAAATATCAAATGACTGAAAAAACTTGATTACTTCTAAGTTTCGGGTTATAACGGAACATTTAAATTGCATGGATCATCAGTTTCCTGGTTCGTATTTACCAACTTATCAAATTACAAACGTATTTTTGAAGTATTCTGCTTACTCTTAGTAAGCAGAATGCCTAATTATTCAAAAGACGATTCATCTCAAAACAACAAGTTATTTTTAAATTTGAATAAAGATTTGGCTTGCTTAAAGTTTATCGCTTACGCCAGACCTTTTGTTTAAAATCGTTTCTATGAAAACCACTTCTCTGGTTCTGGATATTAAAACCCTAGTAATCGCAGGTTGTATTCTATTGCTTACTATAATTGTCTCAATCCTGTTTGTAAAACTTTCTGGAGCTTATATTAGAAAGCGGGTTTCCTCCAACCATATAGATCCAACTAGCTATTATTTCGCCCAAAAATTTGTTACCGCGATCATTTATATCGTAGGGATCGCTTTTGCATTGGTGCAAATTCCTGCTTTCAAAACAATAGGACATTCGTTACTCGCAGGTGCAGGTATTTTATCGCTGGTTGCCGGACTGGCTTCTCAACAGGCACTGAGCAATATTATGAGTGGTTTTCTTATTGTGATGTTTAAGCCGTTTAAAATCAATGATAAGATCACGTTTAACCAAAATTACACCGGAGTTGTGGAAGAAATCAATTTGCGGCACGTCGTCCTGAAAGATTTAGAAAACAACCGGGTCATTGTTCCCAATTCGGTGATTAGTTCGCAGGTTATCGTCAATACCAACCTTACAGAAAATAAAATCTGTAAAATGATTGAAATAGGCATTGGTTACGGTTCAGATATCGGTAAGGCTTTAAAAATCATGGAAGATGAAGTGCTTAAGCATCCTTTTCATCTCGACAACCGCACTCCGTCTGATATTGAAAATAACGTTCCGGCAGTAGTCTGTCGTGTCATTTCTCTTGACAGCTCATCGGTTACCCTAAAGGCCTGGGCCTATGCCGAAAACTCAAGTAACGGCTTTGTTATGTATTGCGATCTGCTTCGGTCAATTAAAGAGCGTTTTGATCGGGAAGGCATAGAAATCCCATACAGTTATCAAAATGTGATCATTCAAAACCCGAGTAAAGAGGATAGCTAACTACCTCAAATACCTATAAACCAGTATTTTCCATTAAATAACGTATAAGCATCAAGATTAACCGTATCTTTGCAGCTTATTATATTTTATGACATTTAAAGATTTAGGTCTTATAGACCCGATCCTGAAGGCACTCGCCGATAAAGGATACACCCACCCTACTCCCATTCAACAAAAAGCCATCCCGATACTTTTAAAAGGAAAAGATTTATTAGGTTCGGCTCAGACTGGTACCGGCAAGACTGCTGCGTTTACGATTCCCATATTGCAACAAATCTACACAAAGGTAGGTTCGGGCAAGGGAGCACGTAAGCTCAAAGCACTGATTATAACCCCTACCCGCGAACTCGCCATACAGATTGACGATAATATTACTGAATACGGTAAATACACAGGTATTAAAAACACGGTGATTTTTGGCGGTGTTAAGCAGGCTTCACAGGTCACAGCAATGCGCAAGGGCGTTGACATCCTCACTGCAACACCCGGGCGGCTGCTCGATTTGGTTAAGCAGGGTTTCATAAGTCTTAAAGATATTGAATACCTGGTGCTCGATGAAGCAGACCAGATGCTCGATATGGGCTTTATTCACGACATTAAAAAAGTACTTAAACTGGTTCCGCACGACCGGCAATCTCTTTTCTTTTCGGCAACGATGCCAAAAGCGATTGTAGACTTGTCTAAACTTATTCTGGGCGACTTTGAAAAAGTAAGCATTGCTCCCGAAAAGCCTACTGCAGAACGCGTAGACCAGACGGTCTATTTCGTAAGCAAAAAAAGTAAAGCCAAATTACTCAAGCACCTAATCGAAACCGAAAAACCCGAAACTGCACTAGTGTTCTCACGGACTAAACATGGTGCCAATAAGATTGTAAAAATCCTGGACAAAGCCGGCATTAACTCCGCTGCCATTCACGGAAATAAATCACAGGCAGCCCGCCAGAAAGCATTAGGAGCCTTTAAAGACGGAAAAACGCAGGTTTTAGTAGCGACCGATATCGCTGCCCGCGGAATAGATGTTTCTGAACTTGAAATGGTAATTCAATACGATTTACCTAACGTGCCGGAAACCTATGTACACCGTATCGGCCGTACCGGAAGGGCTAAAGCCAGTGGTGTTGCTCTTGGTTTTTGTGCCGAAGATGAACGTCCGTATCTTAAGGATATTGAGAAGTTAATCAAGCAAAAAATACATGTGGTCACCGAGCATCCATTTCTGGTTGACGGTCCTGATGATCCATCGGAAGCTCGGGAATCCCGACCACCACGTTCTAACAACCGGAATAACAATAACCGGTCCCGCAATAACCCGCAGTCTCGTAATAACGGACCCAAAAAACGTACGGCTGGTAATCCTAAAAAACGTTTCAACAGCAAACCCAAATCACAATAAACTGATGGGTTTTCAATAACACAATCCGCTGCATAAATTCTGCAGCGGATTTTTTTTTGAGCTCTACCGCGTACTGCTTATAGTGAAATCTCGCACACCACTCAATTATTTTTAACAGCATTTAAACGTACAAAGCGCGCTGTCTTTAGGATTCTTTTCTATATTTAATCTGTTAAAACAACACGTAACTAAAATGAAAAAATTAATCCTTCTCACCGCCTTTTCCACTCTTTTGATGGTAGGTTGTGACGACACCCGTAAAAATCTTCACGAGAAATACCTTGAATTTGTAATGCATACCGACAGTCTTGAGGTGGTACACGATGCAATGACCGTGCATCACGAAGCCCTTAAATCAGACACGCGTACGCTTAAACAACGTATCAAAGATCTTGAAGACACAGATTCTCTGGCTTTGTTGGATCTTTCAAAACATCAGACGCTGCTAACAGAGCAGAATCAAATGCTTGCAAAACTCAAAGAAATCATCAACAGCCACGGTGAGATGAAGGCCTATTTTATGTCAGACAGTATCAGTATTGAAGCTATGGAAGCTCGGTTGATAGAGATGGAAGCAAATAATGAAGACATCGCTTCCCGACTTTCTGAGATTAAAGCCGAACTGGTAAAGATCGAAGAGCAGCAGGATTCAATGAATCCGCTAAAGTCAGAATAAACGTATAGCACTGATAATTAAAATTATAAATCCCTGCTGAGTAATTCAGTAGGGATTTTTTTTGGCTTATAAAACGCAAGGCTAGGTAATTTTACGCCGTATTTTTGGTAACTTCATTGGCTTAAAACCACTTATACTTTAAGCCGCTATGCTCAAAAAAATTTCCTTCCTGCTGGCAATCAGTTTGTTTTGTACTAGCAGCCTTTTGGCGCAAACTGACAAGCCCAAAGATCCTAAACTCTGGACCCCCGAAGACATCATCAATACCGAATATCTTTCCAATCCGGTCTTTTCGCCGGATGCTTCTATGGTAGTCTGGTCTAAGCGCGTACCGGTAAAGAAAAAAGACAAGTTTATCTCAAATCTCTACCTCACGCGTCTAAACGTAAAAGAAGATGGTAAGTACATAACCACTCAACTCACGCAAGGAGAAGAAAATGATTACAACCCTGTTTTTTCTGAAGATGGAAAAGCCATTTACTTTTTGAGTTCGCGTGATAAAGGCAAAAAGCTTTGGAAACTGAGTCTCTACGGGGGAGAAGCAGAAGAAGTTGAAGAGTTTGAAAACGGTATATCGAGCCTGCAGCTTAAAGATAAAAACACCCTGCTTTTCACCTCAAACGATGGAAAAACCCTCTATGATCAGCAAGCCGAAGAACGCAAGGATGACGTAGAAGTTATAGAAGATTCCCTGCACTGGCAACCCAGTCACATTTATTCTTTTGACCTGGATAAAAAACAAACTACCCGCATCACAAGCAATGAAAAACCCATTGGCTCCTTTAAAGTCTCGCATAACGGGGACTGGCTGTATTATACTATGACCCGCAGTCTGAGCTATGGTGCAGATGCCCAGAAAGACCCTTACAGTTATCTGATAAATCTAAATACAAACAGCCAAAAACAGATTTTAAAAGACTTTGAGTTTCCGGTTGGTCGGGTGCAATTTACAGCAGACGATAGCGGCTTTTACTTTACCAGCGATTATGCTTCAGACCCCGAATGGAATGGTGCAGGTATTACCGAACTCTATTTTTTCGATATCGCTTCCGCGAAAGCGACAAAGGTAAATCTCGACTGGGAGCTGGGGTTGGGTGGTGGTTACACGCTAAGCGGCAAAGACGTTGTTGCTTCCTTGGCCAATAAAGCGACTATGAAACTCGCCTATTATACTAAAAAGGGAACGAGCTGGTCTAAAAGCGATATAGATTTAGGCGAAAAGAATAATCACGTAAGCGTTGATGCAATCGCTGATGATGGCTCAAAAATTCTCTATACCTGGTCTACCGCTTCAAAACTGCCCGAATATTTTGTCGCAGACCTTAAAAAAAATAAGATTTCTAACGAGACGGTTTTCATCAGCCTTAACAAAAAGCTGAAGGATAAATACCTGCCTAAAAGTGAAATCATCACCTGGAAGGGCTATAATGACGATGAAGTAACCGGTATTCTCTATTACCCGAAAGATTATGAACCGGGCAAAAAATATCCGTTTATGCTGAATATACATGGTGGCCCTTCCAGTCAGGATATTGATGAATGGTCTGGCAGCTGGGCATACTACCCCTCTATCTTGGTCCAGAAAAACATGTTTGTACTGATGCCTAACTATCATGGCTCAACCAATCACGGTCTGGAGTATGCCGAAGCCATAAAGGGCAATTACTATGAACCTGAACTTGAAGACATCACTAAGGCCATTGATAAATTGGCGGCTGAAGGTAAAATAGACCGCGATCAAATGGGTACAATGGGCTGGTCTAACGGGGCTATCATCAGTACCATGCTCACCGTAAAATATCCCGATATGTTTAAAGTAGCTGCACCCGGTGCCGGCGACGTCAACTGGACTTCAGATTACGGTACCTGCCAGTTTGGAGTAAGTTTTGACCAAAGTTATTTTGGTGGTGCGCCATGGGACGACACCGATGATCTACCTTACAACACCAATTATCTCATTAAATCTCCACTTTTTGAGATTGAAAAAATCAAGACTCCAACCATTATTTTCCACGGAAGTGAAGACCGTGCGGTACCGCGCGATCAGGGTTGGGAATACTACCGCGGCCTACAGCAGGTAGGTAAAACACCTGTTAAATTTTTATGGTTCCCCGGGCAGCCACACGGTCTGGGTAAAATCACACACCAGCTTCGCAAAATGAAGGAAGAAATCGCCTGGATTGACACCTATTTATTCAATAAAAAACCAGATACCAATGAAGCTTTAAAAGAGGACAGTCCGCTCGCAGCAATGCTCAAACTCGATGAAGCTGCTATGGATAAGGGTCTCTTTGGAAATTTCAAAAACAACAAACTGCTACCGGAAGTTGTGCTGCTGAAAAAAGACTCTATCAGCCTGGGGCGTTTTGAAGTGACCAATGCCCAGTTCAGGGCCTTCAAGCCTGATTTCACTTTTGAAGCCGGAAAAGAGAACTATCCGGTCGTAACCGATAAAGCTTCGGCCGAAGCCTACGTAACCTGGCTTTCTCAACAAACCGGAGCTACCTATCGTCTGCCTAATGCCAAAGAAGCTGAAAGTCTTCAGCTAAAGGCAGCAAAAGCAGCAAAGGATCAGAACAACCTCAACCACTGGGCCGGCTACGAAATCACCCCGGAAGATGCTGCGCTACTTGAAGAAAAAGTGAGTACATTAACCCATTCCCTGCTTTGGCCTGTAGGCTCCAGTAAAGCAGTAGAATTAGGAAACGCCACGGTTTATGATCTGGGCGGAAACGTTGCCGAATACAGTCAAAACGGCACCTATGATTACAGTGCTTATGATTATGCAGATCCTTTTAACCCCAAGCCTGTCAACAGCAAACACACCGGTTTTAGGGTGGTTAAAGAATAAGTTTAAAACCATTTATCAATCATAAATCAATCTCTATGAAGTATTTCAGTTTATTTTGGGTTCTATGCCTGACTTTAAATTTTTCGATTTTCGCTCAAAACATCAATACTACAGACACCCGCTTACTGCGTGAGCCGGCGGTAACTAACAATCACATCGCGTTTATTTATGCAGACGATCTTTGGGTAGCAGACCGGGACGGTAAAAATCCGCGTCGCCTTACCGTAGATGAAGGCATCGAGCAAAATCCGGTATTTTCCCCTGATGGTAAAACCATCGCCTTTAGCGCAGAATATGATGGCAATACCGATGTGTATACCATTCCGGTTACCGGCGGTGTGCCTACACGACTTACCTATCACCCGTATACCGATTGGGTGCAGGGTTTTACTCCAGACGGTAAAAACGTACTTTTTACTTCCCAGCGTGCGATGTTTACCAATCGTTACGCACAATTATTTACCATTCCATTAAGCGGTGGCCATGTTACTCAACTGAAGATTCCCAACGCATTCTGGGCAAGCTACTCGGCAGATGGTAAGCACATCGCTTACACGCCTATCCCCGATCGCTTCAACCAGTGGAAACACTACCGAGGCGGCACCCAATCACGTATTTTTATTTTTGATACCGATACCTATGAAACGGTTGAAATTCCAAAACCTGCCGACGGAAGTAACGATTCGCGGCCCGTTTTTGATGGAAACACGGTGTATTTTAAAAGTGACCGCGATGGTGAATTCAACCTGTACAGTTATGATCTGACCTCTAAACAGGTGACTAAACACACCGATTTTAAGGATTTCGGCCTTATCAATCTGGCGGTAAGCAACGATGGAAAACTCATTTTAGAGCAAGCCGGCTATTTGCACAGCTTTGACCCTGCAACCAAAAGTCTTAACCGACTTAGGATAGGCATAGCGACCGATCTTTTGGAGTTGCGTCCCCGCTTTGTTAGTGGAAAAGAATACATCCGCAGTGGCGGAATCTCCCCTTCCGGAGCGCGTTTGGTTTCTGATTTTCGAGGAGATATTGTGACCATTCCGTCTGAAAAAGGAGATATCACCTATCTTACCCAGACTCCCGGCGTTCACGAGACCTACCCTGAATGGTCTCCTGACGGCAAAACCATCGCCTATTTTTCAGATGCAAGCGGCGAGTATGCCTTACACATTAAAGATCAGAACAGCAATGACCCCGCAAAAGCAATCAAACTCAATGGTACCGGTTTTTATGCCTACATTCATTGGTCTCCCGATAGTAAGAAAATCGCTTTTGTAGATAATGGGCGTAATCTCTATATCGCAACACTAGCTTCAGGCAAGGTTGAAAAAGTAGCTCAGGATGTCTTGTATCAACCCGGAGTCTATCGCGATTTATTTGGCAGCTGGTCTGCAGATTCTAATTGGTTGGCCTATACGCTGATTACCAATACCAACTTCGAGCAGGCCTATCTTTTTTCGCTAGACGAAAACAAATCCTATCCCATTTCAGACGGACTCGCAAATGTGACCAGCCCCACTTTTGATCCCAGCGGTAAGTATTTGTACCTAACCGCTTCTACTGACGCCGGCCCTGTAGTAAACTGGTTTGACCAGTCTAATCAGGATATGGAATCGACTAATGCATTGTACCTGATCACACTTCAAAAAGAAGTTAAATCTCCTTTTGCTAAAGAAAATGATGTTGAAGTTCTGGCGAAAGCCGAAGCCGAAAAGGAAGCAAAAAAAGAAGAGAAAGAAGACGCAGTACCCAGCCTTAAAATTGACTGGGATGGCATCATGAATCGTATGGTTTCAATACCTGTAGGCACCGGTAATTACGGTACTTTATCTGCCCCTGAAGAAGGTATGCTCTACTACCTGTCGTATCCTGCCCATAGCGGTGCGGTTAGCCTGCATAAATACAATCTGGCTGAGCAAAAGGATGAGGAACTTATGGATGTAAATCATTACGAAATAAGCGCTGACGGTAAGAAAATGTATTACTACACCGGGGGCAACTGGTTTGTATCAGACACAGGTAAAAAATCAGAAAACGGCCCTGTCAATATGGATGCCATTCAGGTTAAAATTGATCCGCCTCAGGAATGGGCAAATATCTTCAACGAAGCCTGGCGCGTAAACCGAGATTATTTTTACGATCCCGGAATGCACGGCGTAGACTGGGATGCGATGAAGAAAAAATACGAGATTTTTCTTCCCGACGTTCCTACTAAAGCAGACCTGTACCGTATGATGAGCTGGATGTTTGCCGAACTTTCGGTAGGGCATCATCGTTTTGACTACCGCGGTGATAGCCGGGTGGAAAAGGAATCCATCAACGGCGGACTGCTTGGCGCAGATTATACTATCAATAACGGCCGCTATCAAATTACCAAAATCTATGGAGGTTTAAATTGGAATCCCGATATGAAGTCTCCCCTAACCGAACCGGGAGTGCAGGCCAAAGTGGGCGAATACATCATTAAAGTAGATGGAAAAGAAGTAACAGCTTCAGACAACTTGTATTCCTTTTTTGAAAACAAAGCCGGTCAAATCATAAATCTTACGCTGTCTGCAAACGCAAGCGGAAGCAATGCACATGAAGAGCAGGTCACCGCAATCGAATCGGAATGGGCTTTACGCAACCGCGACTGGGTTGAGGGCAATATCAAAAAAGTAAACGAAGCTACAAACGGGCAGGTCGCTTACGTTTATGTGCCCAATACAGCAACCGGCGGTCACGAATATTTTAAACGCTATTTCTATCCACAGGCCGATAAAAAAGCAATCATCGTTGACGAACGCTTTAACGGTGGTGGCCAGCTGGCTGATTATGTGATAGACCTGCTCAATAAGCCGATGCAGAGCTACTGGAATTTCCGCTACGGAAAAGATATGAAAGCGCCCAGTGCCTCCATTCAGGGACCTAAAGTGATGCTTATCGACGAGACCGCAGGTTCCGGTGGGGATTATCTACCATATTTATTCCGAAGAAATAATCTGGGAACACTCGTAGGTAAACGCACCTGGGGCGGACTAGTAGGCGTTTTGGGGTATCCAGAATTTATTGATGGCGGAACGGTTACTGCTCCCAATGTCGCTTTCTACAACGAAGAAGGTTTTGGGATCGAAAACGTGGGAACTCCGCCAGATGTGGAAGTAGAACAAACTCCTAAAGAAGTAATTGCCGGGAAAGACCCGCAGCTTGAAAAAGCGATTGAGATTATTCTACAGGAATTGAAAGAAAATCCGCCAAAAACCCTGACTACGCCAGAATATCCGAATAAAACGAGAAATTAATTTTAAAAATCTAAAGCCTTCCCTGTAAAATGGGGAAGGCTCTTTACTATGAAAAAACAGTTCCTATTATACGCCCTGATTTTAGTTGGTTTTTCTGCTTTCGCTCAAACCTCTTACGAAACAGAAATCCTTGAATTTCAGCAAGACCTTAATGCTGAATATAAAAACCCGGAGGAATCTCCGCTAACCCCGGAAGAACGGGAAGTTTTTGAAGGACATCAATTTTATCCTATCGATTCAACTTATCGAGTTGTAGCCAATTTTAAGAATTTCAAAAAACCAAAAACCATAGAATTTGCAACATCTTCAGGTCATCTAAGAAAATACGACATTTATGCAATTGCAGAATTTGAATTGCATGATAAATCCTTTAAACTTCCCATTTACCAAAGCCATTCGCTTCGGGAAACCGAAGAATACAAAGATTACCTGTTCTTCCCCTTTACCGATTATACTAACGGTGTAGAAACTTATGGAGCCGGGCGCTATATCGACTTACGCATTCCGGAAGGGGACACTATTGTGATTGACTTCAACAAAGCTTACAATCCGTTTTGCGCGTATAGTCCCAACTATTCCTGCCCAATTCCACCCGAAACCAATGATTTAAAAACGGAAGTTAAAGCGGGGATCAGAGGTCCGGAAAATCACTAATTAGCTTAAAATATGAGGCTATGCTAAATTTTAGCGTGATCCACCTATAATTTGTGCTGCGGATTCCATTTCACAATCTTATTATTCAGCATCGAATCGATTGCCATCTGTACACAAATTGCGGTATTTGCTCCTGTTTCAAAGTCAGAGATCGGTTTGCTTCCCGTTCGTATAGCATCCCTAAAATCAGTTAGCGCCTGCTTACTGGGATCTGTGTGGGTAAACTCAAAAGGAATCCCTTTTCCGGCTTCCCAGGGAATGGTCGCTCCCGCTACTCCATCTACATCGGTTTGCTGTTTATTGTAATTGCCTTCTGGATAAAACCAGCCGTTTACATAATCTAAAATAATCGTACCTTTGTCACCAATAACCTTGATCTGGTAATCGTCTTTTGCATTGGTGGTCAGACAAGTAAAGGTAGCTTCTACACCACTGGGATAGGAAAACAGATGATGCACATTATCATAGGTCTCGCGGCCGTCTTTCCAGTAATCAATACCCCCGGTGCCAAAAACCTGGCTGGGCGTTTCACCCAATACCCAGTTGACAAAATCAATTTGATGCGAGCACAACTCTGCTGTTAATCCGCCGGAGTATTCCCTGTACATCCGCCAGTTGATAAGCCGTTCCAATTCCGGGTCGGGCACAGAACGTCGCCAGTTTCCGCTACGGTTCCACTGACATTCAAAAGCGGTAATTTTTCCAACCTTTCCGTCTTTGATTAAATCTACAACCTGTGTGTACAAACGCGAACTGTGGTACTGATGTCCGGTCTGGAACACCAAACCTTCCTTTTTAGCATCAGCAAGTTTCATCACCTCATCATAACCTTTAGCCAGGGTTTTTTCACCGTAAATATGCTTCCCGGCATCCAGCGCATCTAGTTCTATCGAACCATGAGTGCCAAATGGGGTCGCGACCAATACGGCGTCGACGCTTTTATCTTCCAGCAACTTCCAGTAATCGGAATACGACTTAGGAGTTCCTTCAGCACGTTTGAGGCCATTCTCCAGTCGAAACGGAAGCACATCACAACAGGCGACCACATCCAGACCTTTGATGCCATTAATCACCGAAATCAAACCGCTGCCGCGGGAACCGGTGCCGATGACTCCCAACCGCACCGGGGCATCTGAGTTTATGTATTTATTGATATAGGCAAATCCCGGACTCACGGAAGACACGGCTGCCGCAGCCAAACCGCTTTTAATTACAAAATCCCTGCGTTTCATCTTTTTAAACTTTTGGTTCCCAACCCGGTTCGTAGCTTCTTCCCCATAACTGCATGGCATCACGATCGTAAATGCGTCCTGTTTGATCATCAATATCAAAACCGTGACCAATACGGTAGGCCATGTTTGCATAATGTACCATCGCCATACTTACCGAAGCATCTTCTATAGGAGCTTTTAAAGTTTCTTTCCCGCGTATGCTTTCAAAAAAGTTAACCATATGCGCAGTAGAGGAATCCCCGCCCCCACCAAGAGCCAGACCGCTTTCTGCGGTTTCTTCACTTTGCTGGATCACTTTACCACTGCGGTCCATCAACACATAATTAGAGCGATCTACCAGTACAGAACCCTCCGTACCAAAAATGAGCGTTCCGCGTCCGCGTCCGTAGGTATTATAGCCGTTACGGCTTTTTCCGTCCCAGTTGATGATCTTATCGCCTTCAAAGTTGAAGGTTGCATACATTGTGTCATACATTTCCCAGCCATCCTTTTTAAAATGACGTTTTTCGGCCTGCACCTCAGCATAATTTGGAAAATGAACTCCTAGTGCCCAACGCGCAATGTCCAGTTCGTGGGTTGCATTGTTGCCGGTTTCTGCGGTACCGTAGTTCCACCCGTACCAGTGCCAGTTGTAATCCCAGGTTTCGCTGGTATACTCCCTTCTGGGCGCAGGTCCCTGCCAAAGCTCCCAGTCCAGACCTTGAGGAACAGCAGCTTTTTGCTGTAAAGGAGTTTCCCCACGCGAATTGGAATAAAACGCGACGGCCTTATACACATCACCAATTACGCCTTTGTGTATTTGATCCATAATATCAATCGTGTGCAACGACGAGCGCTGCTGATTCCCCATCTGCACCTGTTTATCAAACTTTTTTGCGGCAGCCACCAGCAATTCGTTTTCATTCATATTGTGGCTGCTGGGTTTTTCTACATATACGTGCTTACCCGCTTTAAGTGCCAGTATAGAGCCGGGCGTGTGCCAGTGATCAGGCGTTGCATTGATCAACACATCTACATCTTTATCGTCAATCACCTTGCGGATGTCGTTTTCTAATGTAGGATTGTAATCGATATGCTCTTTAAAATTTTTAAGGGCATTTAGGCGGCTTTTTTCCATCACATCGCAGAGGTACAACAGACGTACATTAGATTCTTTACGGGCAATAGGTGCGTAATAGGCTCCCAGGCGTCGCCCAAGGCCGGCTATGGCAACATTAAGTCGGTCATTGGCACCGATGATGTTGCGGTAACTGCTGGCGGCCATACCCATTGTGGTATTGCCCAGGGCGAGGGCTGTACCTCCTAATAGTGATTTATTGATAAAAGATCTGCGCGTGGTCATAATTTTGGTTTATAGTTCTTTGATTTTAATGTTTTTAAAAGCGACCCGGTCGCCGTGATCCTGTAGCAGAATATTTCCCTGCTCGAAAGTTCCAAATCCCGGCCAGTCTTTGTATTTACTTTCTTCAACCAGTTGCAGGAATGCATCGGTATTTCTGTCGTATTCCAGCACTTTTACATCATTAAGCCAGTGCTCTACGTGGTTGTCTTTGCTTACAATGCGGGCGGTATTCCATTCTCCAATGGGGTTTACTGGTTTATCGGGATCAGCCTGAATTAAATCGTATAACGAAGCCAGCGTACGGCTGCCTTCGTGATTACCAAGCTTGGCATCAGGGTGGCGGGCATCATCCAGAATTTGGTATTCCAAACCTATGGAAGAACCTTCCCCCTTGTTCAATTCGGTATCTACATAATACTTAATACCACTGTTGGCACCTTCGGTAATTTTAAAATCTACTTTAAGGTCAAAATCCTTGTATTGTTTGGTGGTTACAATATCTCCCCCTGCAGCAGATTCTTCCCCTCCGGTAGCCAAAACAATCAGATTTCCATCTTCGATCACCCAGCCTTTATCGGGGAAACGATCCAGCTTTCCACCGCGCCAGCCTTCGGTCGTTTTACCATCCCAGAGCAGCTTCCACCCGTCCTGAATTTCAGACTGTGTCAACCCATTTTTAGTATTTAAAGCGGGCAGGCTCATCGGTTTAGTATATTGCTCCACGTCATCGGTAATGATGTTGATATTCTTCCAGCGGATTTCTTTCCCGGCTTCTTCATCCTTTCCGATGGAATGTACCTGTAAGGCGATAAAGCCAGTCTGTGTCTGGTCATCAACCAGATGCGCAGCTTCAACCCCGTTGATCCAGGTTTTCAGGGTATCTCCAATAGCCTCTATACGGTAATGATTCCAATCACCCTGCTTAAAGGCTTTCTGCGCTTTTGCATTGTCGGTAAGCGGATACAGCCAGCCTTTTCGTGCCTCATCATAAATACCAGCACTCCACGCCCGGTCTGAAGGGTCGATTTCTACCTGATAGCCGTGCACACGACCATCCCGGTAATCGGGATTGCTCAAACTGCGTATTTGAATTCCTGAATTCATTGTAGAATCAACCTTATAATCAAGCTCTAAAATAAAATCTCTGTAATTCTGCGTGGTAGTCAAAAATGAATTTGGGGTGTCTGGTTTAGTAATCCCAACAATTTCATCTCCCTCTATTCGGTAATCAGCCTTTCCATTAAGCTGTTTCCAGCCAGACAATGATTCGCCGTCAAATAAAGGTTGCCACGGCTCATTGGACTCATGCTGTTGGTCTTTACAGGAGCTTAAAAGCTGTAGACTTACCATAAACACCAGCGATAATCGTAGATTTTTTGAATTCATAAATCGTTTTAGTTTATTTCTTGGTTTGATTTGTTCTCAAATATAGGGAATCGATATGGCTCTATTTTGAAAAATACGACATCTAGCTTATTCTTAAAAATTAAAGCCCACTCGAATACCGAATGGGCTTTAAAACAAAAGTTAACCAAAGTAATTAAAATTAGTACTCAATACTCACCTTAACTGGTTTATCTTTTAATTTCACTTTATACATCCCGCGTTCCATGGGATAATCCATTTTGAAACCTTCAGTTGTACTGATATACGCATAGGGCGTATACGCATCTTTAGGCATTAGTGTGAGCATAACTTCGCCACTCTTTTTATCGTAAGAAGCTTCCGCTACTTTCCCTGCTTCCAAAGTAATCCATAACTGCTGCGGCTCAATGTAGATGCGATTTTTAGCAGCTGTAGTAAGCTCAACATTAATATCTTTAGGGGTTTCTTCCAAATTTCCGCCGAAGGCTAACCAACCTAAATCTGCATCTTCAGTAAGGTAGGTAGCTGTATTTATAGCATACCCGTAGAAATTAGGTCCATAATCACCGGAATGATAATCAATACGTAAGGTAGAAGGATATGAATGAAAGGCAGACGGCCCAAAACCATCCTGAGTAATATTAGAAATTGCTCCAAGTGTACCGCCATATCCCACACGTAACAAATACAGTTCGGGATTTTCACGATAGGCCGTCAACACCGGGATCGCATTCAAGCCCGAACCGTAATGATGAATCTGACGCTCTACACGAGAGAGTTTACCTCCATATAGAAAATCCCAGTACCGGCGGGCATTTCCATTATAAGCCCAATGTGGAATAGTGGGCATATAAGCAAGAATGGCATCAAGTGTAACCTGAGCTTTCTCATCATATCCAAAATAGTCAGACCACATAAATACTTCTTCCTGCCCGGTAGAATCCCAGGGCATTTCGCTTCCAAAAGGATAATTCAGGGATTTCCAATGATCGGCGCGGGCTTTCATACGGGTTTCCAAATCCTTAGCCATCTCGGTATAACCTTCTTTCTGCAAATCGTTTAGAATAAACAAGAAAACACTGCCTTCCATCTGGCCAAATTGCGCGTAATACGGAGCATCTTCAATCATCGCTACTGCAGTTCCATAGGCACTTTTTAAATACCAGTCCCAGTTGTGATTGGTTACCAATCCCTGATGATACCTGCCCAAACGGTACATCACCCAATGCGTGGCGGCCACGTGCGGATAGTTGTACGAGCGGCCGCGATCATCTGCGTGTTCTTTATTCCAGGCGGCCCAGGTTTTCCAGTTTATGGTATCACTGTAAGCCCCTTCAGGCATTTTATCGGGTTCGTAATAAAAAATGCTCTTTTTTACCGCATACTTTTGGTCACCTTCAGCATCCTGAATTACGCCCCAGAGGGTTCCGTCTATAAAGGCTTCCATTTTCTTGATTTCTTCAGCATCCGGTAAAATAAACTGTTTCATCATCGCGCCCAGATAACTTCCCGCACCGCCTTCATCACTCAATCCCGCAACCCAAACTCTGCTATCCTGAGTGAGTTGTTTTTTAGTCTCGTAATCATACGAAATTACAGATGGATTTCTTTGGAAAATATCGCCTTCTTCATCAAACCATTGTTCGGTAGTGAGGAAATGCCCAAAGTCCTTAACCACCTCAGTTTCGGGCTTAATGACTTTATAATTAACCGTCTGCTTGAGTCCATCGGCATAAACAATAGTCAGGCGCGCACGCCCCCAGGTTTTACCCTGAACTTGATACTGCGCATAGCCGTTTCTAGCAGGCTTTTCTTCAGTAACCACAAGCGCTCCTTCCGGCTCAACACGCATAGAAGTTACCTTTTTAGGATATTTTAAAAACAATTGTGCGGTCACATTTTGAGGTAATACATAACCGGGGATTCCTATCACCACCGGACGCTTTTCTTCAATTAATTTTTGTTGCGTGCCCTTTACTCCGATAGTGGGTACAAGTTTAAGTGCAAAATTTTTGCTTTCTCCCGGCTTGAGGATGGTAGAAGTAGGTTCATTCCATTGCTCCACTCCTTTCCACTCCTGCTCGGCATAAGCTAGACTGTGCGACATCCACTCGTGGAAACCTTCAAAGACCACGCTGCGTCTTGAAGGGTCATCGTTTAAAGGTCTATAGGCTTCAAATGGCATGTTTTCGGAAGGAAGCACTAACAGGCCGCTGCCTACTCCACTAAGTCGTTTAACTTCTAAATACCCTGAATCCTCGCCTATATACGGATCAAAGAATACGTTTTGCGCATGGGTTTCATCTAAAGATTTTCCTTCTAAAATATTGTTGAACGCCATCGGGATGCCCAAAGCACCAAGTTCAACAGTTGAAGTTGAAGTATTTTTTAGGCGTAAGCGCAAAACCAAATCGCCCTGATTGTCTTCATAATATCGCGTAATCTCTAACGGCAAATCATCAGGCAACGTGGGTCTCAAATCTGCAGCGGCAAGCACCGAACCCGAAGTTTCAAGTGGAATTACCGGTTTGCGGGCCGAAGCAGTACTGTAAGAGATCCATTCGCCTGAAGCATTTTTGATTCTGAAATTGAGATCCCCCAGCCAGTATAAACCGTCTTTACCACGAACTTCCAAACGGTCTCCCGGTGTAAAGTCAAAACCGGGTTCATCTGCCGGAGACAAGCCGGCCACAGTTTGGGACTCTTTGACCAATTTGAGTATAAAGTTTTTGGTTTTATAGGTATCAATCCCGTCTTCAAGACCCAAAGTTTCTGGTTTTGAAGCCAGATTTTCCCAATAATCCTGAGCCTGTGTGAGCTGCGAAAAGCTCAAAAACAGAAATGCCGAAAAGAGTTTTAATTTGTACGTGTGCATTTAAAAAGAGTTACAGTTCTATTTTGATCCCTGATAGGAATTTTTAAAAATGAAAAATAGCATAAATCGGCAATTGCAGGTATAGACATATTAGCGAGTACGCATACTATCTTATCCCTGTCAAACCTATTCAAGCTAAAGGATAAGCATTTTTTACATAGATAGGCCGAAATAAAAGAACTTAGTCTCCCGGTTGGGTTTGCTTTAAAAGTTCTTGTATTTCGTTTTCATTTAAGCCCCGGTCATAAAATTTCAGCGAAGCCAGGTATCCGCTAAAGGCTTCCCCGGCATCTGAAGATCCTATGATCATTTTAGCACTCTCAATCTGACTGGATAAGGTCATCATCTGCGCATTATCCAGCTTACCATCTACATAGATTCTTTCGGTTACGCCATCAAAGGTTAATACGAGATGATGCCATATATCGGCTTCGGGTACACTTTTATAACCCATATCAAAATGACCATCTAAATGCGCCGCTGCACCGTAATTCCCCGAATTATAGAAAAAAGCATTGTACGAATTGGCCAGTCCGAATTTATAACGGTCACACCAGGAGGCGAGACATTCGTCTTCATTGGAAACCTCCGGATTTTTAACCCAGGCAGCCACGGTAAAAGCAGCATTCCATGCCAGCGTTTCCGGTACGGGTTTATCTAAAATCAAGGCTCCGCCTTTAAAGTGAAAGGCCTTAATCCCGTTTGCTTCAGCTATTGTAACAGACCCGTTGGTAATGAAATTACCCCCGTAAGTTCCCGTATTCTTTACTGAGGCAAATGGCTTACCCGTGACTAATCCTTCAGCACCCAGGTCTACGAGTTGCTGCTTAGATGCTTTGGGAGCAGGCGGGTTTGAGGATGCTTTATTTTTAAGATTAGGTAAGGGTATTTCAAAAAGCTCACTGTACACTTTCAAATTCCATACGGCGGTAAAAAGTCCGGTTTTTTCAGTTGCCAAAACCTTCAGCTTGAGATAGCGTGCTGCTACATCCCCATCATCAAGCATAGGGCTACCGGGAATACGGTTATTTGACCGGTCGGTGAAAAGCTTCCACTTCTTCCCATCGGTTGAATATTCAATTTGATACTGATAATAATAACTGGCAAATTCAAAACTGGTAGCAATTCGTTTTACGGGATAAACCGCACCTAAATCAATTTCCAGAGATTGCGGAAGGTCATTTGAAGCAGCTTTCCACATCGTAGCGTTATCCTTATCTACCGCCTGAGATGGACTGAAGGTATAATCCATTCCCGGGATTTCTAAATGATAACTCGAGCTGGCCGTTGCCGTAGCGTTGTGCGCCAAATCTTCGGGTAGTTTGGACGTTCTTAGTTTTGATAACGAGGTCTTATCTCGTTTTACTTTCGGCAAGGTAGAGTCATTCTCAAAGTGCAGTTCATCTACACAAATTTGCCGGGCCAGACCACCACGTGTCATCGGGTAATCGTGCTTGTGATAGGCTATATAGTAATCATCACCCTCCTTTAATACCGAATGATGTCCGGGACCGTGTACGTTTCCGTCTTCCGTAGTGCTCAAAACCGGATTATTATCACCCGGTGTAAAAGGCCCCCACGGACTATCGGCATACGAGTAACGCACATTATAAGTCTCATCGTGGCAAGAGCCGCCGCTATACATCAACAGATATTTTTCACCTTTCTTCAACATATAGGGCGCCTCAAAAGGCTGCGGAGTTTGCTCCAACGGAATATTTCTGGCCTCGTTAATGAAGCTCCTAGTTTCCGAATCAAGTTCTCCTACAGCGTAACCGCCGTTATAATGTACCCAGGTTCCCCAATACGCGTAAATTTTTCCGTTAGTATCCTCAAAAAATTGAGCATCCAGTGAAGGAAAACCTTCACGAGGAAAGCCGTGAGAGATCACCGGTGTATCGTCTTCCTGCAATTTTTGCCAGGGACCTACGGGCGTGTCAGACACATAACCGTAAATATTACAACCGGCCTGGCAATTTCCGAAATAGAGGTAAAACCGGCCGTCATCACCTTTAATAATATCTGGAGCCCAGTAATTACGTAGATTCACAGCCGATAACGAAGGGATTTCCATAGTGTAGTTATACCAATTTTCAAAGTCATCGCTGTACCAGACGGTGGGAGCCCCGGAAGCAAGCATCTCATTATCGGTGGTGGCATAGATATAATAAATTCCATTAAATTTTTTGATCGTAGGATCTGCAAACCAGCCCGGAATTATAGGATTAACATCAGACACCTGGTCTTGGTCATTTGAAACTTCAATACTTGAAAAAGTCTGATCTTCCTTTGAAATGCTTCGGTTATTATCGCAGGCTGTGGATAATACAAGTAAAAGGAGCACTACTTGAAAATTGGTGAATTGAAACATAATTTTAATTCTAAAAGGCAATTCTATTAAAGGCCAAAAACGCACCCGATGCTTCTAACGAACAACTCTGCTCAAAGAATCGAAAGTGCGTTTTTCAGAATAGCAAAGCTAACTCCCCGGAAACTCTTAAAATCCGGTTGCTATTCAATCTCAATATCGAAAGTGAACGTAGCCTGTACAGACTTTCCGCTTTCATATTCATAGACCAAAGCCTGTTTGATGGTATAGGTATCTCCTGTTGTTAAACGACCAGGGTACTGCCCTACACTAAATTTTAATCCGGCTTCATCAAATTCTGAAAATACATAAGCAGTATCACCCCAATTTACTACATCACCAGCAGAACTAAACCAGTGTCCATAGCCATTTGCTGTTGTTTGTGAAATCAAATCTCCATTACTGTTTATGGCGTAAAATTTAATAGCACCTCCTATTTTGGCCGTGATTTCATTAGAAGAAAGCTGAAATGCAGTGGCTAATTGATCTGCATCTACAGCTACCGTTTTACCGGAATACGCTTCGGCATCTGCAGGAAACGTAAGGTTATACATAAAATCTTTTGATTCTGGCGTTTCGTCTCCTGATGAATCAACATATCCTAAAATATTGGTATTGGTAAACTTTACCGCATAAGGCCATTCTGCATCATTGCTGTTATCATCATCCCATGCGTGTGCACTATACTGTGTAGGCGCACCAGTAACCACCAGCCAGAGTTTGGAACAATTTTCGGGCACTGAAAAAGCGTATTCACCTTCGGCTGAACTGTGCATCGTTCCGTAAACACGCTCTCCTCCATTTTTGAGTGCTACAAAACCATAACGCCATCCTGCGATCGAAGCATCAACCGTATTGAATCCTGCTGCATTAGCCTTGCCTTGGAAGTTTACCTGAACTTCTGTATTGGCTTCCGGCACTTTAAGTGGAATCACATTATATCCGGTTGTTTGTGGGGCATAGGTTTTAGCCACCGTATGCGTACCATCTTCGCCTGTGGTGTAATCAAATTTTTGAGCTCCTATATAATCTTCTCCTAAATCGCGGAGTTCGTCCAAATCCCAGGTAAGCATTTTTGATGCCGCATCGTAGATCTCATCATTTAAGGCTTCGGTATCAATGCCAGTTAAGCGCATATAAGCCTGAATCGGATCTTCGGGCTGCTCGGCTTCACGCCATAGACGGCCTATAAACTCCTGACCGTGTAATTGGGTCCAGTAATAATGGATGAAATAACTGGCGTAGCGGTAATTTTCATGATGAAGGTGTTTATTGTAATTCTCAATGTAAACGCTAAAATCATAAGCTGTAAAAACCTGTGACGGAAAAGCCTTAAATGCCTGCCACTGGGCCGTTTGTTCCCAGAAGCCATTACCACCATTTCCTCCAAAACCATATCGAAAACCGTGACCATTTCCTAAATCGGAAAATACTTGATATTGAAAACTGTGTCCTATTTCGTGGGCTAATGTATGCCCTGCGGGTTGTGTGGTTCCGGGGCTAATCCATAGAGCACCAATGACATCGTCATACCCGCCCCCTGTTGCCAGCCACTCATCCTGGTAATACAGGAAAATCATCATTTTGTAGGTGTTGAGCTTGGTGTTCTCGAGATTCAAATCTGCAAATTTGAGCTGCTCTACATTTAAATCATAAAACACTTCGGCTTTTTCCAGAAGGTTATCAATGTTAACTCGGTATTGCTCAGGTATGCTGGTTGATCCAGGGTCAAGATCATTATATTTCGCATCCCAAAAAATGATAAAATGTTCAGACTCCCGGCTGCGATCAAAACTCCAGGTACTGGAATCATCTTCATAATCCATATCGCCAAACTCCTGTGGTTTGTAAATCTCAAGTTCTGATTCAACAGGTGGCTGAATTTCTTCCTCTTCAAAAGCAGAGTCTTTTGAACAAGACCAGAGGCTAATGACTATAACAAATAATGTAAGAATTCCGTTAATTTTCTTCATAAAATCGCTGTTTTTGATTGAATTAATTCAAAATTAACAGACTTCAGTATCGAAAATTTATAGAATCTACACCAGTCTTAAACCTAAGTTAACCTTCTTCCAAACGTTAAAATTGCGAGTAGGCGACAATATGCTAGACCAGATTCAGCCTTAAAACGTTAAAATCAGAGAAGTGTATATAATACATTATCCAATAGTGATACTATATTACCCCTATATGACCTACAAATGAAATTTTGAAGTAATTTTAAACAAACAATGCCCAACTGATGAAAATTTTACCATTTAAAGTCCCTAAGCCCGGTAAGGAATCGTTAGTATATCAGGAAGATCGCGAAATGCGGTTTTACGACAAGTTACACGAGCATGAAGAGATACAGATAAGCTATATTGTAAAAGGTAGCGGATCGCTTATTTTGGGAGATACGGTTAATGAATACAAACCCGGTGACATCTTAATTATCGGCGAAAAAATACCCCACGTATTTAGATCTGATTCTGACATAAAGGAAGAGTCGGTAATGTACAGCCTCTTTTTTACCAAAAGCTCTTTTGGTAAAGATTTCTTCAATTTAAGTGATCTTACCGGAGTCGAGAACTTCTTTAAAAAGTCTGATCACGGAATGAAGATCGTCTCGCAACAGAGCATACTATATAAGAAGTTTGAAATCCTTAAAGAGCAAAATCGCATACAACGCGTCGCAACTTTTTTACAGATTTTAGATATTCTCATTCACGCAGAGTCAACTCCTTTATCATCCTTTATCTACCAAAAACCCTATTCAGATGATGAAGGTAAACGGATGAATGACGTGTTGCAGTTTACTTTAGATAATTATCAGGAAAACATCGCGCTGGAAGAAGTAGCTGAAAAAGCTAATATGAGTAAAAATGCCTTTTGCCGCTATTTCAAAAAACGAACTAACAAAACGTATTTTCAATTCTTAATAGATTTACGAATCGAGCAGGCCTGTAAATTACTTTATAATAAAAAGGACCTGTCTATTGGCGTTATTTCTGAATTATCAGGATTCCCCAATGTGGCCAATTTCAATCGAAAATTTAAAGAGCTGAAGCAAATGACTCCTTCTGAATATAGAGCAAGTATTTGATCTACCTATGCTTTTAATCAACATAGTATTAAGCTTCGCTAAGATTCATAAATACTGCTTTGTATGAAATCGTAATTTTAATATTCTTTCAATCTGGTCTAGAACCAGAATAATCCTATTTCATTATATTATGAGTATATCCACGTTTAAAAATCCCTATTACCTTACACTCGTCATTCTGATTTTATCCATTTTTGGTCTGCAAGCTCAGGAAGGTGATCAAATTCTAGACGGCATTGGAGAGACCGATCTTATCGCACGTTATGCCTTAGAAGGTGATGCTAAAGACTGGTCCAGAAATAATTTACACGCTGAATTCAGTGCTACAAATCCACACTTTGTGAGCGATTTGTTGTTTGAAAAGGTTATCGAGTTTTCAGGAAAAGCAAATGAATTCATCAGTCTCCCTCCTCAAATTTTTAATGGCGTTGAATCCCTAAGCGTGAGTAGCTGGATGTATCTCAAAGGTGAAAATCAGGGCTTTTATCTCTTTGATTTCGGACAACCTAAGGGTAATCATTTCTTTGCCGCTCCACATAATCTGGAAGAGGCAGCCGGATTTGTAGCCGGGCTGGAAACGGATTCAAACCCGCAGCTGGCAACCGGGACAGGAGGAATAGAACCCGGAAAATGGGCACATCTGGTCGTGGTACTCGACTTTCCTGCACAATCTTTACGCACCTATATTAATGGAAAAGAAGCTGCGGAAGAAATGATACGTTTTGACCTTGCCGATGCTTTTACAAAAGCCGGAAACAAATTAACTATAGGTCAGTCTTTGGCAGGCAATGCACCTGCTTTTACCGGAAAGCTACACGATTTTAGAATCTACCGAACTCCGTTAACTGAAAATCAAGTAAAGAGGATTTATAACAACGCTCTGCACGAGACACAGGTCGTAAATGAACGCGAAGAGGAAAACGCCGGTTTACCTCAATTCGACAAAACTATACCTCAACTCTATAACGCTTTTCTTACCGGGGTTGAAGAGGTAACTGTGAGCACCGCCGTGGGTGAATTACCCAGATTACCCCGTTATTTAAAAGGAAGTTATCGCAACGGTATTACTAATGGTCCGGCTGTGCGGGTAATATGGCCTGCACCTACAGATAATGCTTCTGTTGCGGAAGCAGGCTCATATGTGGTAACCGGTAGCGTACCCGGCACCGATTTAAAGCCTCAGGCAAGAGTTATTGTTTCAGAAAACCTGTCGAAAAAAGCACCGAAGCAAAAACTTGAAGCTTTTGCACTCGATCAGGTTTATTTAAACCCTGCAACTACCGGGGAGGCTACCAAGTTAATTGAAAACCGTGATAAATTTATTGAAACTCTGGCTGAGACCAACCCCGATTCTTTCCTATATATGTTTAGAGATGCATTCGGACAAACTCAGCCTGAAGGAGCAGAACCCCTGGGCGTTTGGGATTCTCAGGAAACAAAATTACGGGGGCACGCAACGGGTCATTACCTAAGCGCCCTGGCTCAGGCCTATGCCAGTACTGCTTACGATCCTGCCCTGCAAAAAGTCTTTAAGGATAAGATGGATTATATGGTAGCGGTGCTCTATGAGCTGTCACAGCTATCAGGAAAAGCAGAGAATCCCGGTGGTCCTGCTGTTGCAGATCCCACCGCTGTACCCGTTGGTCCCGGTAATACTACTTACAATTCAAATTTAAGTGCTGAAGGCATACGCAATGACTATTGGAATTGGGGTAAGGGCTTTATAAGCGCTTACCCGCCAGATCAATTTATTATGCTTGAAGGTGGCGCTAAATATGGCGGACAGGAAAACCAAATATGGGCTCCCTATTATACGCTGCATAAAATTCTCGCCGGTCTTATGGATATTTACGAAGTAAGTGAAAATACTAAGGCCCTGGAGATTGCTACTGGTATGGGCGACTGGGTACACGCCCGCCTAAGCCAGCTTCCTACCGATACTTTAATAAGTATGTGGAATACGTATATCGCGGGAGAATTTGGTGGTATGAATGAATCGATGGCACATTTATACAGCCTGACCAATCAGGACCGCTATCTCGAGACCGCGAAACTTTTTGACAACATCAAAGTGTTTTATGGTGATGCCAATCACACGCACGGGCTGGCTAAAAATGTAGATACCTTTAGAGGTTTGCACGCCAACCAGCACATCCCTCAAATCGTAGGTGCTTTAGAAATGTATAGCGATACGCAGGCTCCCGAATATCTAAAGGTTGCAGACAACTTCTGGTACAAGGTAAAAAATGATTATATGTACAGTATTGGCGGAGTAGCAGGCGCCCGTAATCCGGCTAATGCGGAATGTTTTGTAGGTCAACCGGCTACGCTTTATGAAAACGGACTTTCCGCTGGTGGGCAGAATGAAACCTGTGGTACTTACAATATGCTTAAACTTACCAGGGGTCTCTTTTTGGTTGATCCACGTACCGAATTTATGGACTATTACGAGCAAGGTTTGTATAACCAAATTCTGGCTTCTGTGGCAGAGGATAGTCCGGCAAACACCTATCATATTCCGTTAAGACCGGGCTCTACCAAGCAATTTTCAAATGCTGATATGAGTGGTTTTACCTGTTGTAACGGTACGGCTCTGGAAAGCAGTACCAAACTTCAAAATTCAATCTATTTTAAAAGTAAAGACGATAAAGCCCTTTATGTAAACCTCTACGTACCTTCTACGTTGAACTGGGAATCAAAAGGGATTAGTATAGAGCAGGAAACTGATTTTCCACGAGAAGATGAGACTACGTTGATTATTAAAGGTAAAGCAAAATTTGAAATAAAATTAAGAGTCCCTGAATGGGCAACCAAAGGAATTTCAGTAACGATTAACGGAAAAGCTGAAAAGATTCAGGCAACTCCCGGAAGCTATTTGAGCATCAAACGCAACTGGAAAAATGACGATCGCATCACTATAAAAATGCCTTTTAGTTTCCACTTAAAAGCCCTGATGGATCAGCCTAATATTGCCAGTCTATTTTACGGTCCCGTACTACTGGCCGCACAGGAAACCAGTCCATTAACTGAATTTAGAAAAATACAACTCAACGCAAAAGATTTAGGAAAAACCATAACCGGAAACCCAAAAACGTTGGAGTTTAAAATTGACGGAATTCCCTTTAAACCTTTTTACGACACCTACGGAAGACACTCGGTATATCTGGACGTCTCTTTGAATTAAGAGTTGAATCATAGCTGTTAAGGCCTTAAAAACAAACCCCTGGAGAGAAATCTTTCCAGGGGTTTTTCTTTTCAACTAGATCCAGAACAAACTCTAAATGTTTAAAGTCCTTTAGACTAACCAGTAAAAGGATTGTTAATCTGGACAGCAATCAATGCTATCAATACCCATTTTGAAATTAAATCAAACATATACTAGATAGCGAAGTTGGTTTTCAAATTCTAACAAGAAGTTCTGAGCTCTAATACTCATAACTTTACTATAATACAGGCGCTTCAATCGGCTAATGCGAATTGCCTGGCCATATCTTTAAAAATTAAGGCTTAATCACAAACCTTTTTGAATTAGAAAAATCACTAAGTTTCAAAAAATGCTCAAGCAATTGGCTAGTATTCAATTATTGGATTTAAACGCTTAATTCAAACAGAAACAATAATTTTAGTTTTACTAAAACATTCCTATTCGTAAAACCTTTCCAAAAAAAAAAGGCCATCTTAGAATAGCATCTAAAATGGCCGTTTTAATTGTTCTATCAAGTTTAGTACCCGGGATTCTGAGATAAATTCGGGTTGGTATTCAATTCTTCTAAACCTATAGGAAAGAGTGTTGTATAATCACCCTGAGGTGTATGATTGTACCAGCTTTTCGTTTGATAAACCCCAAAACGGATTAGGTCTGTACGTCTTCTGGCTTCTGCAGCAAATTCCCAGGCTAATTCATCTAAGAATCTACCATAGGGTATTGTAGCCGTATTACCTGCATCTGCTACTTCACCATCCTCTCCCAAGACTCCGTATTCAACAGTCGAGTCGGCCATAAGCTCAGCTCCGGTAACACTCGCATCTGCACTATTTTCAAAAGACCTGCTTCTGACCTCACTTACAATAACAGCTGCATCATCTGCTTTATTGGTACGAAGAAGTATTTCTGCTTTCATCATGAGCACATCGGTATAACGTAACATAGGAAAATCATTACTGAGGCTTCCATTAGAACCCGCAGCTATATCATATTTGTGACATCTAAGACCTTCTTCAAACTCACAGAAATAAATACTGGGCATAAAATTGACTAATGTAAATAATAATTCTCCCGTATCAGCATCGCGCTGCTCTCCTTCAAACCAGGTTTCTTCCAGGCGCTTATCTCCAGGCTCATAACTGTCGATGATTTGAGGATTTGCGCTGCTTCCGCCCCAAGGCTGGGCTTGCATATTAAGAACATCTCTATGACTTGGAAGAAGCATTTTCATATGTTGGTTCCACTCCCCGGCATAAATACGATCATAAGGAACTGAAAAAACGATCTCAGGTGAGGATTGATTTTCTGTGGTGAATATCGCACCATAGTCACTATCTAATTGATATTTATTGGAGTCAATAATTTCATTACAAAGTGCAAGTGATTTTTCCCATTGCGCTGTGCCTGTGTAAACCTCTGCATTCAAATAGACTCTGGCAAGAATCTGCATTGCTCCGTATTTGGTTAATCTGCCATACGTACTTACATCTACAGTTTCTGAAAGGTTTGGAATTACCTCTGTAAGTTCTGAAACAACAAAATCGTAAACTTCCTGCCGCGAACTTTGTTGCGGCACCTCATCACTAAAGTCTTTCAGTATGGGTACATTTCCATGGGTATCCAGAAGAATAGAATAGTACAAACCTCTCAAAGCTCTCAACTCCGATGTCACGGCTAAAGCCTGATCTTCGGTAATGGGTAGTGAGCCGGATTCTATTTGTGAAATTACACGGTTGATATTATTAACCCCTCTAAAACAGGATAACCAGGTGTTTCTGGGCTGGTACTGAGTCTCATCCCAGGTATGGAAATGCATGCGTTTGTAAGTCCCACCATCATCCCAACCATTAGGCCGGGTAGGCGTTACAAAAGTATCTGCAGATTCTTCCTGTAAATCAAATAAGCCCTGCCAGCTCATAATATAACGCAACGGTGTGTAGGCCGATGCTGTCAATGCAACGATATCCTCATCTGCAGGTATAAAGCTATCTTCTGTTATTTCAGAAAAAACTTCCTCATCGAGGTTAGTGCATGAAGTTGCGAAAAACGTAAGAACTATAGCTAGTGGTGCCAGTTTCCTTAAGGCACGTAAAGTGTTTTTATCTCGTAGTTTCATAGTATTTTTTTTAAAAAGTTAAATTAACCCCCAAACTCAGTGTGCGTGTTGTGGGATATTTATCGCGATCGTCATTACCCGGAGCGAGACCGTCTCTGTTCACTTCAGGATCTACCCCTTTATAGCCAGTTATGGTAAGTAAATTGAGTCCTGAGGCAAAAACTCTTAAACGGTTGATGACGTCACTCTTTTCAGTATTGAAGGTATATCCAAGGGTTACATTATCAATTTTCCAGTAATCACCATCCTCGACATAGTGGCTTACAAAGCGTTGTACATCAGACAAAACTGCTTTCCCATAAACCTCATCAAAAGCAGAATCCAGGACATTATAGCCAATGGTCGGGTTCTCGTAAAACATTCTTGAAAAGTTCAATATTTGGAAGCCAAAAGCTCCACGCATATTCACATTTAAATCCCAGTTCTTATAATTGAACGTGTTATTCCAGCTTAGATAATGCTTCGGTAATCCATTGCCTAAAATCTGTCTGTCTGCTGTTGAAGACTCTGTTGCCGGGATGATTTCTCCGTCAGCATTCTCAACTAACCAAATTCCATCTTCGGTTATGTCAACAGTTTTTAATCCGTAAAAATTACCGATAGTTTCCCCTACCTCTACGATATGCGTAGCAATTTGAATGGGCTCACCGGTGTAACCGGCATAGAAAAAATCATTAGTTGTTTGAAACTGATCGTTTGAAAGCGAAACCAGTTTATTGGTATTTGTTGAGTAGGTGAACACACTATTCCAGTTAAAATCTCCCTTTTGAAATGGATTTACCGTTAGTAATGCTTCAAAACCACTGTTACTCACCTCTGCGACATTTGCAGTTATACTTCCGTACAAATAAGGCGGTGTGGGTACATCGTAGTTGTAGAGCGCATCCTTTGTATGACGGTCATAATAATCTAGAGCACCGCTAAGAACTCCGCCAAAAAGATCGAAGTCAAGTCCGATATTGAACTCTTCCTTTTTTTCCCATCTTAAATCTGGGTTGGCATTTCTAGCCGGAATTAACTCACGAATCCAGCGACCATTGTAAAAGAAATAATTACTGTAATTCAAGCTACTTAGAGACTGGTAGGAACTACCGGCATTAATACCGGTCACACCAAAACCGCCTCGTAATTTTAAATTATTAACCCAATCAACATTCTCCATAAAGGATTCCTCATTTATACGCCATCCGGCAGAAACACCAGGGAAGCTACCCCATTTGTTTTCTGCTCCAAAGCGAGAAGATCCCTCGTGGCGTAAACTCGCCATAAGCAGGTATTTATCATCATAATTGTAAGTAACCCTACCAAAGAATGCTATGAGTTTATCAGAACTTTTAGAACTTCCCATACCCGCCTGACCCAGCGGTAAACCCTGGCCTAATCCTATATTGTTATAGGTATACGCATCAGAGGGAAAGTTTCGGTTAGTGGCGTAAAAGCCTTCGTAGACGTTGTCTTCATAGTTATAACCGGCAAGAGCAGTGATTTTATGAAGATCGAAGTTCTTTTTGTAGTCTAAAGTAATTTGACCGTAATTTCCAACGTAGTCATCTGTACCTCTTGAGGCATAACCTTCCAGACCGTTTTTTGTAGTTGAAACGTGATTTTTGGTTTCGTAATAACCGCGTATGTTAGAGTTGCCTTTTCGCGTATACAATCCCTGAAGCGTAAGATCATCGGTAAATGAATAAGCCAGGCTTCCTGTAAAGCGCATATTGCGATACCGGTTTTGACCATCGGCCTCTTTGAGATAAGCAACAGGGTTATCATAAAAATAGACATCTCTCTCAAACCAGCTTCCATCTTCATTCTTTACAGGCTCCGTTGGATTACGTATTAAAGCCTGTCTAAAAACATAAGGATTAAAACTATACCCATCACCGCCGGTATAAAATTCCTGCTCACTAACAATAACATTAAAATTGGTTTTCAGCTTACCATCAAACATGGCGTGATTCACATCAATTCGACCAGTGTATCTTTTATTGTTAGTATTTATAAAAATACCTTGCAGATTTCGATAGTTAACCGAAGCACTCAGGTTCGTGTTTTCATTTCCGCCTCTAAATAAGACATTATGTATGGTACTGATTGAATTTTGAGTGATCTCATCAAGCCAATCAGTATCTGAACCATAATCCTGAAGATTTGCTCCTGTAAAGCTGTAACCCTCATCGTATTTATCCCGCAATTCTGAGGCATTTAGAAAATCAAGTTTATTGCTAATGGACTGAAAGGAAACGTTACCCGTATATTCAATGGTAGGCTGCATATTATTACCGGCACCCTTGGTTGTAATGATAATCACCCCATTGGTACCTCGCGTACCATAAATGGCCGTTGCCGAACCGTCTTTTAAAACATCAATAGACGCTATGTCTTCTGGAGCAACGGTTTGCAGGCTACCGGGTACACCATCAACTAAAATAAGCGGGGCAGAACTACCATTTAAAGTGGCAATCCCCCTTAACCTAATTTGTGTACCCGCAGTAGGATCTCCTGAAGGTGCAGAAATAGAAAGACCCGCGACCTTACCCTGAACTAATTGAGCGGCATCGCGTACATTACCTTCAATAAATTCATCAGATTTAACGCTGGCCACCGCACTGGTAACATCGGCACGCTTTTGGGTTCCGTAACCTATTACTACTACTTCAGATAAGGATTCTAAGTTTTCTTTTAGAGAAACCGTAATATTTGTTTGATTGCCCACAGGTACTTCCTGAGTTTCAAATCCTACAAAAGAAAAAATTAGTACCGCATCGGTCTGGGTAATGGTTAGATTAAAATTACCGTCAAAATCAGTAACTGCACCATTTGAAGTGTTTTGCTCCTTTACCGTCACTCCGGGTAAAGGCATCCCCTTGTCATCTGTTACAGTCCCGGTTATACTCTTCTGAGAAAAAGAACATAGTGTAGCCATCAAAAAAAAGCTCAATAACACCAGTTTGCGCTTCTCATAGCGCACATAGTTAATTGGAAATAGATAAAATAGCATTTTACTCATGTGTTGGACATTTTTAGAATTACTGAATAGTTTAACAGCTTAGCGCTTGTAAACACCGAGTAAAATTATAGAGATAGCAAGCAGAGGCTTAACTAAATCTTAACACAACTTCATACTATCTTAACAATAAAATTCAAAAATCAGCGCGCAAACGTGAATTTGAGTATATAATAATCAACATAAAGAGCAAATAACTAAATATAATTCAGCATTTAGAAGGATATTGTTGACTCTAACTATTTAAAAATATATGGAAATACCTTCAGACTTATTGAAGCATAATTTTGAACAACAGCTGGGGATCCGGGCAATTCTCTTTGTAGAATGCAAGATTATTTTGCGTAGAAACGCCTGGATAATCGCCCTTATTACCCTGCATATCCCGTATTATTTGAAAATGAAGATGTGGGGCGTAATCTCCGTTTTCGCTAGTATCGCCTAAAAAAGCAATGCGCTCCCCGGCTTTAAAAAACTGACCGGTTTTGAGATTTGCTAAAGAATCGACGGACAAATGCCCGTAAAGCGTGTAGAACTGCAAATCTTCAAAGCTGTGCTCCAAGATGATGCAGGGCCCGTAGTCCCCATAGTTTTTATTGTTCTTAAAACTATGCACCATTCCTGCTACCGGAGCTAAAATAGGTGTGCCCGCAGGACACCAGATATCAAGCCCCAGATGAATATTGCGGCGTAATTGGGGATTCCCATTATTGAAGTAAATGCTTCGGTCGTAGATGCTGCGCTTTTCGAGGTATCCACCGTAAGCCACCTGTCCTCCAGTTTTTGAAAGATAAGTAGATATGTAGTGTTGAATCGCTTTCGCGGATGCGGTATCTACTTCTTTTAATATGACATTATCTGTAGAAAGATCTATATAGCGGTAGTCTTCAGCCTTGTAAGCAGTATCAATAACTGGCGTAAAACCAGCAGTTAGCTGCTTTAGTTTATCTGAAAATGTTGCGGTATTCATCGCGGCAAAAATACAATTCTAATTAAACTATAATGCACAAAAAACCCGTTCTGGCAGGAACGGGTTAATTTGATTAAAACCAACTAATCTATTTAAACTAAACTTCAAACTTCTAACTTCTTCTTAATTCAATACGATATCACTAAACTTAGACGAGATCGCGATCATACTATCGGTATTGCGTGACTTGTAAAAGCCATTTACCATATTGCTGTTATAGCCTTCCATCACCTTAGCATCAATGCGGGTAGGATAATTGAGCCTACTGCGTACGCCGTTAAAGTTGAAATGAAATGGCGAATCAGGCAGATTAAGTACCACATCGCTGTTTTCTACATTGATGTTTAAGGTCTTAAAATTTTTACCCAGTTTAGGAATCGTTAATTCACTGAAACTTCCTGAAATCACAGCAGCATCCACCAGTTCGTGAATTACTATACTGCTGGCACGTGAATTAACCGTTATGCTTTTGGCCTTGTCAATCACGCAGTTTTTAAGATAGGTTGCCTGTAACGTGCCATAATCCCAACTGGCCACAGCAACCGGACTGTACGCCACATTGATCAGGGTTTTATCTCCTGAAATGGTCTCGGCCATAAAATCCCCGTGCGAGAGATTAACCCGGGCATTCTTAGCTTCAGTAATCTTAATGTTTCCATGGCGTACATTGAGATCAAGCCGGGCTTCTTTTGGCATACGTATCACAATTTTACGCTTATAAGTACCGCGCGGTTTTGTCGTGTTTGCGGGAGCAGTATTGCCATTAAAACTATAGGTCATTTGCGTACTGACATTTCCGTTGGCATCGCGGGTAACTGTTTTTTGAAGGTTACCACCCTGCTGCTCGGCCATTTCCTCCAGCTTTTTGGCAAAATCATCGCTCCATCCCTGCATGGCTTTATCAATATTACCTCCCAGCGCCATCATATCACTCTCTAGAGCTTTGCCAAATCGCGCGCCTAAACTTTCCATTGAACTGCCAAACTGCTTACCGTAACGTTTACCCCAGGCCTCCATATCTCTACTGAAGTCTGCTCCCCAAGAATTAATATCCTTTCGCCATTTCTCAACATCGGTTACACTAACGCTGGTACCGAATTTCTTATTCATCGCGGCCACATACGCCTTTTTATCTTTAGCATAAGCGCTTCCGTCAAAGTTCATGTTTTTACCAAAAGGCGATTCAGGCATATCCAATAAACTGCTGCCTGCAAGTCCCTGTCCGGCTTCCATCTTTTGCTTATTGTCGCGCTCCCATTTTTTCATCACCGCATCAAAATCAGCTCCCAGATTTTGCTCAATTTTCTTTTTATACTGCTCCAGGTATTTGGTGCCATCACGCTTGTAGGCTTCGTAATCAAAAGAAATATTTTTCATTGCCTTATACTGGTCTGCGGGTAACTGCACCGCAGCAAACTGCTCAAGCATCGGGCTAAATACATTCTTCATCACCGGTTGCATCATCTGCATGGATGATGAGATCAAATCGTTGATCCCACGTACCTGCACATCTCCCATCGCCACATTAACGGCTGCCGGGGCACCACTGCTTACAATACGGATCGCCTTACTGTTGCCCTGTACACTCACCTGCCAGTTCTTAAGCAGTTGATCGAGTGCCTGATCTGAAAGATTTTCAGACTCTACATAGGCTTCAACAGCCACTTCATTTTTATTCCAGTCTTCAAAAACCACATCGGCATATTGCGTGTCTGCCAGTATAGCTACATTGGCATCTGTTGTAAAACGCTCATCAAGCTTTTGGTCTTTTGTCTGTGCCAAAAGATTAGGCAGCCCGGCTAAAACCGCAAAAGCAAGCGCAAAACCATTTAAATAACGCTTCATGTTATAGGGTATTAATTTGAATCTCATTGTTTTGAGATTGCTGTAATTCATTCAATTTCTCTTTTAGCTTAAACAGTAAATCCAGACGCAATTGCAGGTTGTTAATCAAAGCCTGAATGTTCTGATCGTTAACCCCGGTTTCAATCAAATCGGCATTAAGCCTGTCGTATTCTTTATTGAGTTCTTCAAGCTGCCCCATAAAGGCATCAACTACGGCTTTATTATCTTCGGTAACATTAAGCTGCGCAAGTTCTATATGAATACTTGCCAGATAGCGATCTTCGATTTCTTTATATTCGGGTGAAAAGTCGCTAAACTGAACCTTCTGGGCATCAGCTGTCGCTACCTGATTGGCTTCTGTGGGCTGCACCTCTGCACCACTATTCAACGGATTGTTAAGCACCAAACCGGCTACGGCGATAAGCACCACCAGCACCGCTGCTATTTTCATCCAAAGGTATCCTTCTGCCTTAGCTTTATTTTGCGCTCCAAAATGGGTGTCAAGCCGCGCATTAAAACGGGCTTCATGACCTTTTTTAAGCCCTTCGGCCGGGATGCTCATGTCATTTTTGAGCATTTCTCTAATATCCTGTGCCATTGTACTTTGTTTTAAGTTTTTCCTGCAATTTTTTCTTTCCACGGTGCACCAGCGTGCGCGAGGCCACCTCGGTGATTTCTAATATTTCTGATATTTCCTGATGGTCGTAGCCTTCTATTAAAAAGAGCATCACGGCATAGCGGTACCGTTCGGGTAGCTCTTCAATAGCCTGTTTGATTTGATCTAGCGTAATCCCATCATCTACAGACCAGTCATTTTGCTCATCTACGGTACCCAGCACCTGCTCATTCATAGCAACCAACTCCAGCTTTTTAGCCTTCAGCATGTCAATGCTTTTGTTGATCACAATACGTTTAAGCCAGGCACCAAAAGTAACTTCCCCGTTATACTGGTGCATTTTAGTAAACGCTTTTACAAAACCCTCCTGCATCGCTTCTTCAGCTTCAAATGAGTTTTTCAAAAACCGAAACGCCACATAATACATGCCATCGCTATATTTTTTATATAACTGCATCTGTGCGCGCCGGTCGTTTTGCTTACATCGCTCAAGTATTTCGGTAATTTGCAAAATGGTAAATGGTTAGTTGCTAATTCCTTTTCTAAAGACGAAGAGATTTCGTCTGCGTTGCAAAGTGCAACATTTTTTTTCGAATAACCTTAAGTCAACCTAAAAAGCTTTTTGATGACTTTATTTAAAGAATGCAACGGTGATAGATATCAATCAGTTACAGAAGAAGATCAAGACTTCCCCGAAATATTAGATATAAAAAAACCCGCATAATGCGGGTTTTAATTCTTTCTGATTTACTCAAACTTACTCGTCAAGAAGCAGGTTTAAGGTCACATCAATATTGTCCATCGTAGCACGGGAGTATGGGCAAACTTCGTGAGCTTCATTAACCAGCTCTTCGCCCTGCTCTACATCTACTGTAGGAATGTAACAATCTAATACAACAGCCAGCTGAAATAAATCCTCTTCATTTTTACCAATTTTTACGGTTGCTGTAACGGTATAATCGCCTAGATCTACCTTTTTACTGCGCGCCACGTGTGCCAGTGCACTCCCAAAACATGCCGAATAACCCGCTGCAAAAAGCTGCTCCGGGTTGGTGCCTTCACCACCGGGTCCTCCTAAACCTTTAGGAACCGATAGTTTAAAATCGAGTGTACCATCTTCTGATGCAACGCTGCCGTCACGACCACCGTGTGCAGTCGCTTTTGCTTTATATAAAGCTTTCATAATATAAATTTTTCAATGATTATAGCAACAAGATACACAACCTGCAGAGAGTCTTCAAACGCAGAGCCCATAAAGATTTCACAAAAGTAGGATTGGCTATTGTTATTGCTATTGCTATTGCTATTGCTATTAAGATAGTTTTTTGGGGTTTTGGAATTCCTAAGTTTTAAAAAGAGCGTTTAATCGTTGAACTGTGGAATCGTTTTACTTCTTACCACTTACCTTTTACTTCTTACTTCTTATACCCTTCTGTCTCTAATTATAAAATTTCGTATTTAAATTATTTTACTTTACTTTGCAATTCAAAGTACTTTTGTATGGAAACCAAAAATTACCTTCAGGATATTTCTGAAATCAAGAATATGATGAGTCGCTCCTCGCGGTTTATGTCCCTAAGTGGGCTGTCTGGGATTCTTGCCGGAATATATGCACTTGCAGCTGCGGGCTATGCTCATTTTAGATTGGCAGCTATGCCCACATATACCGGTGATTCTTTAATTCTGGGTAAACTTGCTGACTTTATCGCGACCTACGATCTGGTAGAAGACCTGATGCTAACCGCCTTCATTACGCTCCTATTGGCAATCGTAACCGGAGCATTCCTTACCTGGCGTAAAGCCAAAAGACTCCATGAAAAGATCTGGAATCCCGTTTCTAAGCGCTTACTGGCCAATTTTGGTTTTCCGCTGATAACAGGCGGACTATTTTGTGGAGTTCTAATACAGTACGGTATTGTAGGGCTTATCGCTCCGGCAACTCTTATTTTCTATGGTCTGGCATTGATTAACGCCAGCAAATTTACTGTGGGTGATATTAAATATCTGGGTGTGGCTAACGTGCTCATTGGTTTAATTGCCACGCAGTTTGTGGGATATGGTTTGTATTTTTGGGCATTGGGATTTGGTGTGTTCCACATCATTTACGGGGCTATTATGTATCGCAAATACGACCGGTGACCTTCACCCAACCTATCCCAAGAGGGCAAATAGTAAGCTTTAAAATCTGAACCGCACATTTTGAAAAACATCATTCAACATATCAATAAAGCTTTTGACCATCGCATACGCCTGGGCATCATGAGCATCCTGATGGTGAATGATTTTGCTGATTTTAATATGCTGAAAGAATTGCTGGGCGCAACAGACGGAAACATCGCCAGCCACACCAAAGCCTTGGAAAAAGAATCCTATATCAAAGTTGAAAAATCTTTTATTAACCGAAAGCCCAATACGCGCTATATCGCCACGCCCGCAGGACGCGAAGCCTTTACTAAACATATTGAAGCTTTAGAAAAACTCATCAATCCAAATGACTAAATCAATTTTTTTATTCATTTACTTTGAATTTCAAAGTACTTTATCGATTCTAAGAGAGCTTGTTGTTGGCGCCTCTTTTGACCTGACCAGCCGTATTTATGTGCTCTTTAAACGCAATAAAGCCTGGGGAATTTCCCGGGGCGAACTGTTGCAGTATCCTGAGGACAGTCTGGGTTTTCATCTGGGTTGTTTCCTCCTCAAACAAAACTTTGAGCCCCAGCCCCACTGTGAAAACCACGACATTTTTCACGTGCTTACGGGTTATGAGACCGATACCGCTCAGGAAATAGCGCTTCAGTTTTTTCTGTATGGCAACGGAAAACGAAGTCCGTTTTTGCACCTGGCACTGTTTGCCGGTATCATCCTATATCCCGATCACTATGCACTTTTCCGCGAAGCCTATCACAGAGGCTCAATTGCCGGACGCCTGTTTGACCTGGATTACGAACCCATTTTGAACAAACCCTTTTATCAATTTAAAAATCAATACCTCACGCTTTAAAAAATCATATTATGAACACCTCAAACCCACAGCCACCCAACAAATTCATCCATTGGATTAAAAACTCCATCACCGCCCGCATGTTTATGGTGGGTTTCCTCACCCTCATTCTGCTTATTCCCTTGTTTTTTGTACAAAGTCTTATCGAGGAGCGTGCCGAGCGACAGCAGGAAGTGGTTGCTGAGATCAATGAAAAATGGGGTGAAGAAGTATTGGTTTACGGGCCGGTCTTAAAGATTCCCTATACTTCTGCAACTAAAAAAACGATCAAAAATACGGATACCAAATCCTTTGAAACACAGATCGTGCAGGAGGTGCATATCGCTTATTTCTTCCCCGAGGAGCTCACACTCAAAACCCAGGTTAATCCTGAGATTAAAAACCGAAGCATTTATAAAACCACGGTTTACAATTCCCAAACGCACTTCGAGGGCAGCTTTGCCGTACCTGATTTTAGCGATGCGCCTTCAGAACCTTCAGCGATTCTTTGGGATAAGGCACGTGTGGTTTTTCAGACTTCCAATTTAAAAGGGGTTAACGAGCAGGTCAAAATCAATTTGGAAGGAACAGCTTATCCCTTCTCCTCAAAATATGAAAAGCGACGCGCAGACAATTTAACTAACCTGGAGTTGTATACCATGGAAAGTGCGTTTATTAAACCCGAAAGCCTTCCGCAGGAACAAACAGTACGGTTTACGATGGATCTGCACATAAACGGAAGTGAGCAATTGCGCTTTATTCCCATTGGAAAAACCACCGAAGTTCAGATCACTTCAGATTGGGAAACCAATAATTTTACCGGCAATTACCTGCCTTACAATCAGGATAAACTCGCGGGAACAGGCTTTGATGCCAAATGGAAAGTACTCGACATCAACCGCCCTTTTCCACAGGAATTTTTTAATCATTTACCCGGACTGAAGGAATACGCGTTTGGAGTAAATTTTATGATTCCGGTAGATGAATATCAAAAAAGTGAACGTACCGCCAAATACGGATTTTTAGTCATTGGCCTTACGTTTTTAATTTTCTTCCTCATTCAGACACTGAGTAAAATCGCCATCCATCCCTTTCAATACCTGATGATCGGGCTGGCGCTGGTTATGTTTTATACGCTGCTGATTTCAATTTCTGAACACAGCAATTACCTCAACGCCTATCTGGTCGCCAGTGTGGCGGTTGTGCTATTGATTTCGCTTTACGCCCGAAGTATTCTTAAGAATATTAAGTTTCCGGTTTTTATCGGCCTCTCGCTGACGCTTTTGTACAGTTTCATTTACGTCATTATTCAGCTTGAAAATTATGCGCTGCTTGTGGGAAGTATAGGCCTGTTTATCATCCTGGCTCTAGTGATGTATGTCTCGCGCAAAATTGACTGGAATTCTTAATTTCAATCCATCAAACTAAAACAGCATATGTACGGTTCATTCATTCGTTTTTATAAAAAGGTGCGTACCAATTTCTGGCACGCACTCTTCTACCTCTTTTGCAGATGCACTTTGGCGCTGGGTTTTATCGTTGCAGGCTATGTCAAAATCATTGGCGAACGCTTTGCCAGCGGCCTCGCCATCAAGCATCCTATGGGCGCGTATCTGGAGGCGCTGCACCACACAAGCTTTTACTATCCGTTTATTGGTGTGGCCCAGATCTTAGCCGCGATTCTATTGCTTTTTAAACGTACAGCCCTGCTGGGAGCACTGCTCTATTTTCCGATTATCGTGAACATCTGGGTGCTTTCATGGGCAGTGCGTTTTGAAGGTTCGCTGGTAACCTCTACCTTAATGGTTTTGGCCAACCTGTATATTCTGCTATACAATTATGACCGACTCAAATTTATTTTGCCATTCGGCGAAAAGTCTCTGACGTATGTACCGCGTATTACTTTAAAAGAGATTAATGCAAAGTATTCCGCTGACCAAAGTCTGCCGCTGCGGTTTAATCCAAATCTGGCCAGCCTAAAATCACCTTTGGTTTCTAAAAAATTCCCGTGGGCCTTTTTAGGTATAGTCATCGCCTCGTTTGTAATTACCGTATTTGCATCAAACCGCCTTTTCGAATTGATGCCGCGTAACAGTTATGAAGATTGTGTAACCCGATTTGAAGACCGAACGCCTGAAAAAGCCGGCTTTGATTTTTGCAACTGCATTCACAATCAGGGCAAGACATTGGATACCTGTGTGGAAGAATATGAGGCACTAAAAACAAAATAACTCTAACGAATTAGAAATAATGAACATTGAATAACTATGAAAAATTTCATTCTAAATAAATACACGACACTCAAATACCTCTTTGCAGCACTGATACTCTGCTTCTTCCTGCTGGTGTTCCGCATAAAAAGTACACACGATTATTTCGGGTTATTTCTGGTATGGAATCTCTTTCTAGCCTTTGTTCCACTTGGCATTGCCTGGTATGTGGAAGCACAAACCCAAATTCTAAAAAACAAGCTGAAAATAGCGACACTATTGGCGATCTGGCTGCTTTTTCTACCCAATGCTCCTTATGTAATCACCGACTTGGTTCACCTTTCGTATAGTCCGCCAAACTGGTTCTGGTATGACGTGATAACCATCAGTGTTTTTGCACTGCTGAGTTTGTATTTCGGCTTTCAATCTATACGCGTCTGGCGTAAGTTATTTGCAACCCAGATTACGGCAAAAGGACTCAATCTGGCGACCATTGCCGTACTGCTGCTGTGCGGTTTTGGCATTTATCTGGGCAGATTTATACGTTTTAATTCATGGGATTTGGTGACCAATCCGTTTGATCTGGCGTACACCATTTTACAATACCTCATCAATCCCATTCAGCACCGGTGGGTATGGATTTTCACCCTGAGCTTTGGTCTGCTACTCAATGCGGGCTATTTTAGTTTTCAGTTTTGGTTAACCCAAAAACAACCCCATGATGCCACGTGCTAAGCGACGTTATTACGTAATCGGATTTATTATCCTTTTTGGTATTGAAGCTGCAATTGCCGGCTATCTCAAAGGCGGATTCATTCGTAGTTATCTGGGCGATCTGTTTGCGGTAATTCTCATCTATACCTTGCTGATGAGTTGTTCGCGTTTTTCCGTTAAAATGGGACTAGCCCTTACCGCGTCTATTGCCTTAATGGTCGAAATGCTTCAGCTGATTGATCTCACGCAATTTTTTGAAGGCCCGTACAAATCAGTCGCGGTGCTCCTCTTTGGCAGTCACTTCTCCTGGCTTGATTTGCTGATGTATGCGCTGGGACTTTTAGTAATTTATGCCTTAGAACGGATTAAGGTTTGAACTGTTATTGTTATTGAAAAAGTTAAATCGTTGAACTGTGAAATCTTGGAATCGTTTTCTACTTTCTACTTTTTACCTTTTACCTCTTACTTTTCCTTACTGCTAACTGAGACTGCGCACCGTTTTAGCATTTTAAACTATTCTTTCCCATCCACATAATCCTGCAGATAGCTAAAGCGTTTGGTGAGTTTTCCATTTTGAGTCATTCGGGCACGATGTAAGATTCCGTCTTTATCCTCGTTGAAAAATGCAGGTAATACGTGTTCAATAAACATCTGGCCAAAACCTTCACTGGCATCTTTGGGCAACTCACAGGGTAAATTGTCTACCGCCATCACGGTAATCGCTCCGGGAGCATCCATCGCAACCTCGCTTTCGCTTTGCGCATCATACCCGTAAAACGGATCTTCAATTGTAGAAGCACGCAAGGTTGAAGCAACCGGTCCGTCGATATCGCAGGAAACATCTGCGATGACTTCAATATTAAAATCAGGGTGTTTGGCATCTTCGCGGGTAAACAAATAAGGAGCGCCCTCGCCATAAAAATGCCCGGCAATAAAATAATCGGTTACTTTCGCGAAGCGCATAAAATCAGATTCGTAACCACTGGGGGCAGCAAAAAATTCTTTGGCATTGGGCTTCTGTCCATCCGTTCTTCGGTTATAATCGGTCACCCCAACCTTACAATACACCGCAGTTTTAAAACTTTTTGTAAGGTAATCGGCTACCGAAACCTTTTTAATACCCATCGTATGCAGAATTTCCTGCGCACCACCGGCCACTTTTCCGGTTCCGGTAAGTAAAATTTTGAGTGCAGGCAATTCAATTTTAGCCAGTTGGGCGTGAAGGGCTTCAATACCGGTTAGGCTGTTGGCCGATGGTAAATCAAAGCTTCTGTGTTTTTTACCTAAAGCTCTAAAGCCGTTATAGGCCCCGACAATTCCTGCGTATCTACCAAAACCAATCAGTCGCAGTCCGCTGGCTTTGGTGATAACCTCGTGGTCATACAGTTCAATATTTTTGTCCAAAACTGCACGTAATAAATCGCGATTGTAGGGTTGTTTCTTAATAGTATGGCTAAAGAAAAAGTACTTTTTATCGGGAATCAGTGCATCTACCGGTACTTCTTTAACGCCCAGCATTACATCAGCCTTTGAGACATCGGTTGTCACATCAAATTCGGCCTTTTCATACGCAACATCCGGAAACACCCTAATTTCAGACGCTTCAACGATAAACCGCGCTTTAGGAAAACGCTCCTGTGCTTCAAGCATACCGGTAGGAGATAAAACCGTACGGCGGTCGGGTGGAGTTTTACGTTCTTTTAAAAGTGCAAAAGTAATGGGATGCATAAAATTTAAAATTTAGGCGGAAGATACAATTTTCAGCATTTTTAGACTCCTTCATTTTGGGTCATTCTTATCAAACTTTTAATAGTTTATTGACACAAAAGCCTTTAGTTTCGCCCTATATTACTGGTAAAACATAACAATGAGACTACATATAGTATTTGCACTTGCACTGGGTTTTCTAACCTCCTGCAGTGCCCAGAAAAAAATTAAAGGAGATAAAGACGTAATTTCGGTAAACGGAAACCTGACTACCGGCATCAATACGGTTGAAGTAGGAGAAGGTATTGAACTCGAACTGGCTCAGTCTAACATCAACAATTATGTGCTGACAACAGACCGAAACCTGACCAGCGTTATTCAGTTTGAAGTACGCGACAGCGTTTTGCGTATTATGCCTTCTATGCGCATTACTCGGTCAAAAGAGCTAAATGTGTATTTAAAATTGCAAAATCCCCAACATATTATACTTAATGATAATACCAAATTTGAATCCCCGGGCATGATTAATGCTCCTGATTTTACAATAACCGCACGCGAATCATCTGATTTTAAATTTAAATTGCGCAGTGAAAAAACACGTTTTAATTTAAGCGGCAATGCCAATGGAAGCGCTACGGTATCAACAGGAAATCTCGATATCAAAATGAGCGGTCGAACCGATCTCAAAGGGGATTTTGATGCCACTAGCAGCGTATTCACACTTAAGGACAATGCTGAGTTTCAGCCCGAAGGTAAAACCGAAACTTTAAACCTCACCAGCTCAGACCGCGGGGATTATAAAGGCCGCAGGTTTGAAGCTGAAGAAGCCAGCCTTACATTAAGTGGACGTACGGCAACGGCAATTAACACATCAGAAAACCTGACGCTTTTCGCTCAGGATAAGGCCAATATTTCTTCTTATGGTAAAGGCGAAATATCGATTAATGCACTTAAAGACGATGCCGCTATCGAGAAGAAATAATTCTAAGTCAATTTATAGCTTTAGGACCTGCAGAAGTTTAGTATCTTTGCAGGCTCAATTTTAGTTTGCAGTTTGCAGTTTGCAGTTTGCAGTTTGCAGTTTGCAGTTT